>Ga0136643_10014388_pt1 | contig 11873 bp, 5 predicted proteins | sample TergutLab28metaG_FD_96883 | JGI IMG/M metagenome (GOLD analysis project Ga0136643, IMG submission 96883) | Labiotermes labralis P1 segment gut microbial communities from Petit-Saut dam, French Guiana - Lab288 P1 (version 3) (version 3) | ecosystem: Host-associated > Arthropoda: Insects >...
ACAGTTAAACACACTCAGGCTGCGTGTGCACGCAACACGCGTACAGAACAAAGTACGTACAAATTAACGTGGCCCACCAAGACATAACCCTGTCTTAACAAACAGTTGTGGGCACATATTTGTGGCGGCGGGCTCATGCCGAACCCCTGTGGGAGGTAGAACATCGGCGGACGTCAGGAACGATCTAAAGGGTAAGAACACCGAACATAATTTGGAATGAATAAACGCCAAACTAACCTTTTACCAGGTGATCATTGGCGAGCGCTACTTTGGTCCCCTCAATTACCAAATCTAGACGATGGAGCCTCCTGCTCCCGGTAGGTGCTTCAGATGAGAACCCCGAAAGGGAAGACGAAACAAGGAATACTGACTAAAGTTAAAATTACAAATCACAAACAAAATTCATAGCGACGACCACACCTTTCACTTTTACGTCTAGCGGCCATTGACCTGGATGTTCTTCATAGTTGATTACGTTTCTTTTTTGTTAGGAACATATGACACAGGAATGGAAATAAAATTAATTCCATTGTGTAAGAATACTGCATTAAGACTTCCCTTTGAAGCACCAATGAATAGTCCCCACTACTAAGGGCTGTGCCTCATATGCATGGCATCCTTCAGACCATCAATGTCTTTGCAGTAGGTGATAAACCATCGATTTTAAATAATTGCTCGATTTGTTGGTTTTTGGTGCGAAACGTTGTCACTTCACTGAGTGGTGCAGTAAATTCCACTGTTATAAATATGATGCCACAAGTTCTGCATTAATTTTTACAAGTTCGAATCCCCTGTTCAGGTCATTGAGCTCGCCTTCTGTGATCTTATGCTTGGACGAGTCTGTGCTTGGCAAGTAGTCTGTATCTCTTGAAGCTGAAAGCTACACTTCTTAGCTGTTTGAATAAACACTGACCTCGTCATCAGAGTATGCAACATATTAGTTAGGAGATTCAGGAACAGGAAGTCCATAGCCACGAGGCACAGGCCGATTTGCTGATGGTATATTCCGATACACGAGTGTTGATTTTTTCTTCATGCACATACCATACTAAAAAACTCTCAGTGCTGTGATCTCTAGGTACCCTCCAAACCGCGGGCACTCCACACGGTATACAGCTTCCATTTCCATTCAACCACGTAATCCGTTTGAATGAACACTTACTGTAGCACACGGGTGGTGATCTTTTGTGTTCTGGTCCCCTACCTTACAGCAGAAATAAAAGTAATATGACTCTTTATTGTTTGAGTAATCGAAGATTTCCTTGAGATAAATATCACTCTCCGCAAACATAGCAGGAATTATCCGTGTCACTTACGCGGTTCCGGGACATGTTTATAAATATACTAGACAAACTATGACAGTGGAATGGCAGATGCAAATATCACGACCCACTTCTCACGAAAGAATTTGGGGACACCATCTGCAATACTAGTGTTTTCATACGAAACTTAATACGAAACGAAGAATTTTGACAGGCAACAATTTTATTGATCGCCTGACGAAAATCGGCAGCGAAAAAACCCGTAGCACTATTTCATCGTGTTATGAGACATATGGTGCCCGGTTTGATTGTTGCTATCTTTTTAAGACGGATAATTAATATTTAGTTGAAAAAACTGAAATTTTACCCCATAGCTTTAAGTCGATAAAGACAACTAAGCTGAAAGTTGTGACATCTCGTGTTGACGTGCGGCACTATGTCGATATGAGTGTGTTGCAGAGACAAACTACAAAATATTAAAAAACAATTGACAATTTATATTTGTCAAATTTTCGTGGCAACATGCTTGGAAACTTGTATATGATTTTAATAGGAGTTTTTAACTACTTCATACGTAATATTGTTTTATATAATAACATTCATTCCTTCATATCGCTCAATATTTCTTTGTAATAATCACGTAGTTTGCATGTTTCAAAGAGCGGTTTGGTGTAAACTCGATATGAACATTAGATGGCAAAACTGTTTCTTATTATACGATGTTTCTACTAGGTGTCACGAGAGTGTAGTGCCAAATGTATTAGACACTTTGTCACGCAGAACGTAATTATATTAGGCACCGCGAAGGACGGAGGAATTGATGAGTTGGCAGATGGTTTTGAAAGGGAGAAACAAAGATATTTATTCATTAGTGTTCGTAAATAAGGCTTACATTTTAAAGTCAAGTAAAGTAATACTTGTAAGAAACTCGGAATCGTCTCAAAAAGGTCGTTCATTTTCTTAGACGTAATTTTAATGTAAATATTTAAAAATTACGATTAATAATATTTGAGGAATTCGAGTTTCTTAAGTTATAATTCAAAGTTTATTCTATGCGACAAATTACACGTAGGTATAATTTTATTGACGAGATTAATTGTATATTTCGTTACTTTTCGTTATGATAATATATTTTATATTACCATAGAGAATAACCTCCAAACCTCAGATAATCAAAAAAGATTAGATTTATTTTGCTCTGAAAATTAATAAAATTTACTGCAGAGTCCAATAAGGTTTAGTATAAGAACATTAGAAGTCTCAAATTCACGCTTAAGTTCATAGATTTAAAATAGTATTTATTTTTTTTATTATCAAATAATTAAAGCATTATTGTTTTCTAACAAATTCACACCCAACGATTCCTTGTAGATTTCAAAAACAGAGAATTTTTTGTGACATATCAGTGAATAATGTACGATGCATCAGAACTTTCCTGTTTAAAATTCTTCCTTTAAACATAATATGCGTACAGTAGTTACTAACAAATGTGCCTGAATTCTGTCTCACTATCAGTTGTTAATTTGTATGTTACGACTGTGGAACAGTGAGATGGATGAACAGCGTAGTTGGCTCTGCGCTGTGGTGACATCTTGTAGTGACGTGTGGCACTACGTCGATATCAGTTACTTGTAGTGATTTTTTTTATTGACGTAATGCCAATTTACAGTGTACTGCGTAAGTGGAGCAATAAGTAAATGTGCTAGAAGTGGCAGCATGATGAGAGAAGTCATCCATCAATGGCACTCCTTCTAAAACCACGAAGTAGGTGATACAGGACAGGTTAATCTGTCGCTGTAATGTGGGATAGATCAGTCGACCACTCTCTTTTCAATCTTCGTACGATGGTGTGTAGTATTGTCATTGAAGTGATGACAGCGTTGTGAAGGTTAACCTGCTGATCTCCGTAGCGACAAATGGAATTGCAAATCATAAGGTACGGTACAATTGGGGATGTAACACACCGCGTTGTTTAGGGACCGCAGAATTTTTGACTGGAGCCTTTGATTGGTTTGTGTATGGGACGGCTTCGCGCAGTCCCAGAGTTGTATACCGTACGTGCATACAGGTTTGAGCACGCATTTGTACAAGAGAAGTTTGTTTTCAAGAGAAAGCTTTGAATTTCATTCCAATAGCCAATACATGCCTCGCAATTTTAGATTTAATTGGCGACGCTTCCTTTCGTTATGAGTGCGCCAAGTTTGCTCATTAGTTGGTGAGTATTTGTGTAACAGTACTAATCATTTTTAGGATCATGGCGTTCTGTTGTATCAATTGGCTGAACATTGTTTTAAATTCGTTAAGGAAGATGGTCAGCTATTCTGTTCGCTCACCTCTACAGCTAAGGCATTAAAAATGCAAATTTCTCAGCGAACTACTGGGTCGCCCGATTGTTAACCTGCAGGATTTCGACAGTCCTCAGCCCATATCTTTCAATCATAGACGCTGGTGCAGCGTGCCTTGTCACAAATTTCCTAACTTCAATTGCGCAACCAAAACCGTTCATTCCCTCTACGATTGGTTGATGTTCCACCTGCAGACGATATCTTATGTACGTTGCCCTAAAGACATGTCACGTCATACTGCCAATTTTGTTTCAGCTGCTTAAAACTGGCCGAGCGGGAGGCTGCCCGATCACTTTGTCCTCGTCATTGTCTCCTAGAAGACGTCGGCCAGACGCTACCGAAACATCGTCGTCGGAGGCATCGGCGCCTAAACGCGTCAGACTGTCAGAATTTAACACCTGCAACATCTACGTCGAGCCAGTTTATCTGATATTCGAGACGTAAATGTCCTGCTGCGACGCCTCATTTTCATCGACGGAGACAGGACCAAATACGTCTCCGTCGGTTTCTACCCCTATCGAGATTACCAACCCTTCGTGGACTTCGGATCCATAAAGAAGAACGGGTCTACTGTCCTCATTCTCGATGATCGGCTGGTAAACAAGATGGTGGAATGTCTGCCTAGAATATGCGATTCAATGTGTGGCAACGAGCGGTACGTGTGCAAGGAGGGCGACTTCAAACTGAACTTGACGAGAACCTACAGGATCGCCCGATTCTACCTCGATAAACAGTACATCAACCTGGGACTCGGAGAAATACAGTACCTCTCGAGAATGTTGCACGTCATTCAAAATCAGCTGAATATGTACACTCCTTCTCTGCACGACGTCTTGGCATATGTGAATGTGGCATTGACTTCGGTTAAATATGTCGAACTGTCTCCTAACGCGAGTAAGCACATCGTGTATTCACAACTGTCCGACTAACTCAAAACAACATTGTGAAAAGCATATCCAAATTTGCACAACTATGCTCATTACTTGTTATTGTTTAATAATTTGTAAACAAATGTTCAATGGATTATTACTATTTTTCCAAAATAAACTACTTACTACCACATAAATATTGTGTCACTTTATATTCACACGACGTGTGAAACATACTATCATTTCGAGTCGCCTACAATGGAGTACAGACGTAATTCCAGGCCACAGCGAAGCAGTCCACTGAAGAGAGCCACGATTAACTGGCAGGGACCTAAATATTTATTCTTCAATACCAAAGATTCACGATTGAAGTCATACGTGTATTGGCTTCACGGTTGAGTGCTGTGTGTTTCTACTACACAGGTATATAAATCACCACTATCTCTTTATCACAAGTAGATTCACTATCTTCGAGTCTACATAGGACACTTTACTTACAGGTAAGGTGAAGGGACAGTATGCTTTCACTGTGGCGGACGACTAACAAGTTGGCGTCCCACAAATGACACGTGGAAGTAGCACGCACTCTGGTTTCCGTATTGCGTCTACATTCGTTATATCAAGTGAGAAGAATTCATACGTGGATGTCGTATATGTGTACACTCGTGTAATCACACTCCACCTACCTGTCTTTCGGAAACTGCTGCTACTGCTGAACAGTCGCAAGAGAGCCGAAACCTCATCCACGTAGACACGTGTGTATGTGTGATGGGCCGCAAGCGTATTTGTCAGATTTTGTGATCATAGATTTGAGCCATTGTTAGCATCCATGGAAGCATGTTACATGGGAACAAAGATTGCTGCTAACAATACCTGAAAGGTATCTGCATTAATTAGGACAAATATACCTACCCTGAAAACGGCAAAAGGCAGCTGGATGCTGGAAGAGGAATTCGGCACCTTCACGACACCTTCAGACGTATGTGAGAAGTGCTGCAAAGTGTATTAACAGATTTTTTGCTCGTATTTTTGACACAGTTAGCATCATAAGCAGGTACATTTTCAAGGAGTGCCAAGGATATGAGCACACAATACGACATATACAAGCTTTATGTGTCTGTGACCGTGCATCTTGAGCAAATTGTGAAGTAAGGGAGAAAACCAACAGGATGCAACAGTTAGATGTTTATTTTTAACAATTTCTCAACAGTAACCTTCACAGTGCTCACACCCTACAAGAGAGCGCCCCACAACCGTTACCAACCACATCCAGCAGAAGCAGCGCAGCACACCACATGCAATAGCATACGTCCTGTTCTCCTGAAGATGGGCATAATAATGCCCGAAACATGTAAAGAAATTGTTAAAAATAAACATCTAACAGTTGCATCTTGTTGGTTTTCTCTCTCACTCCACGACATATAAACTTACACGGTAAACACCAGGCAGTTGTGCAACAGATCCTGGACACGCGTCACCTGAAACGAAATAATATATTATTCCTTTGTCATGTACGCAAGGTAGAAAGTATTTTTCTGGTTCTGCATACAAGACAAAGGGCAAAGATAATACTTCGCTTACTCGTCTGAAGAACAAACAAAAAGAACAAGCTATGTAATATTACGACACGTAAACATGTCAATGAACATTTTTTCAAGAATACCGGAAAGATATGTGCACTAAATAAGACATATACGCCTACCCTGCAAACGGCAAAAGCAGCTGGATCGTGTACGAGCGAGTCGAAACACCGACACTGCACCTCTTCGACGTAGAAGTTTTTCTATCAGATTTGGTGCTCGTACCATTCAGGCGCTGTTAGCATCTACGATCGAGTAAGAAGCAAACTACGGGGAAAATAAATGCGGGTATTTCTTTCTTACTAAAGGATCAAGCCTGCTCCTCTCTCTTCGTCAAGATGCCAACCCTCGATGACGGGTTTGACCGCTTAAAAAGACATACACAATTACACATCAAACAACTGGCAGCTGGGCGAGGGATTCTCGACACGCGTCACCTGAAACGACATATTAGCTTATTCCTTTGTCTTGTGTTGCATTGCAGAACCAATGAAAACTACTTTCTACCGTGCATTCATGACAAAGTGACAAGATAATAATTCGCTTATTCGTCTGAAAGAAAAAACAGAGAGTGCAAGCTATGTAATCTGTAATATTATTAAAAATATATCAATAAAACATTTTTCATGAACAGCAATGTACTTACCGAGCAACACCATCTTCAGACTCGTATTCACACAAGGAAGTGCAACCTCTTTAATCTGATACCAAAGTTACTGTCTCCTAATATTCGCTACGACAGTACTGTTACGTATCAAACAAAGAAGACGCACTTACCACACCAGGACGGTCGATATTCAGGCCGGAGATCTTCCTTACAGAGATTCACATACTTACTGTGCAGCTCAAGCGATACTTTTCGAAAACATTTTAACGCTTACGTTGCAGGAATAATATTTGCGTGTGAGGAAGCATTGCAACACGTGTAGAATGATTCAAAATTAGATAATCCCTTTTTGCACTTGCATACATTGCTTAGATACACGTTCCGCAAACGTGTCTACCTACATTTCCTGATTGTAAACTGTCCTATTTTATCTCCCTTGTGAGTGTACTTGTTTTTACGAAGATATCACCGATTGCATCACCAAATCGAGACTGGTAAATCAAATACATCAAGAAAGTACTTACTCAGCAGCTCGGAGTAGAAATTTTCTGAGCCTGCACGAGCGTATGGAGAGGTGCTGGAATCAGCTTACGTCATGTGTGGATACGCAGGGGTGACCATCTATCCTAATGCCGTCGTTTTACCAAGCTGAAAGGCGGCTGCCCGTAGGAGTGACTACGGAGGGGCGACTTCGCACATAACCTACACTTTTATTAATATTGCTCAAGAACGATTACATCTTACTATCACTATATTCATTCACCCATCCTCACGGAGGCACAACACCATCTTGCACTCTGTGCTTCGCCTCTAGATGGGGCGCTGGCAGACTTTAAACCTTGGCTTAATTTAAAGTTAGCGAACTGGTGGCCATTTTTGAAAATGGCGTATTTTAAATTATTTTTTACAAGTCATATTGTAAAATGACCATCTTTAAACGTTGGTTCAATTACGTTCCATTAAAACATAGCGCGCTGTCCTCAATTTTTGAAAATGGCCAACTATAAATTCACATTTATTTTAAGGTTAGCGCCAATATCATACTTACCGCGCTGACTGCCATATTGTAAAATGGCCGACTTGAAACTCTGGTTTGATTAAAAAATGGCGCGCTGCCAACCATCTCCAAAATTTGTACTTAGACCTTTTCTTGCATATATTACTTTCGTGCACTCATTACTACTAACACGTAATCTGGTCACGTGGCTTTCGTTTAGCGTAGGGGCCATGGAGGTACATTTACCAGACTGTCCGGGGTCACTGTACCAAACTGTACGAGGCAAACACGTAGGCAACAAAATTTCTAGTCGAAAGCCGTTCCTTTTTAATAGTGTGGCCTATACAGCACTGGATACTACTCTACAGATATTACAGAAGATGTTACAAAATCTTGTGTTTACGCTGAACATTTATATTTTACTCAGTACAATCAGCGTGGTTTTAAACATGAGAATTATCAAATATAATTCCATTATACTTTATATATATTCTGAATTTGACTAGTCACTTATGTCTTACTGCTAGTACGGAAGTAGTCGAAAGCTAATACCATCGATTTAGGCTGTTGATCTGTTACATACAATATTAAAATATTGTAAATTATACATCATGTTGGTTGAATTAAATTTTATGAATAATTTTTAACTTTAGTATTCCATCACGTCAGAACCTGTTTTTATTTGTGAAAGTTGGGAAACAGTCAAAATTAAATTGGTTCAACGTGTCTTACTTGCTCCTTATATAATATAAATGTAAATAATGAACTTTCATTCGTGAAACTTATTTCAAAATCGAATTCATCTTATCTAGAAGGAAGTTCGTGTAGGAAAAAAATATATAATCTTGACCAGAGCTATGTGATTGGGAATGTAATTTGATTTAGCCTGGAAATTTGTTTAAAATAATGTATTTTCATATGACGAGAAATTATAAATTCGCTATCTGAGTAACATAGACAAAGTGGATCGAATGTTTAATAAGTATTAAAATATTTTTCGTAATCCATTAAGGCCTAATGAAGATTTGCACTCAATTTTTAGTGGATAGTTTTTAAAATACATATATTTTGATATGGTTTTTAAATATTATTAATTTCCAATAACAACAAACTGAAACTTTCCCTGAAAATTCCGTCAGCGGAATCCACCTTGATACATCAGTAAATATTTGGGGTATACAAGATCATTCGCTTTAAATAGACCATCATTTATACTCAGTAATTGGGATTAATGATTTATAATCCAGAAGAGCTGAACACAAAATAATATAGTATTTTAATCCTACATTATTTTAAAGGAAGATGTGAATGAATGAAACAAGCACACGCGTTCACTGAATATTTGTATCTGTGGTTTCACAATTCAGTCAATTAAGAACAATAGGGCATTTTATTTAACGCTAAAAGCTGCACAATTTTGCTTGTAAAACTGACAGTAATACTATTTTTTACACGGATGCTTCCTTCAATTACGACATTCGCTTGCATAAGGTGTCTGTATCTCCTGCAATTTAAGAGAAAACCAATTTTGCATTTTACAAAGCCTTGTTGAAATTTTTCATTTATTTGTCCAAGTAAATTACTTTCCTTCTGCTGGTGGTTTTCACTGCAGGGAATAGAACGTAGATGGTTGTCGCGAACTAGAAAAAGAAACGAGTCTGAACTGCACTATACATACATTTGCGAGACAGTCCTTCGATGTTACTTTATCCGTGCATCTGTTCGCATCTAAGTACTTTTCTCTCTAAAATTTTCGGAAAATCTGACAATATATCTGCTGTTTTTTATGCATTTGACCTTCCAAATATTAAGATCATTCGTCGGTCACTGGAAACAAATTAACAAACTCTTTCAGCCTATTATGTTTAAACACAGTGTGTACTAACAAACCACGTGATAGCTGTGTCTCTCTCATAGCGGCAGGGCGCTTTCTGAAGTCGCAGATGGAGGAAAGGTATCCATTATTTTAATGCAATGGTGGGGAGAGAGAATTTTTTCAAAACGACAATTGGTGTTGAGGGTCTACATAAGGACAGTTATGATAAAGACTTTGGAATTGCTAAATTAAATACAGGAAATATTAAAAGTAAAGAGCACGGTGTTTCCTCACCGAAATATTCTTATAAACAATTGGACCTTTACGGATGGGAAGACTAACAACAAGTTTGATCACATATTGATAAATACTTGTAGGTAATGGTATTCGAGCATTCTAGATGTACGAAGTTTAAGGTGAGCCGACTGTGGTACAGAAAAGTATATGTTGGTTTCAAAATTTGAGGAAAATCTGACAGTAAATTTGTAGAGGAAAGGAATCTGAAGGAACTAAATGAGCTCGAATTTACGTAACATTATCAGATTGAGCTCACAAACAGTTTTGCAGCTTTGAAGGACTTAAGTGATGACGAGGACATAAATAGGAATTAGAAGAATATTAACCAGAACGTCAGAAATTCAGCTAAATAGAGTTTAGTTCTGCACTATTTGAAGCAGCATAAACCATGATATCATGAACAAGGTTTATGATTTGTGAACCAAATAAACAGGCTAAAATGCAGTGGATACATGATTCAAGCCAAAGCAATGTACATAATGTGAACATTGTAAGGCGTGATGCTAGCAGACATTTAAGGAAGAAGAAGGAACAATATACGAAAACTAAAATCGAGGTACTTTAAACTAACTGTAAGATCAAATATATTACGTATTCTAATAGGCGTATCAATGACTTAAAATTGTTTACCAGACCAGAACTAATATGGTGAAAAATGACAAAGTTGATTTGTTTGCAGAATCCCACAGACGTTTGACTAAGTGGAGGAACTATTTTCCCAAGTATTGAATTACAAGTAGTTAATGATGATAGGCAGGCAGAAATATTCACAGCACAACCGCTAGAACCTGAGCCAAGTGTCTCTTAGGTTCATTCGGTTATTCAAAAGGTAACAAGTATCAAATCATCAGGTATTAATCAAATACTAAAAGAACTGATTAAAGCAGTGGTAAAAAAATACAATGTGGGAATTGCAAACTTAATAATTCTATTTCGAATAAGGAGTAAATATCTGCGAAGGTTAAGGAGTCCATAATAGTACCTGTCTATAAGAAGTGCGATGAAACAGATTAAGTAATTACAGTGCAATATCAAATTTGATATCTACTTACAAAAATTTTCCCAACATCTTGCTCTCAAGGTTAACTCCATGTGCAGAGGAAATTATTTGGTGCAATCAGTATGGATTTCGAAACAACACGTGAAATACTGATCACATAAACTGCGTTAATGAAATACTTGAGAAAAATTTGGAATAAATTGAAGCAGTGAATCGTCTATTTAGAAACTTCAAGAAAGATTGTAATTCATTTAGGAGGTAGGTCTCATATAATATTTAGTGTGGTATCTCCATGCAAATCAAGTGCTTAAAAAATGTGTCTTTATGTGAGACTTCTAACAGAGAGTGATAAGGCATATAAAGTATTCGGAGGACTGATGGTGGTCTAATGGACAAAATTATTTTGTGAATTGATCACGCTCTATTTTCCACAAATATTTCCATCTGACTATTATTTCTAGTTCATTCTGCAGACTTTTATCCGATAGGCAATTTCTAAAAAATCCATAGTTGTATAAAAAGATTATATTTTAATATTTCGGTAAACATTTTTACCTTGGGAAGCAAAAAGTGAAATTAATTATTGTGTGCGATTGTAGACATAATAATTAGCAATGAAAATCGCGTGTAGCTCATTTTATTGTAGTTTTTTTATCGTAACTGATTGTACCATAATTATTTTCACCTTATCTCATAAAAGGTGAGGGTGTTTGAGAACATGGTGTTGAGGAGAATATTTGGACCTAGGAGGGACGATGTAACGGGAGAAAGAAGGAGACTGCATAACGAGGAGCTAAGTGATCTGTACACCTCACCCAATATCGTGCGGGTGATAAAATCGAGAAGAATGAGATGGGCTGGGCATGTGACGCGTTTGTGTGAGGAGAGGGGGTGTATAGGGTCTTGGTGGGGAAACCGGAAGGAAAGAGACCACTGGAGAGACCTAGGCGTAGATGGGTGGATAATATTAGGATGGATCTCCAGGATGTGGGTATGTGTACTGGATTGGGTTGGGCCAGAATAGGGATAGGTGGCGGACGCTTGTGAGTGCGGTAATGAACCTTTGGGTTCCATAAAATGCGGGTAATTTCTTGACTAGC
>Ga0136643_10014390_pt1 | contig 11872 bp, 11 predicted proteins | sample TergutLab28metaG_FD_96883 | JGI IMG/M metagenome (GOLD analysis project Ga0136643, IMG submission 96883) | Labiotermes labralis P1 segment gut microbial communities from Petit-Saut dam, French Guiana - Lab288 P1 (version 3) (version 3) | ecosystem: Host-associated > Arthropoda: Insects >...
GCCCATCGCGTTTCTGTCTGCAGGGAACTCAAACAAAAAGCCAGAGACGACCCCACCATGATCTCCAATATCATAACCGGTGATGAAACATGGGTGTATGGTTTTGACCCTGAGACTAAGCAGCAGTCGTCGCAGTGGAGTTGCCAAATTCACCGCGGCCGACAAAAGCGCGTCAAGTTCGCAGCAATGTCAAGTCCATGTTGATTTATTTTTCCGACATCCAAGGCACTGTCCACAAGGCATTCATACCCCCTCGTCAAACCGTCAATGGCAAGTTTTACTGTGAGGTTTTGAAGCGGCTGAGGGAGGGCATTCGGCGCAAACCTCCAGACAAGTGGAAGAACAACAATTGGTTTCTCCACCATGATAAAGCGCCCGCTCACATATCACTCGTTGTTCGACAATTCCTGACTTCCAAAAACATTACAGTGATTTCCCACCCCCTCCTATTCGCCTGACCTCGCCCCCTGCGACTTTTTCCAATTTCCCAAGATGAAATTACGGCTGAAAGGGCGTCGTTTTGACACGACTGAGGAGATCCACACAGAATCGCAAGAGGTTATCGACACATATTTGAGAACTTCCAGGGATGCATGAAATAGTGGGAAACACGCTGGAATGGCTGTATACATGCCCAAGGGGACTACTTCGAAGGAGACGCTGGAAACTCGGTGTTAGGGCAAGAAACTTTTTTATGGTCAAATTCCCCGAATTTTGGGGTAGCACCTCATAACTATTTTGTAGGTCGGGACGTGTCCGTGGAATTAGAGCTACATATGAATGTTTAATGTTAAGGGAGACTGCCTGGCTGGGGGGCAAGTCTGAAGGGATCAGTGCATCTGAAACGATTTTGTGTTTCCAACAAAAGTCACGGTGAAGTGCCAAAGGATTTGCTGGTTCTCTAAAGCAGATTACGGATATGAAATTAAGCCTACTCACCAACTACAGAAAACTTTAAGTCCCATGTATATGAAAGCACCTATTGCTATGACGACGAATCCAAGGACGACGATGTCACGCACCGGGTCAAACCCTTTGTTACCTGCAAGAAAAAAAATCATGAAACCGATCACCGCGCTTCGAAGACGATAGATAAGCACATAATCCTAATACACAGAACCAACTACATGCAAGAGAGTACTTCCTGAGAAGCTAACAGATCCTCAGTCAGTCAAGAAATTCCCCGTTTATTATGGAACCCGAAGGTTCATTACCGCATTCACAAGCTCTCGCCAGCTCTTCCTATCCTGAACCAGAGCAACCCGTCCTATTCCTTCCGATCCCACTTCTTGAAGATTAATTTTAATATGATCCTCCATCTACAACTAGGTCTTCCATGTGGTCTCTTTCCATCAGGTCTCCCCACCATAGCCCATTATGCACCTCTCCTCTCCCCCATACGTGCCATATGCCCCACACTTCTCCTTGATTTGATCACCCGGATAATATTAATCGTAACACACATAGACTCTGGGGGGTACATGGTGTTGAAGTTAGTTGAGGCACTGCAATACAAGGCGGGAGATCGCGGGTTCGATTCCCGATGCTGTAATTGGCATTTTTCATTGACATAATTCTTCTGGCCGCACTATTGCCCTGGGGTTGACTCGGGAATATTTCCTTGGGGGTGAAGTCGGCAGATGTGTAAGACTGACAACCTTACCACCTTCATGTGCCGATTGTCGGCCCCATAGTGAGAAGTGGGTCCCTGTCATCTCGATATGGCGCGTCTTCAGGTTGCGGGTGGAGGGACGGCCTCCAATATGGAGGGTAGCTGCGAATATATTGAATAAGCAGTCGCGTACATCCGATGAGGAGTTGTACTCCAGCATGGGGGTTGCGAGAGGTGCTAGTAACTCCTCGCCGTAAAACTGGCCTTCTGACGGAACGGTATATTGGCCTCAGGTCTGGACTGATCCTTTGGTATAACCTAAGCAATTGAAAAGTGGCATGGGATTTGGGGATGGGTGGCATGGAACAGATTGATCTGGCTGAGGACAGGGACAGGTGGTGGGTTCTTGTAAACGCGGTAATCAACTTCCGGACTCCATAAAATGCGACGAATTTCTTGACTAACTGAGAACCAAATCGCCGCTCAAGAAGGACTCTGCTCCATGGAGGAAGTAAGAAAGTAAGGAAGTGGATATTTTAAAAGTTTCGAGGGAGAAAGATGCTCTTAACAGCATACCATTGTCGTATGGATATTCCTTGATCCTGTAGCAAATTTTGTTCATCATGTTCCACATATAACCTCTTCGGCAGTGGCATGTCCTCATTTCGTTCCTCGAGCATACCAAGTTCAGCTCCTCGGCGCACTCGTAGTCCGTCCGACACTTGTCGCCGAACATTCTGCCTGTAGGAAACAAAGTACCAATAGTTTGGTGGTTAGTAGACGAAATTGCACAACCAGAAACGTCGGTATGTAATAAATCCTCCCAGTAATTTGACTGAGTGTGACTAACTGTTATCGTCGGTTGGCTGTACAGCGTGGATGGAGTTTCTTGGGGAATGTTTGGGAAGGCGGCCACTTAAAACATCGAGCAAGAGGTGGAATTTTACTAAAAAATTAACCATAGAGCTTGTGAGGATGGGACGTGGAATAAAGACCTACTGTCTCAGGATCGACATCCAATTAGTTAAGTTAATCACGGGTGGTGACAGCAGTCAGTAGCAGTCATTTGAACAGGACTCACGTGCACACTCACACACATGCACCGGGATGACAGGTGCAGGTTTCTTATTTTGTCGCAGCACAATTAAACAAACATTATAACTGCGGCAGGTAGGCCTACATCTCTCAGTACGTTTGCAGGTTTTGCATTCTAAAGCTCTTTTACGTATAGATCCAGTTTTGGGGTTAACGACAAATTCACACAACATTTCTACCAGAAAACATTATTATTATTATTATTATTATTAGTAGTAGTAGTAGTAGTAGTAGTAGTAGTAGCAGCAGTAGTAGCAGCAGTAGTAGTAGTAACAGTAGTAGCAGCAGCAGTAGTAGTAGCAGCAGTAGTAGTAGCAGTAGTAGTAGTAGTAGCAGCAGCAGCAGTAGCAGCAGCAGCAGTAGTAGCAGCAGTAGTAGTAGTAACAGTAGTAGCAGCAGCAGTAGTAGTAGCAGCAGTAGTAGCAGTAGTAGCAGCAGTAGTAGTAGTAGCAATATTAGTAGTAGTAGCAGCAGTAGTAGTAGTAGTAGCAATAGTAGTAGTAGTAGCAGTAGTAGTAGTAGTAGTAGTAGTAGTAGTAGAAGCCGAAAGATAAATACAGATTTTGCGTAGCCGTCATGTTTTTGTACCTTCTGCATTAAATGAACAAAACTAAAGTTGCGTATTTGTCAGTCTCGTTACATTATGAAATTTCAGGATCCTAAAATCAGTGCTATGGTGTCACTTCTGTCTCGTAAGGTCGTGCTTCCACCATGGGTTGCTACCAATAGTAAAAAAATTAAAACTAAGTTGTTCTAACGTCTTCTAATGGCATAACATCCGTACATAATTTTGTGAAAATCGTTCCGCACATCACGGCGATATAATAGGTGCACTTTCCTACATTAACAGAACAAAGCATGCTAATATTGTGGAAATAATGCAAGAACCGTGGAGCGAAAAACTGTGAACTGTAGTCAGAGCAAAACACACCTTCCCTTAAATTTCTCGGTCATGCCATTCAGCCATAAAACAGTTGCTAACCCACTCCGTCGGCTGTGTCTTGCTGTTACCACGTCTGTCAGCACAAAGAACTTCACAGATAGAACGTTGCAACGTCGCGTGTCAACAGATGTTCAAACGGCTGTCAGTAGAGTGTTCTTACCTCTGCATGGGAAGAGGCCCGTGTCGGTGTTGGGGTCACACACACATCGCGAGTTCTGACATGTGTACCCACCCAGGTTCTTCCTGGCACAGTCCAGGGAGTCATGGCACTGCATGGCACCTGGAAACACACAACCACCGTGTTGGAACGGTGACACATTTCGAAGAAATTGTACGTTAACTTAGAATAGACTTAAGCATGATTCCAAATCAGAGTTTTGCAGTTTTCATGCCAAACATGACCTCTTTTCCTGCGGATGTGTAACAGTTGTTGCAAAGTTGATCACATTAGAGGCGCAGCGAGAGATTTCATTAAATGTTCACTACACAGACAAATGGTTCTTAACCAAGGAAGCGAATAATTTCCAATTTTTTGACATATGAAGTTTTTTTTTTATCGATACGGGAAATTAAAATAAATATTTAATTCTACCTTTTCTTTTTAGACGCTCTCGCACAATTAGGAAAAACGACTATTAGCTTCGTCATGTCTGTCCGTCTGTCCGTCCGCATGCAACAACTGGGCTCCCACTGGACAGATTTGTATGAAATTTGATATTTGAGCTTTTTTTTTCGAAAATCTGCCGATGAAATCAACTTTCATTAAAATCTGGCACGAATAACGGGTACTTTACGTTTGTGGTCATATTTCGCACTATTCTTCTTAGGCTGAGAAATGTTTCAGACAAAAATTGTAGAGAAAATAAAAATGCGCATGTAATGTTCAATTTTTTTTTTAAATCATGCCGTTTGTCAGATAACGTGCAAAAATATAGTAGAGTCGAACAGGCTACAGATGGCATTGTGGATCATGCGCATTGCATGGTGGATTCCGAAGGCTACAGACAGGTACTCAGAATATATAATACTTATTGCTTTTCCACTGCAACAGTGTTTGCACGAATGCGCTTGAATGGTACGTTAATACGTAAATTGCATGTCTTGTTTTCATTTTATAGTTGCTTTTAGAAACTGACCTAGGCCTACTGAATGACTTTTGATGTACATGCAGTTTAAATGTTTCACGGCGACTAAATTTAATAAAATATTCTGGGGGCTAGAAGCGGCGTCAGGTGGTTGAATGGGGAGTAAACCAAAGTTTCAAGGACCATCTGCATCCTCGTCATCAGGTAACTGTCGATGACGAAGACGCAGGTGGTTTAATCGCCATTCAACCACCAGACGCCGCTTCTAGCCCTAGAGTATTTGATTGGATTTTTGAAAGTAGGGTCGAGAACATATCTGGAGAAGCAGAGGGCTGGGAACCGCAGTAAACATGAAGCACCACTGTTACGTGCGTTGACAAACACTTTAAGTGAATCTTGCACGTCTTAATGAGACATAATATGCCGTGTATTTTTTTTATGCTTAGCCTCTTCTTATAAATCAGGTATGTCACATTTCAGTTGCACGTACTGTGTGCATACCGTGGCTGGATGAACGCACTTTATAAAGCACTACGCCCTGAAGGCTTACGGGGGAGCGGAGGTAGAGCTCCGCGCTTTCTTAATCTCGATACTGAAAAAAACCAAGTGGCCAGCTTCATGCCTCTGTCACCTTACGTTCCACGAGGAGTCCTGTGTAGCCACATTAGACACTGGTCTAATAGCACAGGAAATGCTACGGTCCTGCGGAAGTGACGTCCAGACTAAGATACTTAGGCTTCATGCACGAATTCGTCTATCGCAGCCTCTGTATAGTAATAAAAACAGACCAAAACTGAATGCGCCCTTAAGGACACACTGAAGATAATCCATCTGTGGCGTTACAGGCCAACGTGGACTATGGCTGCGCGTTTTCCGAGTGTTTCTGCTTTATATGTAGAAATCTGGTACGACTGCTTGAACGAGGGAGCGACCCGTCAGAATGCCTCGACTTACACAGGGTAGGATAAGTCTTCAGGGCGCGACACTTGTGGCTCCTTCGCCCCGTTATTGCCACGTTATTCGTGAATGCTTTCAAACCCGTCTAAAGGCAGTCACAGCTTTTTGTTATTCGTGTAGCATCATACGTTCACATAGTCATCTCTTTCTCCGGCCTGTCTGGCTCTGCCTTTCTTATGCTTATAAGCGTCGAGTTACCGTATTCCTAATGATCGGGCCGCTTTCATGTTCCTTGCAGCCATGTCGTAACGGGCGAAACATCCCGTGTCCTTTACTTGTCTCGCAAAAGGGTGCGGTGTTGTTTTTTGGGTCTCAGTTCCTGGCTCACGCAGCTACAAATACCTGTGACATAACTGTATGTAGAGCTCCGTGTAAACGAGCTGTCGTTTCTGTGCGACTTTAACCAAACTCTAAATACATCCACGCATTTTAGTCAAAATTCCAAATATCGAAATTCACGAAAATCCTTCCGGTGGGAGTTTCAGCGTTCATGTGGAAGGACGGAAAGGTGGGAGGCTTGACGAGGCTAACCCTCGCCCTTCGCAAATGCTTTGCGAAGGGATGTCAAAAGCCCGTCAATATTTTAGTACTGATAGCGATCCGTTAGCCCAAAGGGGGCGTGTGACTGCTTGTAACGTACGTGCAGTGTGAACTATTCTACGTGCGAAGAATTGAGTGTTCGGCGATATGACGCGGAGTCTGTTGATAAATAATGTTATTAAATATGTTCTAGAACACTTGCATCTGCATCAACGCTGCTATGAAACCCACAAATTTCCTTTCCGTTTCACCCAGTTTAGAGCGGGGAAATTTCAGTATTTATGTTGGCACGAGCGGAAAGCTAATGTCAGAAGTGAAATTCTGACGGCAGGAAATGGAGAAAATTGGTTCACTGGTGGGAAAGTTTGGAATCACTCGGTAGAATGTGAATAAAATTGCTGTGTCAAGCAGGCCTACGGAGTGAAAAATTCGGCAACACTGGACAACTAGTCTTAGCGTACATACACATTTACTGATTTGCCAGTAATGGACTTTGTTTGATTTTTAAACAATGTAACTATGCGACAATAATGTTAAGACATATTAATATGATTATAATGTAATTTTAGACTATACCGAGCGTCTGTGCTAATTTTACACCCATTTTCGTACAAAAACTTAGGTTGTATAACACTAGCCAGCAAGGCTGGGCAGTCGCGACACATCACAACTAGCAATTTTGTGTTCACTGATTGCATAGAGAGCCGGTGACAGTGGCCGCGCGGTCTAAGGCGTGGGTATGCGGCCGCTTGCTTGCTGTCCTGAGCCAGATGAGTCCGGCCCACACCCGTTCCTTCTCATCTCCATAAGAACTGTTATAATATTATCGTCTAATCTGCGCCTACGTCTTCCTAGTGTTTCCTTTCCTACAAGCTCTCCTACCAACATCCTCTATGCATTTATCCTCTCCCCCACATCTGTTACAGGCACCGCCCACCACATCCTCTTTGATTTGATCGCCCTAACAATATTTGGTGCCGGGACTGCGGTGGCACAGTGGTTAAGGTTCTGTGCTACAAATCGGAAGGTCGCTGGTTCATTGGAATTTTTCATTGACATAAAATCCTTCTGATCGCACTGTGGTCCTGGGGTCGACTCAGCCTCTAACAGAAATGAGTACCAGGTGCATTTCCTGAGGGTAAAGGCGGCCGGTGCGTAAGGCTGACAACCTTACCACCATCCTGGGCCGTTGTCAAGAAATTTGGAAACCTTAACATCCTGGAAACCTCTGGTCCACTCCAGGCCTGTAACGGGACTGCTTTACCTTTTTTTTTTTTTAATATTTGGTACGGCTCCTCATTGTGCAGTTTTCTTCAGCCTCCTCTTAATCATTTACTATTTGGCGCCAGTAGCTTCCTCAGCGCCCTATTGTCAAACGCCCTTAGCCTATGGCTTCCCCTTAATGTGAGAGACCAATTTCTACACCAATACAAAACAACAGGCAAGATTATATTTACGTTATATTATGGTTGAATTTTGAATGGCATTGTAATATTTTTAAATTTATTTTACTGTGTGTATCTTTTCATAACAGAATTCAGCATAAAACATTATGTAAGTTTTGCTGTTCTGCAGTATTACTTATCGAAACAGACTGGCAAGAGAACATTCATCTGCTTACGTTCTTCGACACTTTCGCTCCCCTACATAAGTACGTCTCATTGTACTCGAAATGACGAGTCTGTTTTTTTAAGTGGTTTTTGTTGCACGTGATGGCAATAAGTGTTCTGTATTAAATAAATACAGATGTATGCTTCACAGCCACGTCCTCACTGCACACAGTAAACAAGCACAGACGTCTGTCATTTATCAGCAAGAAGGTGAAATATTAAGTTGTTTGAAATGCATGTTATGTTAAGAATTGTAACACTCGATTTCCTTAATATGGCTGTCTGTTTGGTGAGAGCAGGTGGAACTCTATATTAAAAAAACATACATTAAAGATACTGTACCTATAATGAACTGTGTCTGTTCATATATCCGCTAGTACAGATTTTTTTTCAGTACATCAAATTTTGTCAGATTGAAACGTGAAGTATCATACTTTTACCACGTTGGTAACTGTGAACGTACAAAATATTGATCAAGCAGCAGTTTAGGGCGCACTTAATATCCGCCTCTGTACAGCAGTTCGCATGTTGCTTTCCAGTCACTCATAGTTATCGACTGTGAGGTTTAAATACATATTTCATGTGGCATGATGTCGTTTTACATTGCACAGAAAAGTTTCGTAATAAAGGCTGCATGCCTTCGAAAGTCTGTTGACATTTCAACGTGCTACATTAAGCAGGTTTTAGGTTATATTGCATTACATTTGCGTTTTTTTCAAATTTCGGGAGGCTGCCATGTTGCTGTTTTTAAGTATATGAAATTGGAAAGTTCATAGACCCTAACTGGTGTGGCGTTAGTGACAGGTTCAAAGTGGATGGTGTTCTTTTGGGTTTCTTTCACCGTGTGGTAGATGGGTGGATCAGAAGTTATTTGGAGGACATATGGAGGGAGAAAATCATGAAAATGATGACAGTATTACTGTGCAGAGTTTTTACGAACAGCCTCATGTTATTGCACACTGCTACAAATAATGGCTTCTACTTGTGGGAATCTTGAAACGTGTTAGAACTCATCACGTACAGTCGCAGGTAATAAGTACACGCGTATTGATGGCGATTTTATAAATACTGCATTCAGGCACATGTTGGGCATAATTCGAGAGTCACTGGATACTTACCGCAATTTTTTACTAAAGCTCTTGACAAATATTGAAGACCAGAAGCCGTAATACGACGCTTAATTTTTACAGTGTCAGTTGATACTCGGTAATCACGAACAGCCTGGAGGAGAAAGTCACACACATGCCACACATGTACTCACAACACTAAGGGAGCGCAAGGAAACTTACCAGACACAAGGGTGAAACTGGACAACATCGTTACAGCCAAGCACCTGACACTAAAAAGAACAATCATCGCCGTTCTTCTTTCACTGTGATTATTTGCCGACGATTTTTAGGCGGCTTGGTGAACCCACCAGCCAGATACGCTACATGGCAACCGGCGCACTATTGATCGTACTACGAGGGAGCGAGTGAGCGAACGAGCTAGGGAGGAAGCAATACCCGGTCCCCATGAAATGAACGAACCCGTCTCTTGCCCCTCTTGTTCTTGGCGCCACATGACAGGTTGTAATAGTAGACGCCTTTCTGCCTCAGTGTATCTCGTGCTACCTGCCGAGACATGGCGACACTGCATTTGCAGATCAACTAAACTCCGTTAATAAAACGATGACATTTAATTCACAAAACCTGTTCAACTTCGTAATTTCTCATATGCGCGGGTCACGGTTACAAAACAATACACAAATAGTTAGCCATTGTTTGTCATATGCCGTTCGAGAAAACAGTCACCTCACACGGCATAGCATTGAAGGGAATCGCATTGATAACAGATGGCATACAATGAAGTCTTTTATTGCGCTACGTTTTTGCATGATTGTCTTAGTTCCAAGACTTTCCGCCCACACATGAGGGCAGTGCTGAACTGAGTTCTAGTTAATTCGATACATCTCGAATTACGGGTGTGTTCGATATGTAATATTAATCCTAATGCCATGAATATTTTCGATAACTAAGGTGCCCTCGATTGCTGTTGGGCAGGATGTGAACAAGAATGGTAGTTTCCGCGTAGGGTAAGATGAGGCGCGTTCCTGTTTTTGCGCCCTGGATACTGTTCAGGCGGTCATTATTTAAATCATCTGTGTTGACACAGTTTTACTCAGGTTATAGAATGTTATCACTACTATTTGGGGCTGTGATACTGCTGTACAGAACATTTTATTTATATGTCTTCGTTGATCTTGTCTGTTTTTGAATTTATCTATCACAGGAATACACACCACAATTTCAAATTTTCACCCAGTCGAAACAGATATTTTGTAATTGCTGACTTTACAGCAATGTTCCATGCATGTATATTCCTAATCTGTACAAGGGGGTGCTGATAAGTCCTTAGCCCAACCAGGAAGGAAACAATATACAGCGACCAAACTTGGGATTTATTCAACATACTCCCCACGAAGCTCATTACACTTCTTAGTCCGTTGCTGTAACTTTTGCAAGCCAATCAAAAAAATTCAGAAGGTTGTCCGTCCAACCAGGTCTCCGCGGCAGCAATGACCTCCGCGTCCGACGAAAAATGGCGAACTTTCGATTTTTTTTCAGTCCAGGGAACAAGTGGTAGTCCGAAGGGGCCAGATCCGGAGAATAAAGTGGGTGATCGAGACATTGGAAGCCCAGGTAGGGGAATTTCTTCTGAGTTACAAACGCCCGGTGAGCCGGGGCACTGTCGTGCAAGAACAAGACCCCCTTGGTGACCTTGTCGCGGCGTTTCTCCTTCAAAATTTCCTTCAATTACACCAGCAGAGACGAGTAATACTCCGCGTTGATAGTTTGGCCCTTTGGAAAATAATCAATGAGGAGGGTGCCGTCTTGATCCCAAAAAATCGAGGCGAGAACTTTTCCAGCGGATTTTTGTACTCGGATATTTTGGGGGCAGGGTGAGACACTATGCCGCCACTCCATTGATTGTTGCTTTGTCTCTGGGTCATAGTGATACTCGTATAACCAGGTTTCGTTCATGGTCACCAATCGCGATATGAAATCATTTGGATCGCGCCGAAAAAAATTCCAAAAGTTGCTCAGACGATTGGCACCGTTGACGTTTTTGATCCGCGTTCAGGCATTTCGGGACCCACTTCGCGGAGAGCTTCCGCATGTCCAAATCTTCATGAATTATGGACCCAACCCGCTTAAGTGAGATGCCCAGTTTCTCAGCTATTGATTTAGCCGAAATTTGGTGGTCTTCCAAGATTAGCTCGTGAATTTGATCAATAATCTCCGGGGTGATCACTGTTTTAGGCCGTCCAGGATGAGACGCATCACAGGTGGGGGGAAAAAAACACGTTCAAACTGGACCGCCCAGTTTTTGACAATGGCATACGATGGTGCATCTTACCCTAATGTTTCTAACAGAATGGCGTGTATTTCCTTCGACACCTTGCCTTGCAGGGGGGGAAAAAACTTGATAACAGCTATCATCTCCATGTTGTTGAAATCGCGCGCGTCGCCTGACTTTCTTCCTTTCAACCTCTGTAACAAGAAAAGACTTGTAATTTGGCACATGAACAGACCCCACTTTCCAAAGACACTATCGATTCCGTCCTACGACATCGGTAAGTAGGTCGGGCTAAGGACTTACCAGCACCCCCTCGTATACTCGTGCATGCCAAATTTCATATTCCTGGGCATAATTAATAAATATTAAATATTATGATCGCACATTTTACTTTTTATTCTTTATGCATCTTGTAAATCGCATAAAGTACAAGGCGGATTTATATTGATTATTACTTGCTTACTTACTTACTTACTTACTCCATGGTGCAGAGTCCTTCGTAAGAAGCTAACTGGTTTGCAGCTAGTCAAGAAATTCCCCGCATTTCACGGAACCCGAAGGTTCATTACCGCACTCACAAGCGTCCGTCACCTGTCTCTATCCTGGGCCAGCCCAGTCCAGTCCATATACCCACATCCCACCTCCTGGAGATCCATCCTAATATTATCCACCCATCTACGCCTAGGTCTCC
>Ga0136643_10014391_pt1 | contig 11872 bp, 4 predicted proteins | sample TergutLab28metaG_FD_96883 | JGI IMG/M metagenome (GOLD analysis project Ga0136643, IMG submission 96883) | Labiotermes labralis P1 segment gut microbial communities from Petit-Saut dam, French Guiana - Lab288 P1 (version 3) (version 3) | ecosystem: Host-associated > Arthropoda: Insects >...
TATAATAAGTTTATTATATTCCTCTACATGTTTCGAGCACTATGTGTTCACCATCAGGAGGTCAAAATTGTATTATACAGCATCTGGTATCATCACACACTGTAGGTGGCCGTCCGGTACGCAGGTGCGCACCGGACGGCCACCTACAGTGTGTGATGATACCAGAATGCTGTATAATACAATTTTGACCTCCTGATGGTGAACACATAGTGCTCGAAACATGTAGAGGAATATAATAAACTTATTATAAAACCAGAATTTGTGCATTAAGTAGTTCAAATACTAAGACTTCCGGTGATGTATTCTGTTAAAGTACCTAATAGACGTGGACCTGACCATACGTAAGAGGTACTGGAATACCTTGACACACACTGGACGATAATATTAAAATTGGGTTGGAATAAATTCGATCTGAGGATGTGGACAGTATTCAATTCGCTTAGAAGGTCGAATTTCGGTCTCTTGTGATGACGATAATGGACATTCGTGTTTCTTGTGAGGAACATTTGTGATCCGGTGACAGACCATTATCTTTCCAGTAGGGAGGTAGATGGTTCTTGGGGAAGAATTACTGTGGTTTGCTGGATGTCAGAGGAATTGAACTCAGGTAGTTTGCCATCTCATTGGCTAAAAGGATCCACCGTTCCTTTGGAATCACTGTAGTTGAAGAACTCCGTAATTGGGAGAAGCGCGCCTTATTCCGTTTTCAGCTATACGCTGGCATTGTCCTTACGAATCGAGCAATTCCTTGTCTTTCACGAGACGCAACAGTATATTACCACACGCACTAAAGTTCGTCCATTCATACCTATCCTGTGTCTGATGAATCCTGTCTAGACCTTGATATATTTCTTTAACGTCGGTTTTAATGTTATCCTGTGTACATCCAAGTCTCCGAAGTGGTCGTTCTGTTGAGGCTTTCTGTGCTGAATGTATTTGTAATCTGTCCCATGCCTGCTAGGTTTTCCAATTTTACTTTCTGAGCCTGGTTATGAATTCAGTTCCGGCCAGTACTATCTTGTTACTGCAAAACTGCTGTTATTTGACGCGGAGTAGTGTAGTCGGTATAGTGACTAGGTTAGGGACTGGACGGCAGAGGACTTACGGTTCAGATCCCGGCAGGACTTTCTTTTCTTCAAAGCGTCCAGACCACATCCAATGCCACTCATCTTCCTGTTCACAGGATAGTGGGGCGTTTACGCTTGTGATGAAGAGGTCGGAGCTTGAAGTTGAACCCTCACGTCCATCTAGTGCTGAGGTTAAGAATGAGTTGACTTCACTGCCCCCATACACCTTCTTGGCGTGTACCGTGACTTCCTTATAGCTGCCATTAATTCCAGTCAAATACTTATTGCTCTAAGGGTTAATCTGGGTTCCGTGTTGTGGTTTTGAACTCAGGGGCAGCCGTAAGGGAGGTAGAATTAACTTTTTGACGGTGTCGGTGAAAGCTAGGGTAAGTGTGTCATGGACACTGCATACTCTGTTACGTAGAATTTCGCAAGTTGCAATTAAACTGAAATCAAATGTCGGACAGTTAAAAATGACGCAGTAGATTCCACAATTCTAAGGGTAGTCTCGCTCGCCTAGTCGACATAGGAGCAGCTGCCAAGTACAGTAGGGTCTCGTTTCACGACGGGGTTGCGTTCTCGAATATTTGGTCGTAAATCGAATCGTCGTAAAACGATTACTATTTAAATGGTTTAAATTGAGATAGGTTCATGGGCCAAACAAATTAGTAAAAAAATTCTATAATTTACACTACTTATTTACATTATGACATACAATTTTAATTTAATGAATTAGGTATATAGAAAATTACACAGGCAATTGAAAAAAATCATTCAAATCACTTTTTATTTTGCCGAAGAAGGCCAAGGTCGTGGTTCAGAAGACGTCAAAAAAGAATGTAACGTTAACTGTTTAGATTTTTTCTTCTTTTCTTCCAGAATTTCATAATAAGGGTGTAGCATGGTTCTTATGCCCCTCTTTACTGTAGAGCTGCTTTCCCAGTTAGGGTCGATATCACATAACTTTCAGCTGCCATATATATAGCGGAAAGATCATCAGTAAGGCCCTTCGTCTGCATTGCTTTGGTTCCACGATCCTCCTCATCTTCATCTTCCTTCTGCTGCTCAGTCACTTGTTGGGCCAAGTCGTAAAGTTCTTCATTGGACAGTGGCTGGGAGTGACTTTCTAAAACTTCAGTGATGCCCACGGGATCAACATTGTCAAGACCAAAGTCTTCTGTTATTTCACCCATCTCTTTGATCAGCATATCCAGATTGTACAATTTGTACCATAATTCTCGTTGCTAGGCCACATTAGCACGTTTCTCACCAGCTTCCGTTTTTCTGATCACTAACATTTTAGTCTCTAAAGTTACAGTCTTCCTTGTTCTTTTCACTCCTTTTTGCAAAAGAAGACAATCTGTCTTTTTGATGGACGTCATGGGTGGAAAAATCACGGTCAGCTTAAAAGAACTGCAATAAAATAGAAACAAAAGGAACACATGCACGCCGGAAAAGAGCCAGAAGATCACTAAGTAGAGAAAGGACGCTTGAGTTGCGACAGTGGTGCACCACATTTCGGGAGTGCTCGGTCCGATTCGACAAGGGTCGTAAAAGTGAATAGTCGTGAAACGAACCGTCGTAAAACGAGACCCTGCTGTACTATAATCTTTATCCTATGAAAGCGACGATTGAGTGGCTTCGGTAGATCTTGGGATTCGATGGTAGGCTCAGGGGTAGACTATTATGACTGAAGGTTTTCTGTGCTTTCCCTGTGTCCCTAGCCGCGAGCTCTGGAACGGTAACCGGGCACTCCACTGTCTTTTCATCACTCACACAGTCATGCTGTCTTACAACACTCACCCAGGCACTCGCCAAAGTGTCATGCATCAAAAGAAATCGCAAGACAAAGTATCTAACCTGCCGTGGTAGAGGGGAAGTGACATGCCGTCCTGCACCTGTGGATAGCTACATGACCTGTGAATGACTTCTCTTTCGTATTGATCTTAAATATTATAAGACACAAGAAAACATTTCGGATTTTCAATACACCGGTATGGGAATAGCAGCAACTCACAACTCCCGGCGAGGTTCGTACTTTTCAACTGCATAGTACCTACATTAGAGAAGATCCAGTTCTAAAATTGTGTGCTAAGTTGTAAGGTTACATATATTCCATTATTAATCTCAATATTACATACGGAATTAATCTCGCAGTCTCGTAACTTACTTTACTACCAGGGTCGGCTGTGGGCCTTGTTCATCTTTGTCAGTCTGGTTGTTTCTGAAGAAGGAACTGTTGACCCACCTGCTTGCAGTCCCGATTTTATTCCCCCAGGTTTATCGAAATTTTAAGCATTGTACACACATTTCAATTCGCAAACGGATAAAGATATGTACATGGTAAGTGGACGGACGGACAGACAGACAATAATGGGTGCAAGAGTGTAATGATGGAAACGATTTTGCTTGTTATTTTCTGTAATAGTAAAAGATAAAGAAGAAAGAACTTGGGGAGACATAATGAACGCGAAATAAAAACAAAACGAAAGAACGAGGAAGAAGCGAAAGAAAGAAAACAGGTACTTTTTACTTAAGTGTGAACGGTAGTGCAAAATAGTTGCTTACAGCGCATAAACAATTGACAGCCATGTGCAAGCTAAATTCATGATTAATGCCATGCCCTGTGCCACCTTTACAGTGTTACGGAATGAAAGCAGGGTAGTTTCGAAGGTGGGAGTCATTATAGTTATTCAACCAGAGTAGTTTAACTTGTTTGTTATCGTAAAACATTAATTGATATACGTCAAGCACAAATATTTTATTGTGCACGAGGCTACATGTTTCGACTTTTAAACGGTCATCGTCAGGCCTTCTAACAGATCGAGTCAACAAATGCTGTGTAATATAATACTAAATATTTAGTACTATATTACGTTTATAAGCACATCGTGATGCCTCCATTCAAAAGATGCTGTGTACACATACACATACTTCGAAATGTAAATATTTATAAATGCACTACTTTCCTTGCTCTAAAAGGATTTTGATCTTGCTGAACTTCATTGCAGTTCCATCATGTTTAGCAGGTGGAAAATTACTGACTTAAAGTAAATAAATGAACTAATACTCTTCTGCAACCCGACACACTCTAATTCTAATGCTATTTAACTCACATTTCATGAAGAATAGACAATCTGGACAAACGTTGAGAGTAAAATGAAAGTAATTACCTATTATGAAATTTTCCCCATTTCGCCACCCGGCATGCATCCCATGGCTTATTCTCCATTGGTAGTTTTATCTGTCACTGTATTTTTAAAGAGATGCTGTGTACACATGTACACAGCATGTGTTGACTGGATCTGTTAGAAGGCCTGATTATGACCGTTTAAAAGGTCGAAACATGTAGCCTCGTACACAACAAAACAGTTGAGCTTGACGTATATCAATTAACGTTTTAGTATAATCCTAGCACATCGTGGTGTCTTCCATCAAGTTGTTTGTTATCGACCAGTTGACAGATCAGAATGTAGATGGAACTTTGATGATGTTCTTTATTTTATGTAACAGAACTTTGCAAGCTTCGTTGGTTATGTCGTATGTTAAGGTAACGTGGTTTGTAAGTGATGAAAGGGAAAGAGCAAAAGGTACAATGTCACTGCGCAGGACTGGATGCTGTTCCATTATCAATACACTGGTGAAGATTAGAACCGATCAGAAGTGACGTATCGCTAAACTAAGTAAGTAACTAAGTGACTGACTGACTAACACCATGGAACAGATTACTTTGTGGGAAGTTAACAGTTTCTACGCCAGTCAATACATTGTCGACATTTTATGGAACCCTAATGTTTATTATCGAGTTCACACGGCCAGCCATTTGTCCCTGTCCTGAACAATATCAATTAAGACCACGCTTTCCCACTCTTATCTCTCTAAAAGCGATTTTAATGTTACCTTAACTACTTTCAGCTGTTCCCAGTAACCCCTTTTCTTTAGGCTTCCCCATCAACACCGTATTATTCATTTCTCTTCTCCCCCCTACGTGTCGCATGTCATACCCCCACTCCTTGATATAATTGCTCTAATGATATTTGTCGATGGCTGCAAATAATGAAGCTGTTCATTATTCAGTTGTCACCACCTATCTATTACTTCTTATCAGTCCAGATATCTTCCTCAGCACCGTGTCTCACACAGCTCAGACTATTATAATAAAACCAACTAGATGCACTAATTTCTCAAATCTATTTTTGGAATAAAACTCTACATGTTTCGGACAGTTTCTCTGTCCATCATCAGGAGTTTTTCACTGTGCACACAGCTTGCGAGCTCGCAAGCTGTCAGCAAACCTGCATGACATATACCATTGCTGTGTGTATAGTGAAACACTCCTGATGATGGACAGAGGAACTGTCCGAAACATGTAGAGTTTTATTCCAAAAATAAATTTGAGAAATTAGTGCATCTAGTTGGTTTTATTATAAGAGTTTATCACGATGCACGGGCACCTGAACGTCAAATACCTCAAACTATGTCCTTCCCACAATGTGAGGGGCTGGTTTCACGTCTAAAACAGCAGGAGTGTAGGTACACTAGCCTTGGGAAAATTCCTCTGAGGTCTGTGTCCGCGGAATGTGCGCACCGAGATGACTACGTGCTTGTGTCTCCGTTCGTTGCCTTACGTAACACGAGCAGAGAGAAGTCAAGCGAACTCAGTTTCAGACATCTCACCTTAGTTCAGAACAGATGGACCGATGCATGGTGCTTATATCGCACACCTTTAACTGACCGAGGTGTCGTATGCATTTCTGACAGAAAGTTTGTAAGGCAAAACCTGAAGTGAAGGGGTCTCAAAGAATGTGTGAATTTGTGGACATATTCTCATACCTGCAGATGCCTACTAAAGTCGTTCCTTTCTTCCATCTTCCTGTCTGCTTGATTGAAATACCTCAAGAACAAATGCAAAGGGTTTCATTAAATCCTATATTGGAAGGTGAACCAATGTTATTGACCCATTCCAGTTTTGGTTAAAATCGGACAGCGACAGTGGGTACTGCACTTGAATTCTGCTCGCGTCTCTTAATTAACTCGTTAAATATTTGACGGAGGGAAAGAAACTCCCAAAAGTATATGTAGGAGAGAACTCACTCCCCCATTAATTACCCAGTACGCTTTTTCCAAAAGTCTTCTGGTTTTAAATGTAGGAAAGCAAAAACAAGCGCACGTGCCACGCGTGTTACGCTGTGCGTCCATTTCGCAACATTTCCTTTTCAGATAGCTTTCGCTTAACAAATATGTTTATAGACAGACATCTAGATAGAATATATTGCACGGTACACACACATTATTTGTCTGTGCTCTTAGTAACAGCACACAATTCAGTGCTGCATACGTGTCTTGGGAAAAAGGCATTTCTGTTGTTTTTCTCTCTTCTGTTTTCCTTTCTTGATATTTTTTTCTCTTTCTGCCTTCTCTGTATATTTCTTACTTATTCTCCGCTTTGTTACCTTAGTTTCTTCGACAAAAATCATTAAAGAATTGTGTCAATTTTATGGATTGCCAAATATAATTCCTTCTCGATTTTCACAATAATTCCTTTGTAAATTAATTCCGAGAAGAGCGGTGCGGAGCTGATTTGTAAGGGAAACGCGTGGAACTGCGCAAGCAAGTCGCCGTCCTGTATAATATTATTTTCCACTTTTGATTTTTCGCATTATGTGGATTCTCAGTATTAGAGACAATGCAACTTTTATTTTTACTGCTATTCTGTAGGCCGTTACATATCCTGTTACAGATGTACTTACGTCGTATCCAGCTGCTGTATTACACAGTTTTTACTTTACTACTTTCCGGAGCGGGCTACATCTCTTTCTGTAGGTACAGCGAACCTCTTATTTGAGACCTGTTGGATAAAGGAAATGCTTGTCATTGAATTGAAGTTTGATGGAATATAGTGCATACGTTACACCCAAATCTGAAATGGCCCATTCCATGAATCGGTCTCCTCTGTTTTCTATTTTATAAACTTAGCAGACATTTGTTCATTTCCTGCCGATTCCTTGTACCGGGCATTTAAAGGTCACACACAGTACGAGCAGAAATGGTTAGCAGTATGATGGGCTTGTCTTCGCACCTTCTTACATTACACGCTATTGGCAGTGTCGGAACTTACAGTAAAATGGGCATTTTTATGTAAAAAGGTAAAAATGTAAAGTGCACCCTTGTACAGGCACTGGGACAGGCCGTAGGCCCATAGGGGAAGTAGAGGTATAGCTCCACTCTTTCTTGACCACGGCGCTAGAAAGGGTGAGGGGTCAGCGTCACGCCCAGGCCTCTCTTTACCCCCCGGAAAAAAACCCGGTTCCCATTGTACAGGAGGCTGGGTGGGTCCCAGGGCCGGTCTAGACAGGCGCGGAAAATCTCGCCCCCACCGGGATTCGATCCCCGGACCGTCCAGCCCTAGCCAGTCCCTATACTGACTACGCTACCCGGCCCACGTGTTTTTATGTACTTGCAGTAATACCCCGTTGCCAGGATTTCATAGCAAAGTGATTCAGTGTTAGTGAAGGGTACGGCGTGCAGTCTTGACATTGGTAATATCACGTCGAATCCGTAAGGAACTGTTTGTTACCTTCCACTGACAAGTTTCCACACGATATGAGTAGCCTGACGAGTAACACGTTTTGCATGTTCGTAACAGTGACCACCTTTTGGCAAAGGCACTTTCTGACACCGTGCTCATTGTGAGCTGGAGATTGACGGACTAACTGCCACGTGCTCTTCTGTGTCAATGGTACGTGCTGTGTAGATAAGACTTAATAATTAGTACTTTCGCAGCAGTTTATTGGAGGCCACCTATATATAATTATGCTAATACGACAGCCATTGTGGAGGTTAATAAGGTGTTATTTATCCGACCAAACACAACAGTACAGATGTAGTGTATTTGTTTTTGTGTATCCGACACGTAAATGATGATGGCTGATCTGGGCAACCGAAACATGTTGTAGTGTATATTAACAGACAAAAATACTTGAGTTGTATGGTTGTGCTTGGTCGGATAAGCTTTTTAAGAAATACACAGTGGCACGGTGTCACCCAAGGAGTTAAGGCGCTTGGAGCTTTGTCTTTACTCCTTCTGTATGTTTTCATAGCGCAGTGCACACTAACATCGTTTCTGATATTCTAAAACTGCGTTTATTAAATTAAAAATTGTGTGTATTTTTATTTTAAATATTTGCATGACCAGCGATGTGTAATTGAAATATTAATATTTTCTGTTTTGAAGCGGAAATTGTAATTGCGATGTCGAACTTTGCGACCAGAAATCACGCGTCTCATATCGCTTGTCACGTCCCCGTCGCCTACGTGGAATTTGATTGGTACATGGCTACATGATCTTCATCAACATTTCTTTGGTTTAGAGAGGTCCAGGTCAGGGGTCGAAAACTCACGCAAACAAATGTTTGTGCGTCATATGTGCTGTAAAGTTTTTGACCTTCGAGCGCAGATCGCAGCACAGTGGACGGTCGCCTCGTAATACTTACGCGTATTTTTTTTTGTTACTTTCTTGTTTCCGAAGTAAATACTTTAATTTCAACTTCGTCCTTGTACATAAATGTCCCTTGCCCAGAAATTATAAAAGGTTTGGCTTCGCAAAGAAAGTTTTATCGCCAGTCTGTGTGATATATTGGCATCTAATCATTTTCGTGTACCACAATTAATCGAATATAAATCCACCCAGCATTTAAGACCGCCTTTCTTTATACCGCCTTCAGTTTGCATGAAATTATCGACGTGTGCAGACGCTGTTGAAATGTTTTCGCGATTATAAGGAGATTCTTCCCCGCGTAAGAATTAAGAAACAAGACAGGCAGTGTACGTATAAACGTAACATTGAGGCATGTTCGCCGAACAACTGTGGTCGTGGATAAACCGTAAGTATAACTTATTCTGAGTGTGTGTCTGTAGCCTTATCCAGCATGAGGAGCGCACACGTCTTATTATAGTATCTTCTGTGGCCTGTCTGGCTGTGGGATAAATTTCCTCATTATCACCTAAACTGCACGATTTTCGGGGAAACAAGAAACGTTCTACATAAAGTATATGTTTTGATTTTCTCTACACTTTTTTTTTTGTCTGAAACATTTCTCATTGTGAGAAGAAATCAGCGATATATTTTCGTAAATGTACGTAAAGTGCCCGTTATTCTTGTGAGATTTTAATGAAAATTGAATTTTCTCGACACATTTTGAATTAAATATCAAATTTCATGAAAATCGCTCCGGCGGGAGCCTAGTTGTTCCGTACGGACGGACAGATTCTACGAAGCTAATAGTCGCTTTTCGCAATTATTCGAACGTGCCTAAAAATCCTCGTATTACGGGCTAGGTACTATTTATTATTTTGTTAAGAAACCTTATTTTGAATTTCTGAGTATGAGGTTATCCATAGGCATATTAATCTGACTGAGTGGTATATAAATATACCTTACATAACGTATTGTTACGATTTTATATACCTTAGGGACTCGATGTTCGGGATTGAGACAGGAAAAACAGTCATGAACATCGGAACTTATACGCAGTATAAAACGACGATTTCGTTTTAATCTCGGCCTGAACTGAAATTGTTGTTGGTTTTTCTCAGGTAAGTGATGGGATAGTATCTTAAGACTTCGATCGCTTCCTTCAAGATCCCTTCCAGTTCATTATTCACGGATCTTGACATTAAAATTGTGCTGCTCGGCCCCATCTCTCTTTTCCCCCCCCCCCTCTCTCTCACACACACACACATCTCAGGGGCCGTGGAGAATTGCTGAAATACATTGTGTTGTGTTAGCGGCCACTGTGTCATCTCCCACTGGCTGCAGGAGGCAGCTTGTTGACGGAGCAGTGCTTGAGTAAGTTTTCACGGTGAAATTAAAAGCGAGTTATTCTTAGAAATTTGTTTCATCATCAGATTCTTTTTTCCTACTTTGATGAAAACAAATATCTGAAAGTCAACCTGCTTCGGCGTTGGTGAAAATCGCGAAGAGTGAGGCGGTGCTGAAAATTGCAGTTTTGTGTAACGGCTGTAAAGTAGCTGGAAACTGTAGGCATATCCGTGGCAATTTGCGCATAGGGGTCTGAAGTTTCAGTGTGCGTAATTTACAGGTTTAGTACGCCAGCCTGCTCAAATGCCGAGTAAATTCCGATATAACCAAGCTTCTGACATTTATCAGTATATTTGGGTGTGTGCATCGGAAGCACAGTGCATAAAATGAGTTCACCCAAGCCTCGGCGCGGTAAAAAAAAGCCGTATTTCATTAACGATTTTGAGCCTGTAATTTATTTACTCAGGTGGATACAATTTGAGTCCGTACCTCGCAGAGATCGCACTCCGTCTCCACTACAAAAACCGGTGGGGTAACATAATTTGGAGAAATAGTGGGTGTTTATCGTGAGAATAATAAAAACGCATTGGTACACTATGTGAAAAAAGGAAGTGTTTCGATTTACAGTAAGTGATACGTATAGTTACCATTAGAATTTTAAGAGCTAACAGGACCTGTATGATGTCTACTAGCATGTCGCTTTCAAATAGAGTGCGCATTAGAATTGTTGGTTCGTAACGTTTCTAGCGCGGTCCTGAGCTACGTTGCTTATCTTGGCTCCGTAATGTGAAATCGTTCTCTCCCCACCCTCCCCCTTAAAAATAACTTGGTTCAGAATTTTTGTTCTTTTCTCAACGAAGCATTATGAACCGATGTCTGTATTTCATCTTTAAAGACACGCAAACACAGGGACTACTGCGCAGCGCGGAAAGATGGGGGAAAACTGAATGGAGGACGAGAAAAACAGAACGACAGCGATTGTCGTGGTTTAGCTCTAAACTGAGGCTTGGAGCGGGTCGGAGTAGCTGCGTATTTCATTTCCGAAGCTGCCAAATGAATTTTCATAATATACCCGTACTAGTGAGTGGGCCGGGTAGCTCAGTCGGTATGGCGACTGAGCTACGGGCTGGACGGTCCAGGATAGAATCCCGGTGGGGACGAGATTTTCCACCCGTCCAGACCGACCCTGGGGCCCACCCAGTCTCCTGTAAAATGTGTACCGGTTCTTTCCCGGGGGTAAAGTGCGGCCGGGGCGTGCTGCTGAGCACTCACCCCCTTCTAGTGCCGCGGTCATGGAAGAGTAGAGCTATACCTCTACCCACCCTCTGGGCCACACCAGGCCTGTAACGGGATCACTTTACCTTTTTCTTACCCATACTTGTGAAGGGGCTGCAAGGTAACCTAGAAATCTACAAAGTAAAAGGGCAAAACGTTCCCGACCCTGCAGCTTTGTCTTTGACACGTGACAGCTGTTTATTTCACAACAGGATAATATAATTGCCGTAAACGGACATAAAAATTATTCATTTATATAAAATAGGCAAGTATTCTTGTAACAGAAATGTCACCCTGAAGCTGGCCGGATTACCGGTTGAAACATGTAGGCGAAAATATCACAGTAAAAATGCATCAGTGGAATTGAGTGCCTTTTGTTGGTTTGATACACGTAAGGCAAGAAAGAGTTCGAAAGAAACGCAGTTTGTTACCTTCTAAACTAATTGTAGTTGAATTGAAACTGTAAATCGTTATAACAAATTAAATACTTGAAGAGTCGAGTCTTGTAGGGCTAGGAAAACGGTAACCTTTCTGTGTTTCGAAAGACATTCATTTCCGAAAGCCACGTCGTGTCGTTATCAACAACAGCGCAGAAGCAGTACTGTTAATACGTAACTGGGCCTGCTCTTTGACAAGGCCGCCTCTGTAGTGGTGCCTCGTACGCGGGATATACAGAGTTTGATTCTCGGCCTGGACGTTGTTCTAAATA
>Ga0136643_10014393_pt1 | contig 11871 bp, 9 predicted proteins | sample TergutLab28metaG_FD_96883 | JGI IMG/M metagenome (GOLD analysis project Ga0136643, IMG submission 96883) | Labiotermes labralis P1 segment gut microbial communities from Petit-Saut dam, French Guiana - Lab288 P1 (version 3) (version 3) | ecosystem: Host-associated > Arthropoda: Insects >...
ATATATCTTGATCTTTAAATTTTTGGATAGCAACCTGGAAGACAAAAGGTTCTGCACTGAATGATAGCAAGCATTTCCTGACCTCAATCTGCTCTTAATTTCTTCCGCAATAGAAATTTGATTTGTTAAATTTGTTCCCAAATATTTAAACTCTTCCACCCTCTATTCAAATAGTAAACAAAATTAAAATATTAAAATCCTTATAATCAGTTTATGGTTAAAAACAATATATAATTATTTTAAATGGACTCTGTTGTGTAATGCTGTGTCGAAATGTCTATATTTTGAGAGATCTTCAAATGCAGTAAGTCCTGGAATAATAGACTCGAATTAGAACTGTAGACAGTAAACAGGAAATATTTCTGACAGTTATATTTCGTAGTACGTACCTGGTTTCAGGTACCTCTTGTTCAAGCTTTGAACTAAAACGCTGTAGACTGAACACCATGTACCTGCAACTTGGTACGTATTACGAAATATCAATAATAAACTAGTGACAAATTGATTCAGAAGGATATTGAGGAACTCAGATTTGGCAAAATTTTATTCACTGTCCCGGGATTTTTCTCTATTAACAAATGAATCCGGTTTTGGCCCGAAATATGAAGTGACTACGCCGCAGTCAGCTTAGACATACTAATTCCGCCTCAATTTTACCTTAATTTTTTAACTGTGTTAATTATTGTTAATTGACAATTATTTTTTAAAAATCTGTGAACGATGTAATCTCTGAAGTGTTCCCAAAATGCAGTGGGCTGTGGCTTAGTTAGCACTGTTGGCTTAACTAAAGGAATTTTTGTGACAACAATAATCTTAACAGTGGGTTTGACGACAGCAAATAAGCAATTATGGGAGAAAAATTTTATATCTACACATCCGTGTTGTGCTCAGATCTATAAATGTATCCAATGGATTTCCTTCATGAGCGGGAACTAGTCGCTTTCGTACTGCAAGACGGAAATCCTTTGGTTACATTTATTATAGGACTATAAATGTAAGAATTTCATAGTAACAATAAGCTAAATAGAATCGAGAGAGGGTAAGTGCCCTCAAACAAATACGTGCAACTTTAGTAACAGCGGCAGAGAAGAGGCATATGCTCTTCTCAGTCGCTAAATTCTTTCCGGAACAAGTACGCAGTCTAAAGGTGGAGAATTCGCTAATTTGCTTAGGGGACTTATGGAAACCAGCAGTGCTGTTACTGACACTTCTAGTGCTTGATGTTTGTGCTTGTTAGCTTTAGGAAGAAATGAGACATCAGGATTTCTTAAATTATTTCTGATGTTCAGATGCAATAATAATAATAATAATAATTCTTGGCACATGTTCAATTGTAAGAAACTTTTTAAACTACAAATAAGACAACCGAGCCTAATCCTGTTTATTACTGCATCCCAGGATAGGTGAATATTTCCCAGCCAAAGCTGAGAAGTGAGAAATTCGATAATAATAATAATAATAATACAGAAAAATTTGTTGTATATAAGCCTCGTTATTGTGCTGGTAGTTTAATTAATGATAATACGTGACGATTTATGGAAAAAAGGAAAAATTATGATGTTTTGAAAAGAAAGAAGAAGAAACCGAAATTTGGAAAGATGTTATATGATCTGGAGCTATCACAGCGATAAAAATTCCACATTTAATATCATGGTTTGTGATATCGTTTATTCCCGTAGTTTTGCAGTTTCCTGATGATGGACTCGGTATATTCCTATGGTTCTTCAGGATCCTGTCGATGGACGTCCCACAGACTATTCCGGTAGTTCTGCAGTGTTCTGAAGACGAAAGCGGTAATTTTTTTTGTAGTTATGCGCTCTCCTGTCGATGGACACGGTATATAATTATAGTTCTGCAGAATAGTGTCAATGGAGGCTGTATATTCTCGTAGTTCTACAGGGTCCTGACGATGGACGCGATATATTCTTCGTGACGGTGGTACCAACCACACGCCGCACTACAGGGTGTCGGAAAGTAGAAGATCAGAATACAAATTACTGGCACGATACAGTAAGCCTAACTTATTTCTTCTGTGAACCAACAGCCCCACTCGGGCCTAGGCCCCCTCGCTGTTGAGGTTTCTAGATCACGCACAGTTGGACACTCACCTACCAGGTAGGACTCCTCTGGACGAGTGACCAGCCCGTCGCAGAGACCGCTATCTATAAAACACACAACAAACACAACGGACGAAAATTCATGCCCGCGACGGGATTTGAAACTGCGATACCAGCAATCAAGTAACCTTAGATCGCATGGCCACCGGGATCGGAAATGAAATACATTGAACACATTTCATTTCATATTTAACCCGCCTCTTCTTACACATTAATTTTAACATCAGTATGGCCTTTGAGAATCACTAGCATGCCAAAGGACGAAACGGTTGTGACCTGTTATTAGCTGGGTCTGGAGTCCTGCTGTTACTGTTTATACACAGAGAACACAGTGAGTGTCCGTACAGCAAGGGAAACAAGAGGTACCGGTACCTGAAAAATGCAAGACAATCTAGATCAGGGCTACCGAAACTGTGGCACGCGTACTCACAATGGCACACGGAAAGTTATGTTTGGCGCGCGGCATTCACTCTGCCACAGTTTGTTTCGTATTTACATTGCAAGACCAGAGTCTCTAAACTGTGCAGAACATGTGTATATATACACACATATCTGACTGCGTACATACTGTACATGAATTACCGTTGCTACCAAATAATACTGCAGTGAAACATTTGAATACCAGTCCGAGCGGTGCGAAGTGTTGACCGGATATTTATCGTTGGGCCGCCGGTCTGGCGGTGACTGGACCAATACGTGACATTGGACAGAATGTTTTACAGTCTTCTTTTGAAACAGCAAGCAGCAGCAGCCACAGTTACTGCCACGGGTTGTTCTTGTCGCATTCCTCAAGGAGGCCTTCATTACAAATATAGTAATTACACTGCGCATTAATTATATTATTATGTTTATTAATAGTATGCGATAATGAATAATAATCTGTATAATACTCCAAGATTTTATTTTATCTTCAAAATTCGCATGGGCACGCGAAAGGGTTTCTTCGAAATTTATAGAAAATTTGGGCACGGGCTTTCCAGAACACTCGCCAGTCCTGATCTAGTGGGCCCTGACACATACGAGGGGGTGCTGATAAGTCCTTAGCCCGACCTACTTCCCGATGTCGTAGGACGGAATCGATAGTGTCGTTGGAAAGAGGGGCCTGTTCATGTGCAGAATTGCGAGTATTTTCTTGTTACAGAGGCTGAAAGGAAGCATGTCAGGCGACACGCGCAATTTCAACAACATCGAGACGCGAGCTATCGTCAAGTTTTTTTTTTTTCGTGCAAGGCAAGGCGCCGAAGGAAATTCACACCATTCTGACAGAAGCATAGGGGAACTTGCACCATCATATGTCACCGTTAAAAAGTGGGTGGCCCAGTTTAAACATGGTGACTTTTCCACCTGTGATGCGCCTCATCCTGGACGACCCAAAACAGTGACCACCCCGGAGATTATTGATCAAATTCACGAGCTAATCTTCGAGGAACGCATCAATAGCTGAGTAACTGGGCATCTCACGTGAGCGGGTTGAGTCCATAATTCATGAAGATTTGGACTTGCGAAGGCTCTCCGCGAAGTGGGTTCCTAAATGCCTGAACGCGGATCAAAAACTTCAACGGTGCCAGTCGTCTGAACAACTTTTGGAGTGTTTTCGGCGTGATCCAAATGATTTCCTGTCGCGATTAAATACCATGGACGAAACATGGTTATATCACTATGACCCGGAGACAAAGCAACATTCAGTGGAATGGCGGCATAGCGGCTCACCCCGCCCCAAATAATTCCGAGTGCAAAAATCCGCTGGAAAAGTTCTAGCCTCGATTCGATTTTTTGGGATCAAGACGGCATCCTCCTCATTGATTATCTTCCAAAGGGCCCAACTATCAACGCGGAGTATTACTCATCTCTGCTGGTGCAATTGAAGGATATTTTGAAGGAAAAACGTCACTGGAAGTTCACCAAGGGGGTCTTGTTCTTGCACGACAATACCCCGGCTCACCGGGTACTTGCAACCCAGAAGAAAATGGCCTACCTGGGCTTCCAGTGTCTTGATCACCCACCCTATTCTCTGGATCTGGCCCCGTCAGACTACCACCTGTTCCCTCGACTGGGGAAAAAAGAAAAAAAAAATTGAAAGTTCGCCATTTTTCGTCCGACGCGGAGGTCATTGCTGCCGCGAATAACTAGTTGGATGGACAACATTCTGAATTTTTTTTGAGTGGCTTGTAAAAGTTAGAGCAACGGACTAAAAAGTGTATTGAGCTTCGTGGGGGAGTGTGTTGAATAAATCCCGAGTTTGGTTGCCGTAGCTTGTTTTCTTCCTGGTCGGGCTAAGGACTTATCAGAACCCTCTCGTATGTTCGCAATTCTGGAATTCTTCATACTTTAATTTGTCGGATAAAAAGTCCAATTTTCTCGGCGTCGTCATTTTTGTAGTTGTTCCCTATAAATATTCCCTACATAATTTACACATAAGTAAGTTTACTTTATTTCCTCATACAAAATTTAATATTCCTGGCCATAATGGACCATTAGTTTTCGCTGGCAAAAGTTAAAGGTACTTTACCCCTGTGGCCAACAATAAGGAATACGGGAGAGTGAAGATATAATCCCACTCCTTAATCTCATCACTAAATAGGGATAAGTGGTCAGCTTCACTCCCCAGTCCCTTTACCCAGTGGAAAGAGCCTCTGTACACAATCTGTCAAGCTGTCAATGCAACTGTTGTGATACCATTACCAGTTCCTACCTCATCCCACCCAAGTCATTAGTCAATAATTATTGGACATTGCATGGTCTAAGCTACTGATGGAATTGTTAAATGAATCATGAATAAGTCAGTTAATTAATCAACTAGTAAACGAATTTGATGCTAAAAGAGAACTTCATTCTATTTAATTTTGCCTGTTACAATCATGTTGCTATGTGCATAATATATTAACTTCATAAAATAGTGCTCATTCACTAATGGTTTTAGTCGGGGATTGGCATGACCACCTTACCCTTTGCTCTTAAGCTTTGTCACTAGTGGGCCTATTGATCCATTTATGAGCTGGATGTATAAATATGTGACGAGTTGATTTAGAGACTTAACAGCCCATTCACTCTTTACGGCTGTATAAAACTTCAGTCAAATAAAAACACATGTTTCTAATTATCTTATAGGTAATGATATACCTGATTGAAGGAGTCCTTCCAGAAAGCTACTTTGCAAACAATCTGCGTGGATTGTCTGTTGACATGGCTGTGTTCAGGGACCTTCTGAGACTAAGACTGCCAACACTGTCCCGACACCTTGAGCAACTCCAGCACGATGCCAGGGACAGTGCTACGGGTGAGATCCAAATGCGTATAATAATGACCATGAATATTGACACAGGAGGAATGTCAGAGAAGCAGGTAGTGAGTGACCTTAGGTAGTATTCTGACATTGCTCGCAGGAAATGGTGATAACCATGAAGACCCTCTATCATAAAAAGAATTTCACCGTGAGATTCCAGCCGTGCATTTCCATGGTTCAAGTCACATACACTACCACTTTTCCATTCCAGTTACAATTTTAGTTTTAACAAATGCAGAGAAGCATTTTCATTATTCATTTTAATATAATTAATATTTAAAAAAATTTGTGGGAATAATATTTATTGAAGATACTTACAACAGTTTTAATTCTGACGTGAGTATTTTGTGAGTGTCATACCTTTTCATTTTAGCAGGTAATGCAGATTTTTACTTGATTTCAGTTATGTATTAAGTAAACACAATTTCTAGCTTGCAAATGTTTTGTAGCATTGAATGGTGAGACGAATATGTCAAGCATGGACTGGAAAAGATAAGAAAGCCATCATTCTGTGTTCAAGGCAGTGTCAAGAATGTGATGAGAGGGAATGAGCAAAATAATGACCTTCAAGACAGTCAGCCTCAAGGCTAATATTTGAACTCTGAACACTATGTGTGAAGCAGGTCTAAATACTTCACTGTAATATATGGAATACAGTAAACAATGCATTAAAAAACTGCACACTTGTACATTATTTCCCTCCCACTGGAAGATTCTGATTATTTTTTTTCCAGTAAGGAAGGAAGGAATATTTTTTAAACAAATGAAACTCTTTATTTTAGAACTAATATGAAGGCATTTAATTTGTTTCAAACGTCAGAGACAATTTGATGTATAACTGAAACAGAATGAGAATACAAGTTTTTGTATAGTCCTTGCAAAGAAACATTCAAGCAGTATGTGAATTTCAGATGTCAAAGAAAGTCGTAATAGGATAAAGCTGAAAAAATCTTTAAAAGAAGTGCAATCTTTTACTTCGTAGCAGGAGAAAATGCACAACCACCAAATATTTAGTAGTGACTTTAACAATAGCACTTGTGGAAGTAGTAGTGGTATTTGTAATGGATCATTTCAGGAACAAGTTATGAGCCTCCTCTAACCAATGTGTTCACAATGCAGTGGTTCCTTACACTGTTCTCCAACTGTCTGCCACAACCAACAGTGCTTCGTGTGTGGGACCTCATATTCCTTGAGGGCAATGAGGTATTGCTGAGGACAGCACTTGCAATTTGGGATGGGCTGGCAGAGTAAGTCATAGATTTTATTAGGTTTGAGATTCCTAGTAGTGACAGCACTGTGTTGCTATGAAGTCTGGTAGCTAGTTACTGTCCTGAATGTTACTACCACCGAAAGAGTGTACCCCACAGAATTGGAATTGTTCTCCTTTCTTCTCTTGCAGTCGCATCATGGCTGTTGATAGTGCTGATGAGTTTTACAGCATCATGGGTGTGCTTACCCGAGAAATGCTGGAGTTTGGTCTTATGGATACAAATAATTTAATCAAGGTACGCCTCCAACACGACCAGCCCTGGGGCACACCATACCTCCTATACAATGGGTACCGGGTCTTTCCCGAGGGGAAAGTGGCCGAGGTGTGGCATTGACCACCCACCCCCAATCTAGCACTGAGGTTAAAGAAAGAGTACAGCTATACCTCTACTCTACTCTGGGCCTTCGTGGCCTGTTCTTTGGAGAACTTTGCCTTTATGCCTCCAATGTATTAAAAATCTCCAAAAGTAATTTTGTCAACGCTGCATGAAGAAGATAAGCTTAAAACGCTAAGCCTTGTCAGAATTACAATTATGATGATGAAGTTTTAAGTGTTTTAGCACCAAGACTAAAGAAAGAATAGATCTATTTCTCTACTCCCCATGTGAAACTTAATAGCCTGTTCTAGGATCCTTCTTTACCTTTACCCTAAGGCTGGAAGGTTATATGTGTAGCTAGATTGCCAGCTAGATGGATAAATGTCTGGAGAAATTGATGGATGGTTGGATGGAAGATTACATAGTATGAAATTCAGATGTGGGTATGTTAGAATTTATGGAGAAATAAATAATCTCATTATCTGCACAAATGTACTTTCAGGCACTAAATTACCATAGTTTCAAATGAAAACTCCTGGAATTTGTGTGATCAAGCCAAAATTGAAAAATCTTGGTATATGAGATATATATTTGAAGAACAGTAATTAATTTGCTGTTTTGCAGACAATTGTGACAATAGCACCATTCCCATTTCCTGAGTTGCCAGAGCTAAGGGACAAATATCTGTACAATATCACACCCTGGACACAAACTGTCTCCACAGCTGCACGCCGTGGTCTTAGGCTATTCTACTCTGATGATGATGATGATGATGGTACAGATGAAGATGAGAAAATAGCTGTTGCGGCAGCCTATGGTATATCTGCAGTCTTCAGGTCCCCACGAAGAAGAGGTATACTCTAATTTCAAAATATATAGACCTATATATAAGTTTCAGTTATTTTTGTCTGTTGTCATACTCCAGGGTTTTAGAAGTTGCCATTGTATAAGAGATGCTGGTAATCCTGTATTTCCTTTTGCCCCTTTGTGTAGCAGCATTTCTCTTCTGACTGGCATTAACAATTAATGATGCGCTGTAATATGTTGAAGCATTTTCCATTTCAGCATCTCCATCATTCATATAACAAAGGTTCTTAATTTTTTCATCAGTATGCTTAGGATCTGAAACATATTAGTGAAACAGAAGCTTCAGATAAAAAGCAGGTATTTATTACAAACTAAAAGGCTCCTCTGGACAACAAATGTTACAGAAGCAGAAGACTAACAAAAGGGGGCAACTTAATAACTACCATATTACCTATCGGTCTAGGATAGCATAGTTTTTATAGCAAATAAGTTATGGGCTGTACAATCCAGTGTTCGAATCCTGGCAGAAGCAACAGATTTTGCTCTTCTACATTATATCAAGACCAGTTCTGCAGTCCTCCCAACCTCCCAGACATGGACCACTCACTACTTCCAGTGCCAAAGGTTAAGAATGAATGGAGCTAAAGCTTTGCTCCCCCCCCCCCCATGCCTTCATGGCATGGACAGGGACAGTTTTACCTTATATTTCTTATCTGGTGTATCTGACTTGCTTCCTCATAAGATAATGTTCAGAAATTAAAATAATTTTTTGTGTATCTTATACAACTATTAACACTATATAAGTATTTTTTTGGACATTGTCAATTGTTGAAATTACATTTTATATCATTGTATGTTGGTACTTTACCTTACTTCCACCTTCTGTGATTGAGTGTCATATTGGCTGATTTTTTTATACTTCCTAAATTTTAATATTAATGGTTATGGTTCTGGCCAAACTTACCACCTTTTAAATATTACCCCAGTACAGTAATCACTAAATCATGAGTGTGAATCTTAGTGGTGAGAGTTGGAATCAAACCCATGTCTCTTTGAACACTAAGGTAATATGAGTATGCTGACCACTAGGTTGCCATGCATGCCATGGACCAGTGTTCTTTGAACTGCAAGTATCTGTGGAACTCCTGTCACAAAGTATGAATTTTTGCTCACAACTGTAGAGTAAAAGTTTGATTTTGGGGGTTGCAAAAATAAAATAAATGTTTTTATAATATCGATCTTAATTTAAGACATAAGAATTTACACACATTTATGATAAAGAGAGTTTTATTATCAGTGCTTTACACTGATAATAAATAGTGATTCACTGTGATGGGCAGGAAGAAAAACACAATTACGAATCACAAAATATTATTTACTACTTCATTACACAGTAACTATGCTCATGGAGCCCCATTGCATCATACTAACAACCTCACCACTTGACTGAACACAGTGTGAATAACATTACCTTAGACAATGGACAAAATATAATGTATTAATATAATAACTCACCTTTTGTCCCCAACCTTTAAATATCTGATAACTGTTCACTCTAACTCTTGAAAGTACATGTCTTCTTCTAGACTCCATGAGTCGAGCCCCATCACCATCTTCTTCCTTATCAGCTATAAATTACAGTCCTGCTACAGCTGATAGAGATCGCCTAGCCCTGGATATATCAGCACTGAAGCAGCAATATGCCAAGTTACGAGAGCGGCAACGCCAAGCCCACATCATTCTGACAGGTAAAAAATCTCTGTGCAGCATGGTTAACTGTTTAACTGTTAATGAGATATCTCAGTTGTTATGCATAATTATTTTGTGACCTAAATGTTGTTTTACTTATGTACGAAAATTCAGTGAAGCATAAATATGCAATTAAGTTGTCACTCTTGTTTCTAAAATAAAAATCCCTTGGAAATACTCAAATGTGAAGTAATGAGCTTGATACTGTAGTGTAGTAAATAAGATAAGAGTGAGTCTGAAGGGAGGAGATGACTTTAAATACCTAGGTGTAGGTCAGAAGTTAATATTAAAATAAACCTTAAAGTGAGAGTCTCGACTGGATTCATATGGCTTAGGGAACAGTGGCAGACTGTTGTAAACATGATAATGTACCTTTTTATTCATAAAAGTCATAAAATATATTGAGGACCCCATTTTTCTGCGATATGATGCCACGTAGCTGGGCAGTCAGTTCCTGAAGTTTAAAAGAGCATAATTCTTTTATCACAAAAGGTATAGAGCAGAGACCTGTGCGGCACATTTTATTAGTGTGTGCACCTAGGGAATTTTATTTTGAATTTTTCAAAAGGTAAAGGTTTATTGAATACTCAGTTCATCAAACAAACCAAAGAAATTAAAACTTAACTGAACCTTTCGTGTAAATAAACATATCAACTCCATTCAAATATATAAACTTAAAAAATGAGACAAAAAAACAAATTTTTGAGACATATGAATGTGCTTTCGCACAGCCAATGCTCTCCACACACACATGTCTGTGGTCTAGAGGTTTATGAAGTATTTTTTTCAGACTCCAGACCCTTAAAAATGAAGGCAATGTGTTCCTGTGAAACATCTGGAACTGAATGCTGAGAGATGTAGTGTAATACTTCTGAAAAATAAGTATGGAGGTACTGTAGGGTTGTGTTGGATTGACTACAGTACCACACACATATATATATATTTATTTATTAATGCCAAGATTTGTCGTACAGTCTGACAAGTGAGGTCGCGGCTTACTTGCCGTTATTTTACTGTCTGCTGTTGAGTGGTGTTAACTGTGGTCTAGAGCTGCGTTGCCATGTCACGACGAGGCCTCCGGTAGGCCACAGGCGATGTTGAACCACTGGCTACACAGTTGGTTGGCCGGAGGTCCGCGGTGGAGTTGAGGAGGCTGCGACTGGTGTTGATTGCTGTTGCAGGATGACTGGCAAGTGGTGGTGTGCCCGGTCCCCGAGGCTACGTGGCCGGGCAGTCGGGCGTTGTATCTTCTGTCTTGATGAGTCCTTTCATGATGTTGCTTCTTCTTGATGCAGGTGTTGACTGATCTCAGGCTGGAAACGTGGCCATTTTTATACTGATTTATCGCGGTTCTATCTGCCCTGCCATTGGTCAGTTGGCAGATTTGGTAAGCGTGGCTAGTAGAATGAATACTTGTGTTGAGGTGCAGTGATGGGAAGCTGCATTCGGTTTGGAGCTGTGAGTGGAGACTGGGGTTACAGAGAGAGAAGGATTGGAGAAAGATAGAGAGAGAGAGAGTGTTGTCGTGCTGTCAGGCGGAGAACTGGATGGAGGAAGGAGAGCTATAATGTGGGTGTCCCCACATAACAGTCCTCAGGCAAATGGCCATGAGAGCCACAAGACTTGCCAGAATAAGTCTTGACTAACTGAGCAATCATTAGTTTATAAGAAAAACTCTGCGATAATTTAATACACATGCATGATGTTTGACAGTCTTCAGTCACAGACATTTGTCAGTTTGTTGTTCCATCACTCATGTAGTTTCAACTGCTCTAGATGCAGCTTTTTATGTGTGTGTGATAAAATGCTGAAATCTGTTTTCCCTTACATTAGCAGCCTGTGTCAGGCAGCCATTAGGACCATCAATTCCCACCCCTGTAGCTATGAATCATCTGCTTCTGGGGAAGAGTGCACTACTCAGTGTGAGGAGCAAAAGATGTGGTCCACCCTCAGGGGCAGTGCCACCTCCAGCAAATACTGCCTTGAAATCTGCTCGTAAACCACTCCGGGGATCTCAAAAGCTCCACATCACTGCTCAAGGTACAGTGGGGCATCCCAATGGGCTACCTACCCAATTCAATTGTCACCATTATAAAAAAAATGTGTGTGTGTGTGTGTGTGTGTGTTTTTTTTTTTTATATACATTTATTTACCAGCATGCTCCATTACTGATGAGTACTACTACATGTATTGTTCTCAATTTTACCTACTATGATCTATCTTGTCTATATACATTTTATAACATCTATTGACTGCTTTAGCTCTGTTCTTCGTTCCAGTTTATATTGTCTATGTATTCTTTGAATTTTTTATGGTACTGTACTCCTAA
>Ga0136643_10014397_pt1 | contig 11869 bp, 9 predicted proteins | sample TergutLab28metaG_FD_96883 | JGI IMG/M metagenome (GOLD analysis project Ga0136643, IMG submission 96883) | Labiotermes labralis P1 segment gut microbial communities from Petit-Saut dam, French Guiana - Lab288 P1 (version 3) (version 3) | ecosystem: Host-associated > Arthropoda: Insects >...
ATATACCATTGCTGTGTTTACACTGAGAAACTCCTGGCGATGGACAGAGGAACTGTCCGAAACTTGTAGAGTTTTATTCCAAAAATAAATTTGAGAAATTAGTACATCTAGTTGGTTTTATTGTAAGAATTTATCATGATGCACTGTCACCTGAATGTCAAAAAAAAAAAATGAGATAGTGGATACTTTGCTATTCTGTGGTAAGGCAAATTTCACTCTCATATTTCATACGTTTCCATATACACTATCAGCTACACAAAAACTTGTGTCTTACACTGCATCTGGTCTTTCAAATTTCTATGTACTCATTGTGGTCATCATAATTATCTTTCCTGCTTGCAAAGTAAAGTATTTGGGTATTTGTATTCATGGTGTAATTTACATAAGGATCTTGGTGTTTTATTTGTATATTTTCCTTAACTTGTTATTAATATATAAAAATATTTAGGAATGCTTTTGTCCTCTAATGTGAACATATATGAACTATTGCTGAATATGTCAATTGAAATTGACACATTATAGTTGTCACTTTATTAACTAAATTATACTCACTGCCAGGTAAATGTTATGTTCAATTAATAATTGCTGTTAGGTAACAGAATTTAAATTACTAACTTCTGATTTTTTAATAACTGGTTAATGTAATTTGACTACAGTAGTCAAACTGCAGGTATATGCAGGGAAGATACAAATAGGGGAAACAGATGATGTGTTGGTTGGCTGGTTGTTTCCAGTGGCCCAAGTGACAGTGTCATTTCAGTGCTTCATTGGCTGTGAGATTGACTTGTAGGAGATCAACAACAGATATTTTTACACTGAATTAACTGAAATCATGTGAGTGGCAGCACACGTCTTACTATTTACTGTGTAATTTGTATTTACAATATGGCTTATGGTTTCCTCCATGTTGCAGCATAACCTCTAAATCTCGTTTGTAGATTGACAGAAACTTGATGTTCTGTAATTTATATATATTCTACAGCTTCTGGTCTTTTTCATGGCACACCTTGCTGTTGTAGCTGATCTTCACGTAAATGTAATGAAGGCTGAAAAATGAAGCCATGATATGTATTTTGAAACACCTTCACATCAAGGCAGCTTTGAACTTATTCCACATAAACTTTTGAGTATTTAATGGCAGTGCTAGAGTTGTTAAGGTACACGGTTTGTATGCAGTAATGGCTCCTTGTTTGTTTCAAGGAAAAAATATAATATAAAGATAGGAAAAAGGTATCTGTTTTTAAAATTAATAATTAATAAATATACATTGTTTTGGGTGCAATATATGTGATTCTCCATATACACAACAGGATGCAATAGAAAGTCTTTTGCTGTGTGAAGACGTCTGCCTTTTTTCCCAGAAGAAAAGAACTGCTTATTTAATCAATAAACAATAATACTCCAGCATTTGTGCACTTATTCAGAGCTTGTTATATTAAGAAACAGGATTTGGTGGAATGTGTGGCAAATGTATTACTGAGCTGTTTTCTTTTTTGCTGCTTGTATAATGGTATGGTGGCATACTAGTGGTTATTTTAAAATGTTCATTGTAACAGTTGCAAATCCATTGATTCCTAAGTTTTTGAGATAATCCTTTTATAATGATAAATTTGTATGTATAATTTAGGCATATACACATGCGGATTGTGCATTACAATAATATATGTGTGACCTGCATTTATGAAGTGGTTGTAAGGCTTGGGAAAGATATTGATTTTTTTGGTTGAAGTTGCTTGTGGATTTTGTGAGTTACTCAAGTCAGTGTCAGGACAGTAACTTAAAAGAGGCTTCATTCCCCATCTTTCCACAATCCCCATCTGTTGTTACTGAATAAGCCTTAGAGTTAATACAGCATAGTTAAATAACCTGCAATTCAAACTAATTTTTTTTTTCTGTTGTGTATCTGTTCCTTTAAGAGACCATAAATCATGATCCTGTAATGGAGAATCTTGCAGTCTGGCAGGCAAGATGAAATCAGGGGTTATTATCTATACAGTTGTCATTTTGACCATAGCCCTCCCCTCCCTTCATTTCATGCATCCCTTTGTGTTTGTTTCATCATTGTACATGTATCAGTATTGCCAACCAATCTAAAGAGCATTATGGTGAATGGTAATTACCAGCATAAATGGTATAGTTTTTCAATTACAATAAAACAGGCATTTTCTTCATTCAAAAATAGGCATTACTGTTGAGAGTTTGTAAATGAAGAAAAGTGTGTACGAAATAAAATGCAATTTGATGATTTCTGGGAAACCTGAATGCAGTTTGAGACTTTAGGTTGTGTTGCTACTTTCAAGGCAAACTTTTAATTAAACAACATCCATCAGATGTAATAGTTTATAATATTTACAATGTCTTTACATTTGCTCACCTAAACAGTAGGCAGAACATTGGCTCTGAAAATGATTTTTTTCATACCCATACTCTGCAGCTACATGAATTGTATGGTATGCAATACTTCGCAAAGGGTTCTGTGTGGTAAGTGTTGGGAACCATTTTGTGGTGTGTCATATGATGTTAATGCTATTTGGAATATCATAACACAATTTATGTTATACATTTTAAGAATGCTGTTGTTTTTAAGTATTTACAATTATTGGGCTAGTTTGTTTGTAACTCACATGGTGGGATATGATGCCATGTAGTCTGTCAGATATGCACTGACATGTCAGCAGAATCTACTGCATGCGTCATAAGGCAGGAGGTTCCTTTGAAACATCAACTGAAGGGCACCACAGTTGTGGTGATTGGGTTGTCCCTGCAAATCTCTATAACCTAGAAGAGAGCTGAGTGGAAGCATTGCACCTGCATTTATTCATATCCACAGCTGGTCTCCAAGATAAGAAGATACCTGTCAATAGACTACTCTAGGTAAGGAAGGTAGTCAAATTGGATCCTTAACTTTAGCATAAGGATTGGCACTGAGGTCCAGAGTGAATTGGGCATGGTCAGAAAGTGACCCAAGCATGTGGATCCAAGTGTGGTCCTGTACCTTGGTCTCCCATGGTTCTTCTATTCTGCGAGGGACGATGCTATCCTGTAGCATACTCTTAGGTTGCCACCCAGTGGTCAACTTGAAACTAGCACAGACTGAGGGAATCTAACAGCTAATTAATATAAAGCACTGTGAGGGCCCCTGGATGCTGATGCAATGTGATCTCTCCAATCCTCTGTACATCAAGTGACGAATTTCCAGTGAGTGTGAATAAATGGCTGGAATGATTAATAACTAGGATTTATCAAATTCAGCCTCCTACCTCTGCATGCTTGAATGGAATTCAAAAAAAGTTATTTGATTGTTAAGGGGGTTGCAGCTTTATTAGATATGTTGTTGAATATATTGTCAGTGATGGTTCCCTCATTTGCAAAGAGGACTAGGACAATTTGTGCTAAAACACAGGCAATTGCAATAAAAGGGTCGAGTGTTCACCCTCACCTTCCCTACAGTATTGATATAGCACCCTCCAGCTTCCATCTTTTTGGCCACGTGAAAAGGTACTCCAAGGACACCATTTCGCAGATGACAACAGGCTGAAACACAGTGTGCATGCAGAGCTCTGAAACTTCAGCAAAGAGTTTTTTGTGACCAGCATACAACATCTCACACAAAGGTGGAAAAAAGTTTGTCAATAATAAAGGAGACTTTGTGGAAAAATAATCTCAACTTTGTAAAGGATGTACCCATGATATATGTTAATTTAATTAAAATTGTAGTTATAACTGCTGAGAAAAAAATGAGAGGTCTTCTTTCATACTGCCTCTCATGTCTTTGTGTTAAGTGAGGTTGGGAGTCTTGTAACAGTGTACAATTGTGATTTACTACAGTGATTTTAACTGAATGCCACTTCCATTGATAATGACACATACTGTTACAAGTGAAGATATATGTCAGGCTAGCTCAGCCAGAATTGACTAGGATTAAACATCATGCAAAGCAGGGTTTTTGTCTTCACTTCTACATCCACGTCACCTGTTCAGACTGACTATCTTCAGTCCTTCCTCTTCCCTTGCTCCACCCATGGTTAAATTGGCCACAGCATGCAGCTGACCCCTCCCTCCACCTGGTGCTGAGGTTAATAATGTATGGAGTTCATACAGATATCATACACATTAGAAGATATTGGACAGCCAAGAGCATTAACTCTATCTGCAGTGCTGATCAGTGAAGAACTGCAGTTTAATGGGGTAATGTTACCAAAACATTTGAAGTCACAGAGACAAAGGATCCAGTGTGGAGGACAGAACAGTGACTTGCCATATCCTAAGAAACTGTTCCTGCTCCTCTTCAAACATTATATTATGTACTGCTGATGTAAAGGGTTAATGTTTTTGTATGTCATAATGTACATTTGCAACTTAAGTGGGAAAAGAAGCAACACTGCACACACCAGAAGTCTTTAGACTTGTGCTAGGGGCCAATTGAAATTAGACAAATTAAGTAAAATAGCTTTACTAATACTTTGTGCATAATTTTAAAATCATAAATAATATATTGTATGTTATCCTTTGTAGTGAGTGCACTGTTAATCTAACCAGTAATGAACTTCAATTTGATGTTTTTACTAATATATTTAGTGATATTATCAAACAGAGATGATATTCATTCCCAGGCTGGAACTGTGCTGTGCATATCACTCATGTACTAAGTATTACATCTTATGATCTTTGAAGTCAGTTGTTAGACTTCGATCACAATATGATGGCAGCTTGTGTGTGGGCAGCCCAAGTGAGAGGAGTGGTGTTAGCCTGGACAGTTGGAGAAACAATCATGCTGCAGGTGCTTGCTCTCTTTCTAAAAACATGAGTTTGTGTCCTTACCTCAGTACAGTGCATGATTTTATTCCATTCAATGCCTTATCTGATATGCACTTCCATGCATTGGATGCTATTTTATGTCCTTGCTTGAAGGTACATCTGTCACATCCTATCTTAGTCTGTGCCACTGTATGGTACAAGTATTCTGTGAAGAACTATGAGTTTGTCAGTAAATAGTTGGAAACACCGTACTGTCTGCAGTATATAACTGCTTATTACCAACTAGCCAAGCACCTGTGGACAAGTCCAAGTACAGCTTTTGAAATCGGTTCTTTGCACATTGAGATGAGATTGAGAACAGGGTCTACAGTGTCAGGTGATAATAGTAATAGTGTGGGTGGAAAACCAGAACTGATACCAGGGGAATGACTAGCACCCCTCTGTTTGCATATCAGCAAGGGAAATTCAATGTGTGTAAGCACACAACAGTGACACAGTGAAACACAGGTCTGTAGCCAGGTTATGAGATTATAAGTTTAATATTTACTGTGAAGCCATGTAATCTGGTAAACAGGTACCAACATTTCTGAGGAAACTATGTACTAGATTACATGGTGTTTACATCCCAGAAGACCATAACCTTAATATACATCACCAACAACAACATATATCTCATAACAAAGTCACATTATTTGTGTGATGGTTGGATACTAATTTTGTATTTCTGTACTGGGAACTACCTTCATAAAGTTGTAGTACAGCAGTCAGATTTCCATGATAGAAGCAGCTGTTGTAATTTTGAACTGTAAGAAACACATGTAAATACATCTTAAAAGTTTTATTTAGCATTTTAATCATTTGAAACTTACAATGCACTTTGATGTACATTAGGTATATAAAACAAATGGTTCAGGCCAATTTCATACCTTTACATAGACCAATGCAGTATCATCGTAGGAAGAAAATGAGTTTTCATAACATTCCAATATTTCCAGTTTAATTATATGAATAATTGTAATTATATTTGATTTGAATTAATTATGTATTTTACTTATTTCAAATTTAAAGAATTTATTTAATCTTGATTAATTCTGGAGGGACTCCCTGGTTGACACAATATTTTTATCTTTTGGCACAAAAATATATTTCTGAAAGCATGAGAAAATCCTGTTCTGGTCCTCAAATCCTTTACAGAATTTTTATGTTTTGATATAAGAGCTAAACAAAATATGCTCCAGTATACAGTGCAATGAGTTAATCAGTCTACTGTAGAGAAGGAATAATTGCCAAGAACTTTACTACTCACTCTGCTGGCTGGAAGTCTTATTTGAAACAGCCACAAGGCAATGAAAATTCATGTTAGAAGAAAACATAACTTGTATCTGAGAAATGCTGTAGACCTGTGTCTTGCTTTTTAATATAGGTTTTTTAGAACTCTCTGACTCAGCAATTGACTGTACCATAATTGTAAGATGCTGACTGTACATGTTTTTAATCCTGACAGCAATCTGACATGTATCTGTAAAGAGAATGGTTGACTGCGCAACTGAATTTGTTAGTTGAAAAATGGAATGTATTTGCTTTTCAGTCATTTTGCATGTTCCCTTTGGTACTAACAGATTCATTTATGTCAAATACTGTCCATTATCTGAGGAATGTTTACTATATATATTTCTGGAGTTCAATGTACAGCTGTCATCACCTGACTTTTCATTAATACTGACATATTTGTGTTGCTTGTCTCTTGTTAGGTGTATGTGCATAGTTGTGGGCCCTGTTAGCTTTGTTATGTTTGTGTGGCTGTTTGTCTGCATGTGTGTATGTATGAACTTATTTAATTGTGCGATGACTAGGCCTGGAAATTTATAAGAAATGCATTATACATGAAATAAGAATACATATAGCCAGGATTCCACATGGATGTGCTAGATACAATGTTTGTCAAAGTTTCTGGAATTTCAAACACATCTAAACTATATATATATATATACAAAAAGCCAAACAGAATTACATATACTAATGCCATTTTTGCAATACATTTCAACCATTCACTTTACCCCATGAAACATCCCATGCATTTCTGATTATACAACACATGTGGCATTATAATTTCCAATCCTGACAGATGGCAAGTGCAGTCCTTGATAGGGATGGCAAACAGTGTATGGTACTTAATAAAAATAAACTTTCCAATGGAAAAACACCAAAACCATTTTCAGAAACAGTAATTCAATAAGATAAAAACAGCTAGATTGATCAGTAAAGTGACAGTCAGTGGAGTTTTTCTTCATGTTACCATGTCCCGACAGGTTCTGGATCCACTCAATGCAATCTATCACAGAAGTGTAAAATGTATGATGCTGTACCTCCCCACCGACATATGCCCTTATGGTGCAGTATTTAAGCACAGGAGGGACTTCAATTTTATCCACTCAGTGAAGTGAGGAACTTCAAGTATGTGTGACCCAGGCTACACTAATTTGGTTCAACAGAAAACTACAATTCTCTAACAAATTTCTGTTTTCATGAACAGTATGTTTCTTTGGGGGGTTATTTAATAATGTCAGTGTCAAAACTACTGCATAGCAAATTTATGAAGGAAAGGATTTGGAAGCAGCCATGGCCTACTCAATATATCCTGGCCAAGATTCAAGACAGGCACTTTCCAAATACAGGTCTAGAGCATTACTGCTACACCAGCCTATGAACCCTGCAAATTTTCCATTAAAGGCTTTTTCACTTCAACATTAATTGTAATGTGGCATTGAAAGATGCCCAAATTGTTAGTTCTGAAAGAAAAAGTTGTTTCTTCAAGCTGTCCACAATGGACTTACTGTACATACCTTTACTCCGTAGAAACTGTGTACTTGAATACTTTGCTTGTCGCTTGAAGTTGTGAATGGAATAAAATAGTGAATGATGTACGTCAAGGGTCTCCAAACTTTTTATGGCCAAGGGCCACACCAATTAGTGTGTGCTGTTTCACGGGCTGCACATGGAAAAATGCCAATAAGTGGTATACCTAGCCATCTAAATTACTGTGAAATTATTGTAGCATATACAAAATTTTCAAATGTGGCCACAGGCCACAACACAACCTGGCAGGTCACAGGTTGGAAACCCATGGTGTAAATAATGTAGAAGAAACATCCGTTTCAAATTCACTATTAATTCATTCAGAACATGGGGTACTGTTATGTTTGTATACTACTCTACTCTTCATAACACTGGTAATTATTTATGGCATCACTTTCTACATTTATAGAGACATATACCATATTTACATGAATGTAAGATGTTTCCCTGTTTCATCACCTGTAAAATTTGGGGTCACCTTATAATTCTGTGTAAAGTTACACACACTTTTTATACTTATTTTCCTGGAAACTGAAGACCGTGAAGAGGGCTCATGGTATATTAGGGCCACCTAATATTCAGGTGAATATGGTAAGAGCATGTGAAGTTTGGCTACCTGTTTCTACTTCCCGTTAACTGAGATTCCCATACCATTCTGGTTCTCATGCTTGATGTGAACAGCCACTTTCAGTTGCCGTAGCCCTTTTTAATCATAACTGATAACCTTTGGAACTTCAAGAAAGATGCATTTTTTATGATTTCTTAATTTATTGGATTATTTTTAAATATTTCATATCAGTACCATGTGTATGAAGAATTATTCCCCCTGTGCTAAAAAAAATTACTGAGCACAGACTAGAAAAAAAGGTAGAGTTACATTTTAAAGGATTAATGAGTATCAGATGACTGAAAACTGTAATTTAATTACTCATCATAATTAAGTCAGGAAGAACCAGGATGACTACACTGTATGTGAATCTTATGGTACAGAAAAATATATGTATATTCACAGCTTCCCACATTAATTAGACTTTATACACATGAAAGTAGTTTCTATTAGCACCATAACTGAAAGACACAACCCATATATGAACACAATCTTTTAATTTTGTCCATTCTGAAAAACAAGCACAAAGCATTTGAAAGTTTTTAAGAAGTAACAGTATCACTATGGGAAACATGAGATTTTAAACTTCCTTGTTTCCCACAAATTTGCAAGATCACTGAGCATAAAAAGCAAGGATACATCTATGTTAGTAATTGCTTGTTGCCATTTCAAAAGGAAAGAACTTGGCAGGTGAACTTCTTTCCAACAATGTCTGATGCAAAAAGTCATGAATTTCAGTAATCCATTCCTCAGAGTCCTTCACAGGCTCTGTCGTCTCCTTCATTGACTGTCGAGAAATATCACCTGATATGTTCACAGAATCATCCAACTTGTACATGTTATGTCCAATGCTATATATTTGGGATATAGTGTTTGTATTGAAATGATCACAGGTTGGATGTAACTTGCTGACTTCAGACTCCCATGACTGCCAGTTCATGTATTTCATCCATCCAGAAACAAATTCACTCCACTTACTACTGCCATGTGTATATAAAATATCATCACTTGTATTCACTAGGTACTGTTCATGGAATCGAGTTCCTCTGTCGTCATTACACGGACAACCAGAAGGGTCAAAGTCATTTACCGAAGACCAAGAATTAAGTGATGCTAAGATGAAGCTTGTTGTTAAAACATCGACTGATGGCAGAGTTCGAGACTGTGGATGGTCTACTGGATTAATGACAGGCATTTCCTGTGGGAGCGGCAATGAAGGTAAGTTGCTGGTGGAAGACAATATGCTTGTGCTTATTGGAGTTCCTGGGATTTGACTCACAATGAATGCTGAGCCAATTATTGTCAACACACTGGCTGTGTAACTTGTAAGACACACAGCAGAAACCTAAAAACAAATATAAGAACACATTTAGTCTTTGCTGCTGACTTGAACTGTGTATTCTCATTACATACACGATCAGAAAGCAATAATTCATCAGGATGTTTAGGGTAACATGAAATATGATTTTTGAAACTCATGGATCAACATACCCATAAAATAATAATCTGTCAACAGCATGTGGATATGAAACACCAGCTCTTACTATAAGGCAAGAAAAATGACAGGTACAGGTACCCCAGGCCAAGAGACTAACTGAATGGAATAAATGTAAGAAATGCATATAATTTTACTAAGAATGTCTTCAGAAACATCATGACATATTAGGATGACGGGCTGTCAACATTAAGTGCTATATAAGGGAAAGAGACTGGGTCAGAGATTTTAACCTTCACGTTCTATAAGCAGACACTGAATTACTTCATGTTTACTACAGCTGGTTTTTTACAGACACAGGTGCTGTTTTCAAATCCCAGGAATGTATGTGTGTGTGTGTATGTATATTCCACATACACAAGGTGCTCTTCCCCATCTTCTCTTTCATACACACATCACAATCATTTAATGTTCAATCAACTGACAATTTTTGACATCCAAACATAGAAAATTTATCTTTTATGAGATATGAGGTTCTCACAGCAGTGTTGCTTAAGATGGCAGGAATGTCACAACATGCAGACTGATAAATTTTTATACCCCATATCTTCAAGAAGCAAAGGGCTTCTTCAGTCCCAAAAAGTCCAGTAAGAGATTTCCAATTTGCTTCAGTATGATAAGAAATGCATACAAAATGTTTGTTTGCAAACCCAAAGGGAAAAAGACCTCAGCAAAAACAGCATGATAATAAAGAAGCACACACTATAATGAACCTCTGGGGCCTATGACCATGGGGAATTATCTGTACTGACCAGCTCAGCAATTATCATCTTCTCAGAAAAGAATTCTGCTGCATAGAATTGCTGTATGAAATGTCTACTTCTTATTATAATGTAAAAATACTGTAAAAGTACTGTACATCCAATTGCTGTTCTGGCAGTTTAACAATTAAATATTTCTGCCTATGCAATTAAATTGAAAAATGTGACAAGATGGAAATGATAAAGGATACATAATGTACTATGAAAATTCTGGAACATATTTAAGGAGGCTTAGATATGATACAGGTAGGCAATTATTTTTTAACAGGGCTACAGCAATGTCACCACAAATCAGAAAGCCTTACAAGAAACATTCCTAAGTTAAAAAAAAAGTGCAATATATTCAGCAGTTCTTACACAAAGACAGGCTCATAGAACTGATCAAAAAACATTGCTGTGTCTCTGACATCATGCCATGTATTCTGACAGAAACTGCCAACATCTGGGAGGAACTTGAAGCATCCCTTTTCACGCCATGAGAAAATCAAATCACATAAGCTAGACACTGGTCCAATGATTGAAAAACCTTAACAGCTCATTCACAAATCAGTCTTTACATTCTTATAGACAAAATCATACTTCTCGTACACTGAAACTGCATTCACTCACAGTTAAAACAGCTTGTGCAAGTGCAGCCAGGTCAACAGTATCCAGAAGATTTTCCAGGTCTGTATATGAAAACCAGCCTCTACGTTTTCCCTCCTTCAGGGCAATGTCTCGCTCCATCTGGCACAGTCTTTTCCAAAATGCTTGCTCACTGACGAATACCTCCCAGTCCTGAAAAAATTCAGATACAACTGGATAAATGGCCACAACAGGAAGCAATATGGCATGCAGTACTAAATGCTAATCAGAACATAAGTGAACTTACTGGCAATACAAAATCAAGCTCACAATCATTCTTATAGTTAGGTGGGAAAGGTATATTTTCAGAAGGTAGTGTACGCAATATAAATTAAAAAACTAGTTATCTCCAAATATTTTTCAAGACTCCTTCCACATGCAAATGATCATTATTCCAATCCTCCCACTGGAAAATAAATTAACTTCAAAGACATTACCTGTTTACATTGGAACTTAGTGGGGCCCAGTGGTCTTGGGGTAGGACACTAGACTGTCATTCAGAGGGTTATAATCCCGATGCCTGGTTGATGTGCTGATTTTTTTGCTCACAATGTAACCCTTCCCTGTACCAAACACAACAATCCATGAATATGAAAAGAGTGTGACCCCCCAACCCCTGTATTTGGAGCTCATGTTAATCTGTAGGTCCAACTGGTTGTGAACCATCTCTGTCATGATCACCTTATATTAGTTGGTGTAACAGATTTCACCATGCAGTACCCCCCCTCCCCCCCCCCCCCCCCCCCCCCCCCCCCCCTGCCACAACCA
>Ga0136643_10014402_pt1 | contig 11866 bp, 13 predicted proteins | sample TergutLab28metaG_FD_96883 | JGI IMG/M metagenome (GOLD analysis project Ga0136643, IMG submission 96883) | Labiotermes labralis P1 segment gut microbial communities from Petit-Saut dam, French Guiana - Lab288 P1 (version 3) (version 3) | ecosystem: Host-associated > Arthropoda: Insects >...
ATCATTTGAAAATCACACAGAAAAACACGATTAATATGAAAGAAAAGTCAGCAAATTCAGCAAGTTTGGAAGCCTCCCCTTGTGGGGGAGGTTTGGTGGGGGCTTCTAATTTAGTGATAATTCCAACTTACAACGAAAAAGAAAACATCGAAAACATCATTCGAGCGGTAATTTCACAGCCTGTTGCTTTCAATGTTTTGATAGTTGATGACGGCTCGCCCGATGGAACAGCGACAATCGTAAAACAACTGCAAACCGAATTTCCCGACCGCCTTTTTCTGCTCGAACGCGAGGGAAAACTCGGTTTGGGAACGGCGTATATTGCCGGTTTCAAATGGGGATTGGCAAGTGGTTACGATTATATTTTCGAGATGGACGCCGATTTTTCGCACAATCCTGCCGATTTGCTCAAATTGTACGATGCCTGCGCCAATCAAAATGCCGATGTGGCGATTGGTTCACGCTACATAAGCGGCGTGAATGTGGTAAATTGGCCAATCGGTCGCGTGCTGATGTCGTATTTCGCCTCGAAATATGTACGTTTTATTCTCGGAATGAAAATTGCCGACACAACCGCAGGTTTCAAATGCTACCGTCGCCAAGTGCTGGAAACAATCGAATTGGACAAAATCAAATTCAAAGGTTACGGTTTTCAAATAGAAATGAAATTCACAGCTTACAAATGCGGTTTCACGCTGAAAGAAGTGCCGATAATTTTCATCAACCGCGAACTCGGCACGTCAAAAATGAGTGGCGGAATTTTCGGCGAAGCATTTTTTGGAGTAATTCAGTTGAAGGTTGGAAGTTGGTTTCGAAAGTATCCGAGGAAAAGATTACAGTTCGAGAAAACTTATTAATAAAAAGACCGAGAAAACGATAGGTAAAGAGAAAATTATAAATTTTAAAAAGCAAAAAATGGATACAAAGAATTGGGCTTTGGAAAAAGCAGGTCAAATTGAAGACGATTTTGAAGGATTTGACGATGAAATGATTTTTGAATTGACAGATGGTAGTATTTATTATCAAAAAAATTACAAATATCATTACTATTATGCGTACAGACCAAATGTAAAAATTTATAATACAGATTTTGCAAAAATACTGGTTGTTGATGGAATCGATGACTATGTAGAAGTTGAACAAGCAACAGCAATACAAAGTAAAATAATAAATAATTTCAACGGTTGGTCAGGGAACACTATATTTGAACTCCAAAACGGGCAAATATGGAAACAAGCAAAATATCAATACAAATATTTTTACGCTAATAGACCAAATGTCCTAATAGTGAAAGTCGGAAGCAAATACATAATGAGTGTAAAAGGCAAAACAATTCAAGTGATAAGAATTAGATAATATGTATATTCCAGCAAAATTTGAAATCCCAATATGCAAAATCTCACTTTAATCCACAACGCAACAATCATAAACGAAAACCGAACATTCAATGCTTCGGTTTTGCTGGAAGGCGAAATTATCAAAAAAATTTTTGCACCAAACGAGCAAGTGGAAATTCCCGAAAATTGCACGGAAATTGACGCAAGCGGTTTGTTGCTTTTGCCCGGAATTATTGATAATCACGTTCATTTTCGCGAGCCGGGACTGACGCACAAAGGCGATATTCGTACCGAAAGTCGTGCGGCGGTTGCAGGCGGAATTACGTCTTTTATGGAAATGCCGAACACCGTTCCGCAAACCACCACGATTGAACTTTTGGAGGAAAAATTTGCGCTCGCGGCTGAAAAATCGTTCGCCAATTATTCCTTTTATATGGGCGCAACCAACGAAAATTTGGCGGAATTGAAAAAAATCAATCCGCAAAATGTTTGCGGAGTAAAATTATTTATGGGTTCGTCAACAGGCAATATGCTTGTGAATGATGAAAAATCGTTGAGTGCCATTTTTGCCGAATCGCCCGTGAGAATTGCCGTGCATTGCGAGGATGAAGCGATAATTCAACAAAACACGGCGCATTATAAATCTTTGCTCGGCGATGAAATTCCAATCGAATATCATCCGAAAATTCGCAGTGCAGAAGCCTGTTACAAATCGTCCGAAAAAGCGATTGCCTTAGCCGAAAAATACGATGCACGTTTGCATATTTTGCATCTTTCTACGGCGTGCGAAATGGATTTGTTCCGCAATGACATTCCGCTTGCCGAAAAGCGCATCACAGCCGAAGTTTGTGTGCATCATTTGTGGTTTTCCGACCAAGATTATGCGCATTACGGCAACAAAATAAAATGGAATCCTGCCATCAAAACCGCGCACGACCGCGAAATGCTGATACAATCGCTGAACAACAATAAAATTGACCTTGTCGGCACAGACCACGCGCCGCATCTTTGGGCGGAAAAAGAAGGCTCGGCGTTGAAAGGATTTTCGGGCAGTCCGCTGGTGCAACATTCGCTCGTTGCGATGCTTCAAATGGCGAAAAACGGATTTTTTTCACTCGAAAAAATCGTCGAAAAAATGTGCCACGCACCGGCAGATTTATTCGGAATAGAAAAACGCGGATACATTCGCGAGGGTTATTTTGCCGATTTGGTGTTGGTAAATCCAAAAAGAGTGTGGACAGTTACGAAAGAAAATATTTTGTACAAATGCGGTTGGTCGCCATTTGAAGGCACAACTTTCGACAACAGCGTAGAAACCACTTGGGTAAACGGAAAAAAAGTGTTCGACAAGGGAATTTTTGACGAAAATGTAAGAGGGAAAAGATTGATTTTTAGAAAAAATTAATTCGAGTGGTTTTTGGGTGGAAAAAACACTTCTTTGTTGCGAATAACTACAACAACTGCCCAAATTGCAAACACAGTTGTAATGCTTCCAAGAAAAATAATTAAACCATCCATAAAAAACTTAATTCGAATGTTTTTTGGGCGGAAAAAACAACTCTCTGTTGCGAACAACTGCCACAACCGCAAAAATTGCTGCACCAAGAGCGATGCTGCCAAGAAAAAGAATTAACCCATCCATAATAATTATTTTATTTTTCTTTTTTTTCCTATATTAAATGAAATATACGCCGAAAACAAAACGATTATTGTAAAACTTCCTCCATACAAATAAAGTTTTGTTGTACTAAAACCTTCTGCCATAATTCCGCCTAATATCACTGCACCAATGACAAGTTTGGATAAATCCAACAGATAATCACCTGTTTTTTCGTAGATATTCATTTTAAAACTTTTTACAAAAGTACAGCAATTTTTCGTTTGTGCCAAATATTTTTTTCATTTTCACAAAAGAAAGCACTAACTTTGCGGAAAAATAATGAAAAACAATATGAAAGTTAAAATCCTTTCTCTCTGCCTAATCATCGGAATTTTCTCCGCTTGCACAAGCAAACCGAAAGAATACATCACAAACATCGGGCGAATTCACGGCACATTTTATAGAATTGTGTATTTTCAGCCCGAAAACATTGATTTACAGGAAAAAGTCGAAGCACGAATGCGTGAATTTGAATTGTCGCTTTCTACATTCAATCCGCAATCCATCATTTCGCGCATCAATCAAAACGACACTTCGGTTGTAACCGATTATTTTTTTGAAACAATGTTTGCAATGGCGCAACAAGTTTCAAAAAACACTGATGGCGCGTTTGATATTACGGTTGCACCGCTTGTGAATGCTTGGGGATTTGGTTTCGGCAACCGCGAACGTACAGAATTTCCTGATGTTGAGGCGATTCTTCCTTTTATCGGTTTCAACAAAATAAGATTGGAAAATCACCGTTTAATAAAGGACGACCCGCGAATTATGCTCGATGCCAATGCGATTGCCAAAGGTTATTCGGTGGATGTGATTGCTCAACTGTTGGAGGAAAACGGTGTTGAGCATTATATGATTGAGATTGGCGGCGAAATACGAACGAAAGGATTGAGTCCGCGAGGTGAAAAATGGCGGGTTGGAATTAACAAACCGATTGCCGATGAAACAGGCACAATAAGTGAAATTCAAGCAGTTATTACCATAAGCGGTGTCGGCGTAGCAACTTCGGGAAATTATCGTCAGTTTTATTATTTGGATGGCAAAAAATTTTCGCACACCATCGACCCGCGTACAGGTTTTCCTGTCAGTCATAATTTATTGAGCATAACCGTGATAACTCCAACAGCGATGCAAGCGGATGCTTACGCGACGGCTTTTATGGTATTGGGTGTGGAACGAGCACTTGAAATTTGCGAAGCGATGCCCGAAATGGACTGTTTTTTAATATATTCGGACGAAAACGGAAATAAAAGAGTGATTTATTCGAGCGGATTTGCCAAATTTTTGCCAAGAAAATAAGGAAACTGTAAAAGTATGGAAGAAAAAATAGCAAAAGAACAAAAGTTTCAAAATATGCTCAATGCGTATGACAAGCACGCGGCAAATCAAAGTAAAGGTCTTTTTCCGGCTACTCTCAGCAGTTATTCAAGTCTTGTGAAAGAAACATTTATGGCTGTTCTTCCCGGAGTTGAATACGAAGCTCAAAAAATGGGATTTGCAACATTTGATGATGAAGGCATTACGTTTTACGAAACAAGCGGACTTCTCGGAGATGGAAAAGAGATTGTCGGATTTCACCGAATCCCTTACCAATACATCAGCAGTATGAAATCATTGGGGCGAATGGTGTCTTCGCTCGAAGCGTTTGAAATTTTCTTTTCAGAGCAAGGAAAAGTAATGAGAATCAATCTTCAAGGTGCGATTTCCACTGCTAAATCATTTCCAAATTATACGGAAAACGTTGAGGTTCTTCGTAGAATTCTCAAATTTCGAAATATTGAAGTTAAGGGAAATCAGTTTTGGAAATATTTCGTTCCGGTTTTTGTAATCGTGCTTGCAGCCTTTTTGTGGTATTTTTGGAGATGGATATTTTAGCAAGTATTGCGATTTTTTTTTATATTCTAAATAAATTCACTAACTTTGCAGGCTGATTGATATGAAAAAATATTTTATTCTTTTTACGATTATTTTCGTCTTGTTTTCGTGCAGTGAGTTCCAACGATTGCTGAAAAGCGGCGACCCTGAACTCAAATATACGAGAGCAGTTGAGTTTTTCGAGCGAGGCGATTATATGCGCGCGCAAACTCTGTTTTACGATGTAAGGCTCTATTTCAGAGGAACTGACCGCGCGGAAAGTTTGCTGTTTTACGTTGCGCGTACTTATTTGGGACAAAGAGATTTTGTAACGGCAGGCGAACGTTTTAGAGATTATGTACGCATTTATCCGAACGGAAGATATGTGCAGGAAGCGAGATTTTTGATAGGTTATTCTTTCTATCGTGATTCGCCCGACCCGCGCCTTGACCAAACGTCAACAAAAAGAGCAATTGCTGAATTTCAGGAGTTTATCGATGTTCATCCCGAAAACGAGCGTGTTCCTGAAGCAAATGCTTTGATTGATGAAATGATGAATAAGCTTGCTTTCAAAGAACTTTTAAATGCCAGACTGTACTATCGTTTAGGTACTCATTTAGGAAATAATTATTTGTCGGCTGTGATTGTAGCTCAAAATGCGTTGAGAAATTTTCCGACGACAAGATACCGCGAAGATTTAAGCATGGTTATTTTGGAAGCGAAATTTAAACAAGCCGTGTTGAGCGTAGCAGAACGAAGACAAGAACGATATACTGAAACGCTGGATGAAGCTTACAGTTTTATAAATGAATTTCCCGATGGGCGACATCGCCGTCAAGCCGACCGAATCCTTCGGGAAGCAAGAAGGGCATTAGACAGATTTAATTGAAAGTAAATTCAAGATAAAAAGTTACGAGTTACAAGAAATCAAAACTTGAAAATTATCAACTGATAACTTACAAAACATATGGATTATAGAAAAAATAACGCGCCTCAAAGTACAGTTACACGCGATATGAATGCGTTAAGTGCCGAAGTTGGCAATGTGTACGAAACTGTTAAAGTTATTGCAAGACGTGCAAATCAGATAAGTTCTGAAATGAAAACAGACCTTGAAAAGAAACTGCAAGATTTTGCTTCGTACAACGATAATATTGAGGAGATATTTGAAAATCGTGAACAAATTGAGATGTCACGTTATTACGAAAAACTGCCAAAAGCAACGCTTATCGCGGCGCAGGAGTTTACAGAAGGAAAAGTTGTCCATCGCAATCCGTTGAAGGAGAAAAAATAGATAACTGTAATGGCGTATTTTGCGCTGAATTAGTTTTTCGTTTCATAATTGAACCGGAGAGGGTTTTGCGGAAGTGAAATTTTCTCCGTATTTTTTACGCGCGAAAGTAGGAAAGGTACGAAAGGGCGAATGCACGAAATGAAAAATGAAATTTGTAAGGGCGAAAAATTTTTCGCCCGGAATTTGAAATCTGAAATTTGAAATCCGAATTTATGAAAATTCTTTTTTCCATTCTTGGTATTGTGAGTTTAGCACTGGGTGTTTTGGGCATTTTTTTACCTATATTGCCGACAACACCTTTTTTGCTTTTATCGGCTTGGCTTTTCGCAAAAAGTTCTGATAAACTCTACAATTGGTTGTTGAATCACAAGATTTTAGGTGAATATATCCGCAATTTCAGAGAGGATAAAGCAATTCCTTTGCGAATAAAAATTTATTCCATAAGTATGTTGTGGACTGCTATACTTATCAGTATGTTTACGGCAGCAAGCGAAAAATTATGGCTGCAAATTTTACTCGCAGCCATTGCAATAGGAGTTACAATTCATATTTTATCGTTCAAAACGAAGAAACGCGAAAGCACGAAAAAGCACGAAGGCGCGAAATAATTTTAGCTATATTCTTTTTCGCGCCTTCGTCCTTTCGTGCTATGTATTCACTTCCAACAATCCCGAACGTTTTAACAAACCATATTCTTTTATAAATCGTTCGTCAAAAATTTCAGTCTCTAAATTTCCTTCTATTTCATCGATAGTCCACCATTTCATTTGAGCTATTTTTTTCGGATTGGGAATGATTTCGCCCGAATAATCGCCTATAATAAAAACGAACGCATATTGATATTCGTACGGTGTGGCGTGAATATATTCGGTCAAGCAAAATGATTTTAGATTTTCAATTCCAAAATTTTTGAGCGCAGTCTTTTTCAAACATTTTTCCGCTTTTTCACCAATACTGATATGATTATCTATCATGTTATCCCACAAAGGCTTATAAAAAACGCAATCTTCGGATGATTTTTGCATTAAAATTTGTCCATCTTTTATCAATATGCCGCGAACAACAGGATGCGTGTATCTTCTTCTGTCCGACAAACTGCTTAAACGCTGAATTTTTTCCACCACTTTTCCCTCGTGCGTAACAATAGGCAACCAACGTTCGTCGACAAGATGAAAATGAACAAATCTCGTTTTCAGATAGGAGAAAGCTATTAGAAAAATACAAGCTCCGGCAAATAGATAATTCAGAATATCGATTTCAATGTACTGATAAAAAGTGTAATTGGCTAAAATAATAGCAATGTACAACACCAAATAACTGAAAACGAAAATAGTTAGCAGTTTAACATTCCTGTGAAGTTCCAAAATAGTATTACTCATCGGCACAAAGGGCGAAACCAGTTTATCTGAAAATGCGGTAAGCTGTTTTCGGAATAATCTAATAGCGAGCAATGCAATAAAAACGATGACTTCATCTATTAAAGGAGCGTATTTTCCTGTTTGGAAAAAACTACCCGAGATACTCATCAGCAAAGTAACGATGAAAAACAAGGACAAATAAAACAGATACCACTTAAATAGTCTTCTATAAGCTATGCTAACATAAATGGTAATTCCTATCGCCGCTATTACTGCTCCGTACCAGGCATATTCTCGAAGGAGAATATGGTCTATGATTAGGAAAACCAATAACGGATATATCTGATAGATAGGATTAAAAAATGATTCTCTTAACTGTCTTTTCTGCTTTCTCATAAATTACTCAATTTGTATTTAGGCGTTTTTTAATAAACAAAATAGCATGGTTTTTGTTCAGTGAAACCACTTAAAATTTTATAGTTTAACTTTTGTTAGTATTTCGCAGACAATATTGAAACAAACGAATTTACCCGAAAGACATAATTCGGCTGATATATTTCCCGATAATATCAAATTCGAGATTTACAACTGTTCCTTTTTTAATTTGGTGGAAATTGGTAAATTCGTGCGTGTACGGAATTATCGCCACCTGAAACGAGCTGTCGGTCGGATTGCAAACGGTCAAACTCACGCCGTTTACCGTAACCGAACCTTTGTCTACGGTCATATAACCGCGTTTTGCCATTTCTCTGTCGAACTCGTACTCGAACGTATAAAGCCAGCTTCCGCTCATCTCATCTACATTGGTGCAAACAGCCGTTTGGTCAACATGTCCTTGCACGATGTGTCCATCGAGCCGACCGTTCATGTGCAGACTGCGTTCCAAATTCACTTTGCTTCCGATTTCCAGCAATCCGAGATTGCTTCGTTCGAGCGTTTCGCGGATTGCCGTAACGGTGTAAGTTGTTTCGTCTTTTCGTACTACCGTAAGGCAAACGCCGTTGTGCGACACGCTTTGGTCAACTTTTAATTCATCGACAAACGAACAAGTCATTGTAATGTGCAGATTTTCCTGCTCTTTTTTTAATGCAACAACTTGTGCCGCTTCTTCTACTATTCCTGAAAACATATATTTTTTATTTTAGAGATTTAAAATTCTTTTAGGCGAATTCAATTCGCCCCTACTCCATTTCCGCGTAAACCTTTATCATTTTATCAAATTCGCCCTTTCGTCCATTCGTGCTTTTCGTGCTTTTCGTGCTTTTCGTGCTTCAATTCCTCATCACACTTTTCACACCTTTTATCAGTTTTATTTTCTTGACAATGACTTCCAAATCTTTATTTTCGCCGACCATTAGCGTGATATTTCCTTGAAAAAGTCCTGCATTCGAATCAACGGAAATTGAGCGGAGCAGAATACTTTTCTCTTTGGAAATGAGCGAAGTAATGTTTGAAACAATGCCAATATCATCGTGTCCAACAATTCGCAAGGTGATTGGATAAAGCGAGCCGACCGATTTTCCCGACCAGCGGGCTTTGATAATTCGATAGCCGAAACGCGAAATCATTTGCGGTGCATTCGGACAATCGGTACGGTGAATTCTTATTCCACCCACAACCGACACAAAACCAAAAACATCATCGCCATAAATCGGATTACAGCATTTTGCGAGTTTGAAATCGACATTTTTCAAATCTTCCCCGATAACCAGCACATCCTCTTTTACGTCCTGTTCAATTTCTTTTGTAAAAAATTCCGCGCTTTTATGTTCCGTTTCAATCGGCGTATGTGGTTTTTCAAGGTTCAAATAAGCCTCGCGAACGGCGTGAATATCAAGTTTTCCGTTTGCAATAGCTTGGTAAAGGTCGCTTACTGTTTTGTACGATTTTTTCTTTGCCACTCGCGAAATATTTCCATCGTTCAACTCAATTTTCCAATTGCGAAAACGGCGAACAAGCGTTTCGCGCCCGATTTCGGCATCCTTGTATTCAATTTCTTTGAGTGCTTGGCGAATTTTAGTTTTCGCCCTCGAGGTTATTACAATATTGAGCCACGCCTGATTGGGTTTTTGAGCGGGCGAAGTGAGAATTTGCACTTGGTCGCCGTTGTTGAGCGCATATTTTATCTGAACGTTTTTTTCGTTTACTCGCGCACCAACGCATTTTCCGCCTAATTCGGAGTGAATCGAATAAGCAAAATCAAGCACGGTTGCGCCTTTCGAAAGTCTGTGCAAATCGCCGTTTGGCGTAAAAACAAACACTTCTTTGTCGTACAAATTCAGCTTGAACTCGTCCATAAAATCCACGGCGTTCAATTCGGGATTTTCCAGAATTTCGCGAATATTTTTCAGCCATTCGTCAATGCCGAGTTCATTTTTTATGCCTTTGTATTTCCAATGCGCCGCCAAACCTTTTTCGGCAACTTCGTCCATTCGCTGTGTGCGAATTTGCACTTCAACCCATTTTTCCTCCGGTCCCAAAACCGTTGTGTGCAAACTTTCGTATCCATTCGATTTTGGAATTGAAATCCAATCGCGCAAACGCTTCGGATTGGGCTGATACATATCCGTAACAATGGAATAAGCCTGCCAACAGGCGATTTTTTCCTTTTCAATCGGCGTGTTGAAAATAATTCGAATCGCAAATAAATCGTAAATATTCTCGAAAGCCGTATTTTGTTTCTTTACCTTATTATATATAGAAAAAATGGATTTCGTTCGCCCTTTTATTTCAAACGGCAAGCCGATTGTTTGCAATTTTTCTTTCAGCGGAGCGATAAATTCATTGATATATTTTTCGCGCGAGCGTTTTGTTTCGTTCAGTTTTTTGGCAATTTCTTTGTAAATTTCCTTGTTGGTATATTTCAAAGATAAATCCTCCAGCTCGCTTTTAATCGTGTACAAACCCATTCTGTGAGCCAAAGGTGCGTACAAAAACGAACATTCGCGCGCAATATTTTGACGAACATCTTCGGGATAAACTTCCAAATTTCGCATCACATACAAACGCTCGGCAACGATAATCAAAATCACACGAATATCTTCGGCAAAAGTGAGCAAAAGTTTACGAAAATTCTCGGTTTCGATAGCAGTTTGCCGTTTGTACAAATCTTCCACATTCGACAAACCTTTTACAATCGAATCGACCGAAGTATTGAAAATTTTGTTGATTTCTTTTACGCTGATTTTTCCGTTTTCGATTAATTCTTGCAGTAAAATACTCAAAACAGCAGGTTTTCCCAAACCGATTTCATCCAAAATAATTCCTGTTATTTGAATGCGGTCTAAAATGGAACGTCCCGGAATAGCAGGCGCGCTGATTTTTTCCGAATAATAGTTTATCAGAGTTTTTCTCAACGCCTTTCGCTCCGCGAATGTAAATAAATTCGGATGCGCAAGGAGCAACTGTTTGTATGTGTTTCGGATTTGAGAATTCATTTTTTGCTTTAAAACAAAATTTTCTATGCAAAGATATAAAACTTACTTTATTTTTATGCGCACAATGCAAGAAAAAAGCCGATTTCACGAAAAACAAAACAAAATCGAAAAAACATTTTTACATTTGCCGTGCAGATAGTACTTAACTAATCAAACAAAACAATGGAAAAAATAAAATCATTTTGGAAATCTATTCCTCGATTTTTCAGAATAGTCATAGCTCTTGTGCTTATTTAGGCATCCTTATTAGGCACAAGTTACGGCAAAGCCTAAACTTGCACCAAGCAGTGAATTTTAATCGCTTTTCGCAAACAACTTCTTATTTTTTTATATCTTTGCCTCGAAAATATAATTTTTTTGCTTATGATAAAGTCGCGTAACTAATTACGCACAGTTTAAAATTTGAAAAAAAAGCGTTAGCTTTTATTCTTTGTTTCTGAAATCTAGGAAATTTCAAAAAGCTACAAGAGTAAGTTGCCAGCGCTCACGCCTCACGGCGTGGGCTTACTTATTTGTAGCAAAGGTATCCTAGGCCTCAGAAACTGAATATAGTTAAAGTTCCCACGCTTTTTCGTGTTAAAAAATCGCTTTCTTGGGACTTGAAAGTATGATTTTAGGCGTATGAATCATCTCGAAAGGTTTGCTCGTTTAGTTTCTGTCTATCTACTTATTAAGCAAGGTAAAACCGGCTCGCCAAGTGATATTGCAAAAAAAATGCGTATATGTCGAAGCCAATTTTATAACATAAAGGAAGAATTGGAAGATTATGGAGCGATTATTAAATATAGTCGTAAACTAAATACATTCTACTATGACAACAATTTTGAATTACGCGAAACTGCTTTCTGGAAAAATGAAGTTGAAGTTTTTTTGAAAAAATTACTTTCCGTCCAAGGATATTGGACGGAAGGACAGTAATTTTGCAC
>Ga0136643_10014404_pt1 | contig 11866 bp, 10 predicted proteins | sample TergutLab28metaG_FD_96883 | JGI IMG/M metagenome (GOLD analysis project Ga0136643, IMG submission 96883) | Labiotermes labralis P1 segment gut microbial communities from Petit-Saut dam, French Guiana - Lab288 P1 (version 3) (version 3) | ecosystem: Host-associated > Arthropoda: Insects >...
AGGAGACTGCATAACGAGGAGCTAAGTGATCTGTACTCCTCACCCAATATTGTGCGGGTAATAAAATCGAGAAGAATGAGATGGGCAGGGCATGTGGCGCGTACGGGTGAGGAGAGGGTGGGGAGACCTAGGCTTAGATGGGTAGATAATATTAGAATGGATCTCCAGGAGGTGGGATGTGGGTATATGGACTGGTTGGGTTAGCCCAGGATAGAGACAGGTGGTGGACGCTTGTGAGTGCGGTAATAAACCTTCGGGTTCCGTTAAATGCGGGGAATTTCTTGACTAGCTGCAAACCAGTTAGCTTCTCAAGAAGAACTCTGCACCATGGAGTAAGTAAGTAAGTAAGTAAGTAAGTGTTAACCTTTGTGGAGTAACGTGTTGCTTGTATATTCAGATTAACAGCTTCCCCCGTTTTCCCTCTTAATTTCTATTGGTTCAGGTCTTGATGTCTAATATTATTGACGAAATTGGCAGATGCGCAAACAATTTGCACAGTACGTTCAAACACTTGCAAACTTTCTTCAGTCTCCACTCTCCATTTTGGTTTTTATAGATTTCCCAATGCATGCAGTAAATGTTCGACATAATGTGCAATCGTGTCGTCACACCTTTTTGTTCATTGATGCAGTTGAACATGTGCGGGTGCCATATAAATTGAATGAGCTCTGTTCGAATGTCTAGTAGCCAGACTAAATAGAGATGATAGACAGATAAAGATTAAATAACAATGCCGATTGCGGATTGATTTATGTCGTTTGGCTAACTATCATGTTGCAGTAATTAATAAATGGGATTTTAATATGTTTTGACATTCTGCTCAATCTTCATTTCCATGTACAAGTTGAGTGGGTTTCCAGTAGAGAGGATGTAATAATATATGTAACCAACAAGCGAAAACACTGTGTATATACGTACATATGTAACAAATCGCCTACTGTAATCAATCTCTTTGATTAAAATAAAAAGGGACGAAGAAATAAGTTTAGCGGTGTTGTTCGGTGTAATGTCGCAATTAGTTAAAAGAGTGCATTAAATTGAACTTCCTCTTCGGTAGGCTAAACCTATTATGCGATACATATTTAGGACTTGCTCTATGATATGAGGGTGATCCCAAATTTATTAAAATTCTTCACACAATTCGATAAATCTATGACCTACTTATGAACCTTAAAATTCACGCCTTATTTGAAACCCACAAATTTATGATCACCTTTACACGAAATTCTCATTGCAAACTATCATGATTCAAAATATTCTGTTCTATTTCTCGGATTTAATTTTTAAAGGAACGGTCATAACATTGTGTCATCTAAGCCTACTTCTCCCAAGCTGTTTCGTTCCCTCCTTGTATCCAACTAAATTTTGTATGTACAGTGCGATTCAAAAAGATGAACTCAATTTTATACGTATACAGTTCCTGAACTATACATGGTATGTGAATGACCTACATAATATTTGAAAGAGAAGTCCTACGTTTTCAAATACCATCGCTAGAGCGCTCGTCTAGCGCACAGCCGTGCAGCAGCGTCAGTTGAGAACAAAATGGCTACTATGTAGCACAAGATTTTTAGCTTTCTTGAGTTCATTAAAACCGAGTCAGCGACTGCTGTGCAGCGTGCGTTTCGTCTTCGTTTCGACATTAAACCTCCATCGAAGAAGAGCATTTGTCGTTGGAATCACCAATTTGAGCAAATAAGCTGTCTGTGTAAAGGCAATACCTCCGGCCGACCACGTGTATCAGAGGAGAACGTGAGAAGAATTCAAGAGAGGTTTGAGCTTAGCCCACGCAAGTCAACCCGTAGAGCGAGCAGAGAACGTGGAATACCGCAACCAACTGTCTGACGCGTGTTGAGACGCCGTTTACTCTTCAATTGAGTCCATCTTTTTGAATCACCCTGTATTTTCAGCTCGCCCTTAGCCGCTGGGTATCCTTCCCACGTCATTTTCATTTACTTCGTCACATTACTCTTATTTAAAAAAATTAGAAATTATGAACCTGCTCATTACATGATTTTCTCATTCTGCTCTATTTCTGTCAGCCTCAAATGTTCTTCTTACCACCACCATTTCAATGCACGTGGCTGTCATCAAGATATATTTGCAACTTAAGAACTTCAGGCTTTAGATTTTCTGAATTGACAAACTTATTATTAAACTCTTTTGGGTTTGGCACTGTGAATTTGGTACAGAAGTAAAAAGATCTTGAGGAAAGAGCAGAAAAGTCCAGTCTGAGCTGATGAGAAGGGAATCAACTTTTTTAGACACGTCTGTATCTGTTTACCAAACTATGAGGTGTCTTTTCCTAGAAGAGCGCTACCGTGTGAAAGAAAAATATCTTCCTTTAAGATAAGTCTCGCGGTAAACTTACCACCACTTAAGTACAAAGTGTGCACGTACTTAAGGTTCTACAGTGAATGCAACGCATTTACTCGTGTTAGCCTACAAGTATTATAAAACAAAACCATTTCAAACTTATGGACCATAAGTATAAATGACACGGGAGTCTGCAAAAACGGATTACTTTAAATGGTGAATTAAAAAGATTGTCAGTGAGCTATATTATTGTTTGTATTATGATATTAATATTGTACGTCAACACAACTGTTTTTATCACACAAGGTAATTATGTATGCTACATGTTTCGACTATTGAACAGTCATCTTCAGGCCTATTCTTTACGGGTTAAGTCACAGGATGCTGTGCACACATTGGGATCCCAGTGTGTTTACATCAGTGAAATACTTAAGCCAGATCATTTATCTAGTTTACCGGTTAAAAACAGGTCCCGCAACGAGACCTGTTTTTAACCGGTAAATGCTAATACACTACTTTTAAAAGAATTTTAAATGTATTTTACCCACTTAATTACACATTTCGCACATTTACTTTCCTAGATAAATGATCTGGCTTAAGTATTTCACTGATGTGAACACACGGGGATCCCAATGTGTGCACAGCATCCTGTAACTTAACCCGTAAAGAATAGGCCTGAAGATGACTGTTCAATATTCGAAACACGTAGCCTACATAATTACCCTGTGTAATAAAAACAGTTGTGCTGACGTACACGATTAATATCATAACACGTATCCAAGCACATCGTGATGCCTCTATTCAAGTACTGTTTGTAGCCTTCCGAATCATTTAGTTCATCTAAACTGTAGTTAATGATCCAGAGTACCTCACAGAGAACCTATAAGGATTCCAGCAGAAAGGGAAATTTTACAATGCTGCTTGGTTTGAACATCACACAAACCTCAGAAAAGAAGTTCCTAGGCAAAATGCAGTTTTCAGACGTTCAGCAGGATGGCACGTCTACTAAATAAATGCTGTGCTTAAAAGGCCTTATAATAATTATCTCTTAATTTTTCTTATTATAATTAAAATATCGACACGTATTTCAGTCTTACAAAAGATCGATTCTTTCATAGCCACAATGAAAGTACGTCCCTAGGCTCATATGCTGAAAGCAGGGCAATAGGTCGTCACCATATAACACTGGAGTGATAAAAGGATGATAAGAGGAGTGGGGAATGTGTCAAATATGTTAGGTGTGAGAATTTCGTCTAAATGAAGAGTGTCACATTGTTCCGATTAACGACAAGATTAAGCTTAAGCAGAATCTTTTTAGGTAAATTGTATATTAGTATGCAGGTTTGTTGAAAAGGCGTGGATCGATAAGAGCCGAAATACTCAGAGAAAAGCCTGTCTAGTGCCTCTTTGTTGACACAAATCCTTTTGGGCTTATAACATGTCGAAACCAAACCTCTGCTGCGAGAAGACAGCTCTTTAATACTCTAGAAATGGCCGGATAATATGCAGTGAATTTCTTGATGTTTTTATAGTTTGGCGCGACAACCCCCCAGTGGGCCAGGGCCTCCTCATTCACGAGGTTTTCTAGATCACACACAACGACGTACCACAGTCAGTAGGACTTCTCTGGACGAGTGATCAGCTCGTCGCAGAGACCTCTACCTAACAACACACAACACTCACAACAGACAGACAGACTTGACCCCAGTGGGATTCGAACCCACAATCTCAGCAGGCAAGCGGCCGCAGACCTACGCCGAATTTCTTGATTAGTTGTGCGATTAATGGTTCCTTAACGAGGGCTTTACTTGTCGGATTTAATTTGAAACAAGATTACTGTACTGGTGAATGACACTAATGAAATCCTGCGTTTAAATGAAAGGAAAACAGAACAACCAGTTTCTATGGTGCAGCATTTGTGTCAGTGTACCTTTTGCTATATTTTTAGTCATTGCAAGAATTTCACAACGTCAATTATTGACAGTTGATACGATGTTTCCTGGTACGAGAACTGTATAGTTCATATGTAGCCATTAACTTTTCAAAAGAAAATGATTTCTTCAATCCCCTTCCTTTTCTGCCTGTCTTCTCCCCCCCCCCTCCCCCACTCACACACACACACATTCATTCCTTCGTTTTCTCAGTCGTGTTTCTATTCTTCGCCTCCAGTAAAAGGCAGTTATTTCTGTACAGTCAGTCGGCTCCTAGTCTTCCATTCCTTTCATTCAATCTGAACCACCTTCATTTTTCAGCTCCCGGACAACAATAGCAGTAACAATGAGGTTGCCTGGAAACAAGCTATCAGCCTTTCCTTTCTGAAAGACATTTTGCTACCGTTCAGGAAACAAACGTTCTGTCGAACAGCTCTGCTGACTACCAGCGTGTCGGAAACACTATTAAAAGGTACGGATTTTCTCTTCCGACGATTCACTGAAATCGTCTGCCTTCAGTATACAATTGGTTCCCAACTCTCAAAATTGACAAGAATATGTATACGAATGACAAATCTCCTTCGATTTTGAAATTCTTTTCTATTATGCTAAACAATTAATGTATAGATTTGAATATCTTACAGTTTTGTTAATGAATATTAAGGTTAATACCAACTTCTCTGAAGATAGGGGCACTAGAATCCTCTGAAACCACGGAAACTACTTACCAATCGACAAGAATGGTAAATAGTATCTTTAGGTAACTGACTAGGTAACTCCATGGAGCCTAGTTTGGTCGAGTGCTAATTGTAGCACAGCTCCGCAACAAAGGTCCCGTAGTGTAAAACAGATAGGGACAGAGAAGAAAGATGTGTTTACCTACGCAGTCAGCTGTTAAGAATATACACTGTCAGTGTTAGGTGAATGTTTAATTATGGAAAAATGGTGGAATAATATTAAAAGGGGGCTGCTGAGGAACTGGGAGAGAAACCTGTCCCGTTCCACACTGTCAACCACAAACACCCAAGAGTCTGCTCTGAGTTCAAACCCAGATGTACCCGCTAACATATCGGTGACTGCTCTTCTGAGTCATGACAGGAACATAGCTACCGCCACCTTGTGCATTGAACGCCAGTGTTCAATGTCATGTTCGCAACACACAGCCAAATGAGCCAGACATTTCTTCTCTCTTATTAATTACCATTTTGAAGCAATAATTCCATCTACAGTGGTAGCCAGTCAGGTTCTACAGCTAAAATTCCGTGCCAATTGCATCTCCCTTCGTGTTGCAAGTCCTGCCAATGTTATTTTCGGTGAATACAGAAAATATATGTTTAAGCAATTTGAATTCAACATTAATTTTTCATCCAACAAGCGCATTTAATAAAATTCAACTCAAACCAGGACTAACCTCCTTCAAGTTTCGTTACCGAGGTGCCATCCTCAGGGAGTTTTAAAACAAAGAAATGCAAATCCAACACGTTAATCCAGGTAACACCTACGTTAGACTTGTAAAGTTTTCCTTCCTGTTTTTACAGTAAGAGACAGCTTTTAGTTGTTGGGTATTAGCAAATTTTATATTACAGACATAGTGGATATTGTTACAATTAATAAATCAACAAACAAACACACTTAAACGCAATTTATGATGTGTTAATCTAGATTAACGTGTTAGGTTTATATTCCTTTGGTCTGAAACTCCCCCAACGTGGCACCCCTTTGAAGATGTACCGTATATAGGAGTTGAATACATGCTATGAATTTTATTTTCATTGGGTTTGTTGTTTGATGTATTAATTTTGCGGACATGCGCTGTATTATTAACATAAAATTTGAATTTAACATCCTGAAAGTACACTTTTACAAATACTGCAGGTGCACTTGGCATGTACTACTAGGAAGTTAAAAACTAGTTCCAGATTACTTTGCAACTGACAGTCGGTGTGTCCGTCTTGGTGTCGATCACCCAGCTGAGATTCATGACTAGGACTTACAAGCAGCAAGTCTGGACATTACAGTCGTAGATGCTTTGGGGCGTAAACTGACGTCCAGTACCCTCGTCTTGGCAAGTAACCATATTTAATTACGTATACTTTGAGCACCAAGCACACCAAGCACACTACTAATATCAAACCGAATTTGAACTAAATGTGAAGTGTTACAGCACACACAGAACACATTCTGTCTTCGTTACATAAATCAGTCAATTAACGAAGTTTAGCGAAGTAATCACGTGCGAGAATCACACAATCTAAGGCGTGGGTCTGTAAGCAGCTCGCTTGTAGGTGTTGTGAGTTCGAATCCCGCCAAAGGCATGGGTATTTGTGTCATGTGATTGTTGTGTGTTGCCCGGTAGAGGTCTCTGCGTTGGGCTGATCGCTCGTCCAGAGGAGTCCTACCGATTGTGGCGTCCTCAATGAGTGTGATCATGAAGCCTTCGTAGGGGAAGAACATGACCAGGAATCGGTTGGAAGCGCCACAGAAATGGGGGGGGGGAGTTTTGATCAGTATGTAGAGACTTTGGGTATTAAACCTACTGTCATATTGTAATAGTGATGGAAAATTTGACGTTCAGGTGACCGTGCATTGTGATAAATTCTTATAATAAAACCAAGTAGATGAGCTAATTTCTCAAATTTCTTTTTGGAATAAAACTCTACGTGTGTCGGACAGTTCCTCTGTCCACCTTCAGAAGTTTTTCACTGTACACACAGCAATGGTATGTGTCATACAGGATTGCTGAGAGAGTTTTATTCCAAAAATAAATTTGAGAATTTAATTCATCTAGTTCGTTTTATTATAAGAAATGATGGACACTCAAGGTTACCTACCATTTTAAAACAACCATAAATATACCCAAAATAGTCTGAAATTTCCTGAAGAAATTTTGTATAATATTGGCTAAGCACGTAATAAAGATGAATGGCCTTCTACGTGTCAATACGTACTTATAAATATATACACTTCTGTTGGAATTTATAAAAATGTATAAATAAATTTGAATTCATAAACAATTATTTTGCATGAAACCCAATAACATCCGTAGATTTATTTCATAAAAATTGGAATAAACGAAAAAAACTTTGAAAATTTATCATTTCATGCTAGTAATGTTTCGTAGCTACACTTAACATTTACAAGCACTTTCCTAAAATTCTACATTCCATGTAATATCAGAAGTAGAAAGTTCATTCACTTTACGTAATCAGACAGGACATATTATTTTCCTGTTATTTTTTTTAAAAGAGACGATTCTTGTTTCTGAGTATTTTTTAAAGTTTACAATTTTCAAAATTTAGAATTTACCTGTCATTGATCTTTTAATAGAAATGTTTTAAAAGTAATTTTCTGCTCTTCAGTCTGCAATTACTCTACAGTTTAATCATCTCTTGTAATAGTTTTTGTTACAACTAAATTCAACTATAATATTTGGTATAGGTCTTGATTTAGCCGGACATTCGTGTAATAAAACCAACTAGATGCAATAATTTTGACGTTTTGCTAGCCGTGCATCTCAGTATATTTATCTCAGTAATTAACCAACTTGATGCACAAAATGTTTTGTTTTACAATAAGTTTATTTTATGCCTGTACATGTTTCGAGCACATGTGCTCGAAACATGTACAGGCATAAAATAATCTTAATGTAAAACAAAAAATTTTGTGCATCAAGTTGGTTAATTACTAGATGCACTAATTTCTCTAAATTATTTTTGGAATAAAACTCTTCATGTTTCGGACAGTTCCTGTCCATCATCAGGATTCTTCACTGTACACACAGCAATGGCATATGTCATACAGGTTTGCTGACAGCTTGCGAGAAAGCTGTCACCATAACTGTATGACATACACCATTGTTGTGTGTACAGTGAAGAACTCCTGATGATGGACATAGGAACTGTCCGAAACGTGTAGATTTTTATTCCAAAAATAAATTTGAGGAATTAGTGCATCTAGTTGGTTTCATTATAAGAATTTGTCATGATGCACGGTCACCTGAAAGTCAAATTAGCCGGACATATTTTGGTCACAAGATCATTACCATTGTCACAAACATGCATGGTAATCTGTATAAAATTAAGCCCTAACAGTTGGCTCTAGATCACGAACGGCGGCACTGACTACCTTCCAAATTCAGTAACTATGATTTTGTGCCTCGTTCAGCCATCAGTAATTCGCCTTCTTCACACTGGTTTACAGAATGTCACAACTAAAATTCTCTCTCGTCTGTCATTGTCATAGACTAGTTGCATCATTTCATACACTTTACACTAGCTTATGTCAACGAGCCTTTGGGAGATGTACTACAAACACATCACCGAACATACGCTAAAATATTCTGTGCTGCTAAGTTTCTTATGCATCGGTAAGATAAGTAGTGTGTAAATTTTTATATGCGAAATCTTATAAAATTTTATATTCATAATAAAATGTTATTCATTAATTTGATTATTGTGTGGGGATATTCAGAAATTTGGGTAATTTTTTTACTAGGCTATGTCGTTTAATCATGCTTCATGACTGTGTTACTATGACCTGCCTAAATTTTCTGAGCAATACCAGTTCACTCTAAATATGTCGTATTGTGATTCTTATTGTAGGAGTAATAAAATTATAAATTTATTTTGTGATTATTATACGACCAAAAATACCAATCGAAAATATAAATTTTTGTGAAGTCATTCTGTCTAACGATGTAATCCTATATTTTGTATCCGCTGACAGACACCCCATCTTTTCCGCTACAGCCGCCTATCAACATTCTGTACATTGTAACTGTTTGCAACATTTTCGCATTCACCGCTGATAATCCACATGAAATTTACTTTGTTGAGTGTGAGGTTTTCACAGCTGTTATTATGAATACTAAGTCTTATAAAACTAGAAATTTCTCCTAGATAGTTTGGCGCTTGTTGGCATGAACTTCAGATCTTTGATCTGTTCTATTGCTGTCTTACATACGAGCATTAATTATAAGAGGACGACACTGCATGTCGGCTTGTTAATTCGGGGTTTCTCTGCACAGACACTCTCATTCTTGTACATTCGTTCCCTCCTCTTTCCTTAACCATTTCCCGTTCTCTTCCTCTACGCCATTTGAATTTAATTGGCTAATTACTTTACGGGTTTGAGGAGGGTAAAAGGCCGTGAACTTAGTTAATAAAGAAACAAACAGGAACGAAAAAACTGCTTTGCTTTTGGAGTACTAATTTAGAATGCTTCATGATATAATGAGAAGGGAGAACTTTGCAGCTACAATTTACAAAATAGTGGAATAGCAAATGAGTAGAGAGAGGCAGTAAGAAGGAATGGTGACGAGTAATAGGCAGTGACATGCGATGAAACAGAGGAGGAGGCAGAGAGTGACAAAATACTTCGCTGTGAAGAGCTGAAAGTGTACTTCATATTACATGTTGCCGTTGCCAGTAAAATTTTCTTCTCTTGGCAAGAGCCATATGTACGTAAAACCCCGTGAACCTATTGATTAATAATGCAAGAGTGTTATCGAATTTGATAACTAACTGTAAGGAAAATTTTCCTTGAGAATTGTACTAAGTTAATTGAGATTTTAAAGTGGCAAATTAATATTACTTTACCAAATTTTCATTCTGCTTCTATAATCCAGCAGTACAAAAGTATTGAATTAATTTTTCTTATCTGCGTAGGAAAATTATTTGGTCACTTTTTAATCTCTTATATGGATATTGGTTGTATAAACAGCAGTAACAGGTGTACCTTGCTACCTTAAACAATGACTGTAAGCGCTTCATAGTATTTAAAACCACCAAGAATGCAATAAATCCTGAACTATTCAAGGAGAGTACTCAGCTCAAGACACTTCGTACTAAACTGCTGCGAGTTAAGTGTGGTCAGGAAAGAAAGGACACGGGGTCCGATGGTTATTAGGGGCAGAAGTGTTTCTTCCTGCCCCACTCCTAAACCACACATTCGATGTATACAAGTGACCATAGGACTATACCTTCAGATTAGAAGAGCGAGATAACGATCTCACGTCATATCTCACGCATTTCTGAAGGAAAGCGTGTGTATGTAGTTCTACAAGCTTCTTCGTCTCTGTGGGATTTCTGCATAAACAAGAAAATCCCGATATTTCGAGTTGAACAGGAATGTGGTTTCCTTCAATTACCGAAAAGCTGAACTACAAAGATCATGCAAATGTATAACTTATGATTGCCGATGTAGTACGATATACGTATTGTACTGTTACGTAGTATGTATACAAAGTAACGTAGGCAATATAATAACACTGGTCAACACACGAAAAGTATCCGTAACCAAAACAGTTGATTCCTCTTCAATTCAACGTGCTGAAACCAAATATAGCCTTTGAATTCAATTCTTGGCTCTAGCTGTCGTGATACATGAAGTGTGGCTTAATGCGTAAAATAGTTACTTGGGAACGGATACAGGTGTCAGCACTGCGCTCCTAGATGATTAGTAATGATTTCTGTGTATCGTAAAAGGCAAGAAGATCTAGTTCATTTCTTTAAAACGGAAAGGGGCCTTGTTGCTTGCACTGATATTGATGGCCTGATGCAAACACTCAATATTAATCACAATCCTCTGGACTGGCGACTCTTTATAGGCTCTTCTAAGTTGAGTCTCAAAGCAGTTCTCCTTCACAACGGCAACACCCTACCTTCTATTCCTGTTGGTCATTCAGTGCATAATAAGGAGTCGTATGAGAACATGAAGATTCTGATGGAAGCCATTAATTGCGATAAATTCAAATGGCAAATCTGTGGTGACCTAAAAGTGATTGCTTACTACTAGGGCCACAACAAGGATTCACAAAATATTGCTGCTTCATTTGTGAATGGGACAGCAGAGTTCGGTCTCTTCATTACTCAAGAAAATATTGGCCGGCCAGAAAATCCCTGGAACCAGGAATCATAAATGTGGAAAATCAACCACTAGTGGAACCGGTAAAACTTTGTTGCCATCCATGAATTTAAAGCTTGGTCCGATGAAAAATTTTGTAAAGGCCATGAACCAAGAAGAAGCTGCCTTTACTTACTTATGAGAAATGTTCCCTAGACTAAGTGCGGAAAAACTGAAAGAAGGTATTTTCATTGGTCCACAAATATGAGACATTATCAAGGACGAATGCTTCGACAAGCTCCTTCAAGGCGACGAAAAGGCGGCTTGGGACAGTTTTAAATTTGTAGTAAAAGTAGTTTTGGGAAACAGAAGAGCTCAAAACTATGATGAGCTTATAAACAACCTTTCGCAGAGCTGCCAGAAATTAGGCTGCAACATGTCACTAAACATACACTTCCTCCACTCGCATTTGGATTTTTTTTCCGGAGAATTGTGTTGCAGTGAGTGATGAACACGGAGAACGTTTCCATCAAGACATTTCTTCAATTCAGAAGAAATATCAAGGGAAACGGAACTGTGGTATGCTCGCCGACTACTGCTGGACTTTGGCAAGGGATGCCCCTACCAAGCAATACAAGTGACAGGCAAAACGGAAAAAAAATTATTTTGTTTCTGTTAAATAATGAACTTACATAAAAAAGACTGTGCAGATGTTCAATTTACGTTATAAATGTTATCTTTAAACAGAATATGTCTAGTTGAAAACAAAAGACCAA
>Ga0136643_10014406_pt1 | contig 11865 bp, 14 predicted proteins | sample TergutLab28metaG_FD_96883 | JGI IMG/M metagenome (GOLD analysis project Ga0136643, IMG submission 96883) | Labiotermes labralis P1 segment gut microbial communities from Petit-Saut dam, French Guiana - Lab288 P1 (version 3) (version 3) | ecosystem: Host-associated > Arthropoda: Insects >...
GTGCCTCAGCACTTTTCGCGTTGCGAAAAGCCACCCTTCGGGTGTCCGGCCTTCTTGCCGGTGCCACCTAGCTTGCCTTTGGGCAAGCGTCTCAGAATTTTTGCCTTTGACCCACCCCAAAAAACTTCGTTTTTCGGGGACCCGGGCAAAAACAGCGCAAGCGCCGCCCACTGCGTGCAACGGGTATCTTCCGCTTTGACGACGGGTTCCTATTGTCGGCTCTTTGCCCTGCAGAAAAAATCCTGCGTTTTACTTGGACACTTTTAAAGTGGCTTGATTATAGATTAAGTTCATTCCATATCAGACCGAGTTCAAAAAAGCCTTGCCGAGTACCTAAATGGTACAAACGGCAAGGCTTTTTTATTGCTTCATTATCTTTGATATTGCAAATAATCATGCATTATATCGCCCAAATCATTCAAAGGTAGAAGAGGCACTATAGGTATATCTGTTCCGAAGATAGTGGGACTATGAAACATCCAGCTATCTACTAGTTCATAACCAATCGCTGTTTGATCCCACTCTTGCCAATGGTGCTCCTCCCACTCTTCCCAACTATGGTCTGGTAGAGCAATACGATGAAACTCTGTGCGGCTCTCTGTAATAACAAGATGGCTGTACTCCATTCCGCTCAGTTGGGAGTCGATAAATGTAATTATCCTGCCGCCATCGTCAATGAATAACTCATGAACAGAGCCGAAATTCGTCCACGCAAGCTGCTCACCGTTTGCATACGTCACTGCATCAAGCATCCTATATGCACCGTCAACATACCTAAACATCCGATAAAAGCCACCGTAGCATCCTTCAAATGTTTGCTGAAAATGCATAAGGATGTCAGGGATGCCGTTATTATCGAAATCAAAGAGTTTAAAATAATTTGCGTAATGGTGAGAATAAGAGACTGTTATCTCGCCCCGCCGAGTATAAGAACATTCAAATCGCTGAATATACGCCCAAGGAGCTTCGTCTATTATGTTTCCATGCCTATCAAAAAAAGCAAATACTCCCTCATCTGTCGTTCCGCGTGAAATCTCCGGTCGCTCGTACGTTGTGATTGACTGCCCTGTCACGTTATCCCATCGCCAAAACCGGCCCGTAGGCACAGATATACGCCTGTTTTCATCCCAAGTAGTTTCTTCAAGGAGAACACCTGTAAATATGCTATCGAAATCCCTCAAAAAATCTGTGGCAACTTGAAATCCATATTCGCTTATGCCTGACTCTGCAAGGACTGCAGTGATGCGCTCAGAATCCGGCGACGTTGGTGCGTATCCCCAAGGCTGCCAGTCTGCAGGCAGTTCATCTGTACGGTTTTCAAATTCCCAAATAACCCAAGGGTAGTCACTTCCGTCAGGGTATGCGGCACTTTCCATCATAGCAAAATATCGCTGCCGGCCGCTATCGTCCACAAAAGTTACACCGCTCCACGGGAATGTGCCGAGGCCCATATAGTTATCGATTACGAAGGCCTCGGTCGGTTGCAATTTAGGTACCGTTCCAAAGCTGTCTATCGGGATGAAAAATAACTCGTCATTTACAAAGTCATTAGTAAAAAACAATGCCCCAAAGTCTGTTAATGGCTGATTTGCCCATATTACAAGGCGGGCTCCGCCCTCGGCAATCTCTTCGATACTAATCTCATCACGAGCAGCGAACACTTCCCTGTAGTCAAATTGGTGAAGATACTCAAAAGTGCTTAAAAAGTCATCGTCTGCAAGAGCGATTTGAATTTTTAGTTCGGACGGGGTTGGCTCCTGAACGTTTTGTGCCTGATACTGGGAGTATTGGTCGGATGCAGGCTCTGCTGTAGTATTGTAGGAGTTGTAGGAGCTGCAAGCAGTTAATGCTATTATGCTAAAGATTGTAATGGTTAATAAAATTATTTTCTTCATGAGGCCTCCAAAGGATTGTTGTGTTATATCCAGTCTAACATAGACTTTCTTCGTCGGCAAGTTGTTCCTTCAATATAGTATGAAAGACATAAAGTGAAATGGATAGTTAGCCCAATGAGTGTATCTCTATGTGTATTGAACACGAGGGGCTTTGATCCTATAATAGCGTTTGGGACGGAGTTCCAAAATAATTGCTTTTAGTAACAATTCAAACACAAATTTCTTGGGAAATATGCCTTCAATATATAGGCTAGACATAAAAAGTTCTAAAATATAGGGGGTGGATAGATATGTATGGGGCATAAACATTCAATTAATTGTAAGCAATTATTGCAATACTGATAGCTTGCCTCGTACAATGGAATCATATGTAATTATAAAGTAAAAAAATAGTATTAAGAGGAGAGAGCAAATTGAAGATCAATAATAAAATAGCATTAAGGTTAACAGCGTTTTTACTTGTATTCATTATGGTTAGCTCTTCATTGCCCGTAAATGCCTGGACATACATAGTATTCACAGTTTCTTTTAACCTGCATGGAGGTGGGGATCAAGCAGATTTCCCTGATCAAAGAATTATTAACCATGGTACTGCAGACGAGCCAAGTGATGAACCAATCCGTACAGGATATACATTTATAGGCTGGTTTACAGAGGCTGCGGGCGGCACGGAGTTTGACTTTAACACTGCAATTGCCCAAAATACAGTGATCCATGCACGATGGGAGCGTAATGAATACACAGTATCTTTCAATCTGCATGGCGGAGAGGATCAGGCAGATTTCCCGAATCAAACAGTATTATTCGGCGATACTGCATACGAGCCATCTACTGAGCCGACTCGCACTGGATACACCTTTGTAGGCTGGTTTACTGCGGCTACAGGCGGCACTGAGTTCGACTTTGATATAGAAATTATGGAAGACACAGTAATCCATGCCCAGTGGAGATTGAATGAATACAACGTAAGCTTCAACCTGCATGGTGGCGGGGATCAAGCAGATTTCCCGAATCAAACAGTATTGGTCGGCGATACTGCGGATGAGCCATCTACTGAGCCAACTCGTATAGGACACACTTTTATAGGCTGGTTCACAGAGGCTGAGGACGTCACAGAGTTTGACTTTGATACTGAAATTATGGAAGACACAGTAATCCATGCACAGTGGAGATTGAATGAATACAACGTAAGCTTCAACCGCATGGCGGCGGGGATCAAGTAGATTTCCCGAATCAAACAGTATTATTCGGCGATACTGCGGATGAGCCATCTACTGAGCCAACTCGCACAGGATACACCTTTATTGGCTGGTTTACTGCGGCTACAGGCGGCACTGAGTTCGACTTTAACGCTCCAATTACAGGCGATACAGTAGTGCATGCAAGATGGAGTCAAAACAATGCTGGCGGTGGTAGCGGTGGCACTGGTGGCGGTGGCGGCGGCTCTGGCACGGGAATAGGCGGCGGTACAACTGTCGCAAGACCAGACGTAAGGACGGCTCCTACAGCTGAGGTAGAACTGCATGTGCCATTCAGCCCGATTCATCACGCATATCTCATTGGCGATGACAGAGGCCTTATCCGTCCACATGACAGCATCACAAGAGCAGAAGTGGCAACTATCTTTTTCCGCCTGATTACGGACGATTTTCGAGCAGATATGTGGACGCAGCAGAATCGGTTCTCGGATGTAGAGATGAATCACTGGTTTAACAATGCAGTATCCACAATGACAAACGCAGGCGTACTCGACGGTATGCCGGACGGCACATTTCAGCCAAGCAGAGCTATCACAGGAGCAGAATTTGCCGCAGCTATCTCACGTTTTGGCGACCTTAATCATACAGGTCAAATTATGTTCCCTGATATAGAGGGGCACTGGGCTGCGGCGAATATTAATGCGGCAGCAAGTGCAGGCTGGATTGTTGGCCTCCCTAACGGTACATTTGCACCGAACCAAAATATAACCCGTGCAGAGGTATCTGCAATAATAAACCGCATCTTAGTACGTCATCCAGAAACAGCGGACGGCCTACTGCCTGGCATGGTAATTTGGTCTGACAATATGGATATAAATGCGTGGTTCTACTTGGATATTCAAGAAGCCACCAACTCTAATCACTTCACTATGTAAGAAGACGGCGTTCATAAGTCTTGGACTGAGCTTATACCTCGCAGAAACTGGGAAGTGCTTGAGCGTCCAGGGTCTAGACCTATGGATATTATTCGATAAGATATTAGATTTACTGAAATATGTCTGTTTGCAAGGCTCTGTCAATGTTTACCATTGGCAGAGCCTTTTTGCTTGGTATAGTGAAATATCAAAAAAACCATACAGGACAAACAACTGATAAATTCAGTGTTTGTCCTGTTTTTCATCCTTAAAAGATAATTCTTTCTTACAAGCCCCCATGCATATACTACTTCAACTCATATGCTACCGAGGGGTGTAATATGGAAACTGAAACAAACAAAGAAAAAATAGTATTACCTGAGTCAACACAACGAGAAATACTTAAATTCTTTTTGAAAACGTCCATACCAAGGAAAATGAAACAAGATAAAATAAAATCTCTGTCCGAAAAGGAAGGACAAGAGAAAAAATGAAAACAGCAATTTATGTGCGAGTATCGACAGAGGAACAAGCCAAAGAAGGTTACTCGCTAAAGGCACAAATTGACAAATTGAAAAGCTACATACAGATTAAGGACTGGGACTTTTACAAAGTCTATGCCGATGAAGGAATAAGCGGTAAAAATATAAATGATAGACCCTCTTTAAACGAACTTCTAAACGATATAAAGGATGGAAATGTTAACAATGTACTTGTTTACAAGATAGACAGACTTACACGGCGTGTAAGGGACTTAATAGACCTTACAGAACTATTCCAAGAACATAACTGTACTTTTAATTCATTAATGGAGAGTATTGACACACAAACTGCATCAGGTAGAATGTTTCTTAAAATAATAGGAATTTTCGCCGAATTTGAACGTGAAAACCTTATTGAGAGAATAACGGTAGCTTGTGAGAAAAAAGTTAAAGAGGGTTATACGCTAAGTGCTAGCTTTTCTTCATATGGCTACAGCCGTGAAAAAGGCGACAAGATACAAAAGATAGTTCCAGAAGAGGCAGAAATAGTCAAAGAGATATTTGATATGTACATAGACAGAAATTTAACCCAGTATGCAATAGCGCAAAACTTAAATCATAGAAGTATTAAACCAAAAAAGGGAAAGGCGTGGAATCACACCAGCATCAGAAACATATTGATAAATCCAAACTATGTTGGTAAAGTCAGATATTCCGTGACTGATAAAACAAAATATTTTGAAGCCGATGGCAAGCACGAGGCAATCATTACACAAGAACTGTTTGACGAGGCACAGAAAAGAATGGGTAATATAAAGAGGAAGTCATATACCAAACGCCCGAAAGAAGATAACTTTTTCAGTGGCACAGTGTACTGTGCCGAGTGCGATAGTAAAATGCAAACCCATAATATATACAGAATAAATAAGCAGGGTGAAAAAGTCTCTAACGGTCAATATCGTTGCCCAAACATCTTAAGGGGCTTATGCGACAGTGCAACTGTATCGCACAAAAAAGTAGAAGAAGCTTTCGAGAGTTATATGGACAATATCGAGGACATGAGCGTCGCAGAGAATGTTTTATCCGAAGAACAAGCTATAAAACAGAAACAGCAAAGAGATATCAACGCTTTACTACGTGAAGAATGTACAATTGCCATCAATAAGCTAGAGAAAAAAGAGAAAGACATAATGACTTTATACATCAAAGAGCGAATCGCCTTTGAAGAATATCAGCAGATGGTAAAAATCACAACGAACGAAAAGAATACATACATAAACAAACTTACAAGTATTCCCGATGAATTAACGGAAGAAATACAAGTCACAATGACGGATATTGTTACGAATTTCCGTGAAAACTGGAAGCTTCTAACTAAAGCCGAGAAATTACAATTTTTACAAAACCATATTGAGAGGATAATAGCCGTATCAAAGAAGGAAGACGGCTATAAGGTAAAAATCCTAAATGTTAATTTCCATAGCTAGTGTTATTCTACCAGAAGTTAGGTTTGTGTTGCATATTTTGTCAAAATGTATGTTATAATTAATACAAGAGGTGTAAATATGGATGAAAGTGCAAATAACCACATGAGAGGAGTTTTTACTACGACTGAAACAGGAGAATTTGGGAAAGTTGAAACTCATGCGACTTTGGAATACGCATTCAATGAAGCAAGACCTGCACTAAAGAAAAAAATAAAACGTTTTTCAACTGATGGAGAACTTCTTGTTGAAATTATGATTTTAACTAGCTTGGATAATACAAAAGAGGTATTGGATATACACCCGAATATACAATCAGATAATCTTGAGGGGGACGTACATCTTGATTTTAATAATTACCATAATAACTACGAATTTATCGGGCTGATTGGTTATGACGCCATGTATGATGTTGGTTATCTACCAATTAAAGCCAGTACATATGCTAACATAAGAAATGCAGCAGTCCTAATGTGTAATCCTCACTTAGATTATGGTGATAACATATATTCTCACCAAATAGATAGTGTTATTAATACACTACGAGAATGCGATAATGAAGAAATAATCAACCTTTTTGTTCAAGTTTGGGATGAAACAATTGGTAAAAACAAAAGAAGATAAAAAAAGTGTATAATAAAAATTGGTAGCAACAAAATGTTGCTATTTTATTTTGATAATATTACAAGCGAGACAATAGACTTTTTGACTTGAGATGTAGAACAATATATAATGATTACGATAAATGGTCGTACAGTTGTTCTGTTGTGTGAGGTGGATACATCATGGAGATGCAGAGTCAAATTCCAATATTAATATCGGTAATATCTTCGCTCATATCGTTTGGATTGCTTATATTTGCATATTTGATGTACAGAGAAGCCAAAAAGGAATCAACCAGTGCAAAAATAAATGCAAAAGACGCAAAAGTTGCGGCGAATGAAGCGAACAGATTAGCGGATGAAGCAAATAATTTGTCGAAAAAGACAGCAAAAGAAGCATTATTGGTATCTGAAGAAGCAAATAGATTGAGAGAAGAAACATTGAATTTTGCTAAAGAGGAAAGGCAAAAACTGAATAGGCCAAAAATGGAGATAATCGCTTTAACCCTAGACCTTAAAGAGCTTGATTTCTATAGTAATAATCCCCATTTCGATGAGATGAAGCAAATTAAGAGTATGAAATTTTTTTCGAACCACTCTGGCAAAAATATAGCAACCTATTTCATGGGGTTAAAAAAATTATTATTGTTGAATCCCAATAATCGGTTACGGCATAATAAGACAGATGAAAAAAGTGTGTATCTACTTGCTAATATGTGTGCTAAATATGACATTGACAAATCTGGCAATAATAAATTCGTTGATGATGTAATGTTGGCATACGGAATCCTTAATATAACGGTAAATTTAGGTAGCAACCAAATTCATGAATTAAAAGTCGTGAAGGCCTATTACACGATTGGGAGCAAGAAAATCGTTATCAATGAGGAAGATATTAGCGGTAGTTTTAGAAAACCTAAATCACCATTAAACATTAAAATTGCCCACGCTAGTTTGAACAATTCTGATGCACTAATAAAATTTCATGCACTTAACGGATTCAAGGGAAGTGCATTAGAAAATGAAACTGTTATTGATTTTTTGAAACCTAATTTTTTGTGTCCTAATTTTCTGGATGGAGGTTACATAAAATTTGATGAAATGGCATATCTGCTCAAATGCATAACTGAAGATAAGGAAATTTATCATTATTCACTGTATCTAAAAAATAATTATGGGAAGCTGGACTTAGATTGGAGCGGAATAGAACCCGGAGATTCTCTTTTTGAAAAAGGAAAAAGTGAAACTAACGAACTAGAAGCTGACACCGAAGGAGATGCTAGGCGTCTTTTGAATTCCGTACTTAAGGATTTAGGCTTTGTTGCGCGAGAGTGAACCATAACTTAATTATTTTTAACGAGGGCAATAAGCCCTTTTTTATTGCCCCCAAATCCCACCGTAACCCCCGTGTAACCAATATGTAACCCCTGCATATTATAAACTATAGAAGTTACGACCATGGAAACGCCGAAATATAAGGCTTCACACGCTATTCTAATCGAACAAGGGAATGCCATATATATTATATATATAATATATATGGCAAAAGTGAGGCTGTGTATGTACTCGGGTGAGTGTATTTGGTTTTGGTTGCGCTATGCGCTTGCTTGCAAGCCATGTTTTTATCGCACTGGATGTCATAGCCGAGCCGAGGGGGCTAAGTAATGATGAAGTATGATTTATTAAATGCCTACAGAGATTACCTGTTAGCTTCATACAGACCATCTACGGCCAACACCTATTATAAAAAGCTATGCACCCTTTTTGAAGGACAGAGCCTAACAGATACAGCCAACGCTCTCAACATAGACAAGATACTTGATAACCTAAGTACGATTAAACACAAAAACCGTTTCTCTCAATCCAAGAATGCTTTTTTACATTTCTGTAAATTTCAGAATATTAGCCTGCCTGCCGATACGTTGGAAACTATCGAGCAATTGGGAAAAAGTACACGAAAAAAACACCGTAAGCTAAGCAATGTCGAGTTTGCCGAAGTAGACAAGAAAATTAAGCATATCAGAAACAAGAAACTTAAATTAAGCTATCAGACAATTATTGCTACTGGTTTGCGTGTTTCAGAATTGGCAAGTATCAGCCCTAAAGACTGCACAATTTCAGACGATACAATAACATTTGCTTTTATTGGCAAAGGCGGGGCAAGTGAACTTGTCGAAATTGATGCTACGACATACCCTAAACTATACCGTGATATAAAAGAGATAATTCAAAGTTCTTCCCACAATCAAAATAAACGCCTTTTCTACTCTGTGAACTTTCTACAGAGAAAGGTAAAAGAATTGGGTTTTGGTTGTCACGACCTAAGACGAGCATTCGCAAAATTGGAATATAAAAAGTGCAAGTCAAAAACACAAATTATGGAGAAATTGAGACACTCCAGTTTTAAGACTACAAAAATCTATTTGAAAAGCAAGGTTAAAGTCTAGCCCATTGGATTTATTCGTGGCTTGTTTTTACTTTGGCTTATTGCTATGTAATTATGGGGGTGATATGCATGACATTGCTGGACTTGATTATTAGGGAATATATTTCTATTGTTGAATTGTTAGAGATTAGCAATCCTGTAGAGAATGACAGGATTGTTATTGAGCGTGAAGAGTTTAGAAATATGCTTGAAAAATACGCATATGCTACATTCACGCAAAAGACAAAGGCATATAAAGACTTGAATTTCATTATCCACGATAATAACAATTACACCATGCCATACAAAGATAAAGAACTAGGAAAAACTATCCGTAAGGTTATTATCAATTACAAGACATATAAAACACTTAAACATCTTTATAGTACAGTTGTGAATGATTAGGGGTGATACTATGGTTTTTGAAATTTTAAAGCTAATCTGGAGCGATGGCGACAAGTTGCATGAAAGATATAAATGGTTTTTAGCCTTTAATATCTTTCTTGCGGTAATGATGATTGTATCACTCATCATGGTTAATTTTACTATAGCATTCATACTAGCTTTAGTCTTCTTTGTAATAAACATAGCAATCGCATATCGTTATTATTTAGCCAGTATATTGCCATTTAAGCAAATGAGAGCGTTCTTCGATAACATGTTTCAAGAAATGAATTTCCAAACAAGCGGAAGATATCCACACTTTTTATCACAAGAAGATAAGTATGACCTTGTAAAAGCTTATAACTTTACAACATACTGCCCACTTAAAACATGGCTAGAGAAGAAAGACCTTTTTGAAATGCACCTAAACGAAAAAATACTTGATATTAAGCAAGATGAAAACAACAAAAGGCTTGTTAGTATACATATTGAAAAAGAACCACTAGCAGACATGATAAAATGGGATGATTGGTATCTCAATAGGGCAAATGTGTTTGCCATTGGAATATGTCATTACGGCATTGTCTGTATGCATTTAGAACGTGACCCCCATGCATTTATTGCAGGCGAGACAGGAGGCGGAAAATCCAATATATTAAAGTGCCTTATATATCAAGCACTTTACAAAGATTATGAAGTAGAACTAATTGACTTTAAGCGTGGAGTATCATTTTCGCAATTTAGGGATAAGGTAACTATACACTACGAATATACAGAAGTTATAAAAGTACTGCGAGATATGGTTACAGAAACAACCAACCGCCTTGATAAATTTAGATATGCTGAGGTGGACAATATCAATGACTATAACAAGCGTGGCGGTGATTACTTAAAAAGAAAGGTTTTGTTTATTGATGAACTAGCAGAATTAATGTCAACCAGTGATAAAGAAACATCGAAGATTATAAAAGAGTGTCTTGAAACCTTAACACGATTGAGCCGAGCCGCAGGCATTCATTTGATTTTAGGAATACAAAGGCCAGACAGTACAATAATAAGCGGGCAGATAAAGAACAATGTACCTTTCCGTATATGCGGTAGATTTGTTGATAAAGGGCCGAGCGTCATTATGTTTGGAAATGCCATTGCTAGTAGCTTACCCAATATTAAGGGGCGGTTTATAGTAAAAGAGGATGATTTTTACGAAACGCAATGCTTTTTCTTTGAAGGTGCTACTAAACATGTAGATACAAGCAAACAGCCTACAGAAGAGTATCAACGTTTAGAAATAGCTACACAGACACCAAACGAACATACTACGGCAGAATATCAAATGCTAGAAAGACCAATACACACCACAACTCCACAAAAACCAGTTGTAAAACCAGTACAGCAAGAGAAAACTACTGTAAGAACTAAAACAGATACATTCAGTAGTATACCGCCAAAACAAAAGACACAGCCACCAAAACAACCAGCAGAACCAAAAGAGCTAGAAAAACAATCTAAGCAGTCAAAAGAATTTGAGTTCGATTTCAGCGAGTTTAAGAAATAGGCACCAAATAAAAAACGCTTGCTAGGAAGCCATTGAAGCTTTCTAAACAGGCGTTTTATATTTTATCAAGATAAAGTTTAGTATTAATCTAGCAAGTCAAAGAGGCGCAATATGGTAATGATACTTTGCTCTCTTGTGTACATTCCGCTAGGTGAAAACATGTTACTGCCTACACCACCCATAATACCTACACCTTGAACTTGACCCACCGACTCAATCGCCCATGATGAAATTTGTGCATTGTCGGCAAATGTAGCGGTTGCTTGTGGTAATGGTTGACCAATAGCACTCGCCAATCTAGCAAGCATAACGGCAGCTTGCTCACGAGTTATGGTGTCATTGGGGGCAAAGTTGCCACCTCCAACGCCTGTTACAACATCTAAATACCCCATTTTTTGGACGTTTATATCGTTTGTGTCGTTGAACTCCATACGACCCGAAATAATTCTACCTGTGACCGTTTCATACAGAGCTACAGCAAGGGCAGAAAACTCAGCACGAGTTGCATTGTTGGTGTAGTTATTTTGTAGGGATTGGGTTATCAAACCCAATTCAAAGGCTTGAATAATACTATCATGCGCCCATGTGCTTGCCGTGTTTAGATTGGGGGCTGTGGTTGATGTGGGTTGTTCACCAATTTCCATCCAGCCACTTCGGGGTACATTCCCGCCACCACCTACGATGAGCATTCTAGGGCTGGCATCATCTGCCATAACATTTGTACCAACCGAACCGCCTTGTTGTTGTCTCGGTGCATACATCGAAGTTCTAACGTAAAACCAGCTTGGCGTATCTAAAACGAGGAGTGTAAAATAAACTGTGTAAATAGTTTAATCTCTCGATTTCCAGTCAATACTTCAATACAGCATAATCAGGGCAATGCAGAAGTGCAACCCGACGCTTGCTGTGGTAAATACGGTAAGCA
>Ga0136643_10014410_pt1 | contig 11864 bp, 7 predicted proteins | sample TergutLab28metaG_FD_96883 | JGI IMG/M metagenome (GOLD analysis project Ga0136643, IMG submission 96883) | Labiotermes labralis P1 segment gut microbial communities from Petit-Saut dam, French Guiana - Lab288 P1 (version 3) (version 3) | ecosystem: Host-associated > Arthropoda: Insects >...
AGACTATCTACATGCATTTTCTGCAGTTTGGGGCTCAGGAGCCTAATCTACAGTGTCAAACCGTGAGTAAGAATATGTTATGGGGTTGAACATTCAAAGCGTTTAAAACGTCCGGTCACCAGGAGGTATTTAATTAAAAGACCAGCCCGACGGCAATGTGTTAAGGGAAGATTAATTAAAATATGTTAATGCTTTGGAAAACCTCAAAGCATTCCTTGTCTAAACTTGTATTTTTATTCAGGTCTGAATTTTGACATGAACAGTGCTGCATCACAGGACTTGAGTTCTACTTGGGCTGCAGCATTACCAAAATTGATGACTCGACGTGGTGCTCTCATAGGAGTGGCTACAGGCTCCAACTCAAGTCAGCAACACAACTCCATAGACTCTGAAATAAGTTACAGTGTGAGGAGGTAATGGTGCATGCTGTAATTTGAGCAAATCTCGTCCTTCATTACAACACAGATATAGTATCATCTGAGATCAGAACATACAAAACAATAATTGTGCCAGTTGTTTTATGTGGGTGTGACATGTGGTATTTTACTTTGAGAAAATAACAAATTGCAAGGGTGTGAAAACAGTGCTGAGGAGCATATTTGGGCTAAGACAGATATTGGAAGTGAACTATTTAGGATACCGCATATTGAACTGTGTGGGTTATACAGGTCACCTAATATTATTATGATAATTTGGAGTAAGTGAGCTGTTTAAAATACTGCATGATGAAGAAATTTGTGGTTATGATAGGTCAACTTCGTACAGTATAATTCCTTTTAATCTGGACCCATGGCACCAGACACTTACAGGATTATCAAATATTCTTTATTACCAGACAGTACCTATACTGACCAAAGTTCTTGCAGGTAGTTGTTTTGTTATTGTTTCAAAGAGTGTTTACTAGTCATACAAGAACTTGGCATTTTCAAGTATTATAGGCCCAATTAAAGGTTTTCTTTCAGAACCCATTACTGTAAACCACTTCTACAACACCGTGTCCATTTGCACTAATTTAGGGTCTTTCAATGTCTGGTACTTGAAAAGGTTCTTCACACTTTCACTTGATGCCATAAACGATTGTAACTGGTCCTTCTGTTTTCTTTACATAATCGTAATTATAATCGTATTACTTCATCTTGATCCTAGTCTTGGAATCGTTGTTCCTCACCATTAATTTCATAATAGTTTTCCTCAGCTACATGCTTACATGTACATAATTCTGTTTTTAAAAGGCAGAACTGTGCATTTTGTATTGCCAACCATGTCCATATGAAAGAAAACATCACATTTGTTTGTCAGGGTGTCTGTTGAATCACGTCGCCACTCACTGGACTCACAGGTGTCCGTACAGATTGCTGAAGTGACAGCTACGCGGATGGCTGCAGCCACTCCCATGCCTACAACAGCTGCTGCTACTGCATCTGGTGGCAGAGGTAGAAAAACTCGTAACAGGAAGAACAGGAGAGAGTTTGGACGTAGTCGAAATTGTCGTGTAGGTCCAGTCTTTGTTCGTAGAGGTAGCACAACATCACAGGAAAGTCAACTGGGAGCTCAGGTGAGTCAGCTGGAGCTATTGATGTTTGTATGTATTTAGCATGCCCACTTCACATTTTAATATTACACTGCAAAGTGGTATGACTGTAGTTTGTATGGTTTATATTCCTCTGTCCCAGTGGTGATCATCTTGGAGCTCATTCACTTGCATCCCTTTCAGTTTCAGTTACGAGTAGTTGTTTTAATGGTCTCACGATCCTATTGATTTATAATTTGTTTTAATTTTTGGAAAGGTCTTTTTCCCTTTTAAAGCTGTTTAACATGACAAAGCTTTTGTTATTGTGGTCCAGAATGTTGGTTAACATTGATTCATTGCATAGCTGTAAACTATGTTGGTCCCTTTTACAGTCTTTCCACATTTGTTATGCTGTTGTCTGTGTCACCAGTTTCATTTCAGTAGGTAAGAATTTGGATCCAGGGTTTGATTACTGGCAGGGGCAAGGGATTCTGTTCTTCTCTAAAGGTTCAGTGGCTCAGCCCCCATGTTTGGTGGATACCAGGGGTTCCTTTCCCAGGTGTAAAATAGCTGGGGCATGAAGATAACCACCATTCCTCATCAGGTGCTGAGTTCAACCCATTATGTCTGAACAGGAAAACACTGTCCCAGTATTTAAATATCCTTAATGGCCAAATGGGAAAACACTTTCCCACAATGCCATGTTGTTCTTAAAATTTTGTGCATTGCTAATTACATCTCTCTTTTTCAAAATATTTGCCTAAAAGACTTGAATAAGCACAAAAGATTATGTGAAGTGTAATACTAGTTAAAATTATCACTAATGAGGTGTAATTTCTCTTACTAACAGCCTCACGATTTTTCCAACAGTCAGATTATTTACAGACATCTCCAGGCAGTGATTCTTAATTATTTTTTCCTTGTATTGCCAAAGTTGAGCAAATACACACAAATAAACTCCCTTCTGACAAGTCTGTGTTCCTTCATAAAGACCCTTCTAAAAAATCCACACCCCCTTCACCCCCATTATTTAATCATGAAGATGCTACTGAAAAATATCAGTTCAGTAATTACTTTGGGAATATTTACTTACAATTTTGTGTTCTGCTTTTCAATTTTAGTGTCACTTGGTTCTCAGACGTGCAGTTCAGTGTAATATACCTCAAAACATGGGGTATCACACAACCCTATGTGTTGCATTATCGGCACTTGTATTTTGTTCTTGTTTCTTTGTTTTTAGTAAGACATACACAGCACCAAGTTCTCTTATACTGCATGAACCAGTGTCTGATATGTCTTAAGTCAAGTCTTTTTAGTTGGCTTGTGGGTGGGGCTTGTCTTCTTTGGCTTGTAGTCTGAGGTCAAGGCACCCTTTCTGTCTCTCGTATTAGGTCCTTCACCAGTGTCAGTCTGAATTGTAAGTGTGATAATCTTGAACCACAAGAGGCAAGAATTATAAAGCTGTTGAAAATGGTAAGGTCCAGAAGAAGGAAGAGTAGCTTTTTCACTCATTTCCAAGTCCATCTGCTAATAGAGTAAGAGTTTGTCACATGATCAGATTTGTCCACATATCCCATGTGTCTACTACAGTCTTGTATTGTGGCCGGTTTCATAGCGTTTCCATGCTTATCACAGAAATTACCCTCCATTGGTGGACAGTGCATGTTCATCAGTATATTTACATTTCGTCTGGTCTTCCATGCTATGGCTGTCATATTATCTTTCACCTTTGTCTTTAGTTCACCCTTCTTCAATTTCATTTAATGTTCAAAATTCTTCAGCATCCTTTTTCTATTTGGTCTAACAGTCCTACAGCAGTATATTGTCTTTGTATGTGAATCGTCAAATAATGCTGGAGATAAAAATGAATTGTCCATGTACAACTTGTGTCCCACATGGTCATTCCTTGCACGTGTAGCTGTCATGGCAGAAGTTGCACATTTCCTGCCTTTGCCTAAATACATGGTCATATTGTAAGTATATCCCTTAGAATCTCACAGCTTGTAGAGCTTTTGTGTTTCTTTGGTATGTACTGTTTGAAGATGATTCTACCTTTGAGGAACACAATGATTTCGTCACCCGCTAAATGTTTGGTCAGACTGTAATTTTTAGCATATGAATCACTGAGCTTGTCAAGATATCTTAGTATATGATAGAATCTGTCTTGTTTCATAGTGTTTCCAAAATAGGCTGTGAAGTATATTCTTGTGTCGTCCAGTAACCTTTCACAGTGTCCCTCTGATCGTGCCCCATCTGCACAATAATTGCCCAAAACAAACACGTTTCCTGAACGGTCACTTCAGGCAGCTGGGACCGTCCTTTGTCCAGTGTGTCTGGGTACTGGTGATAATGTCTATTTGTCTCTTCCACCTTCAGTTACATACTTTCGAAAAAGAAGTGCATGAAAATGCTGAGTGGGGAAGAGTCTTTATTGATGTGGGGTGCTTCTGTTTGTTGTAACCCACTGGGACCTCCTGTAAACTTATGGACTACAGGTACAGTAGGTCAGCGTTTATATTGTCAGTCTGCTGTGTGAAGTTTGTGTCAGTAGTGTCAACTGTGTCACTGTCACTCTGAGCAGAAACACCTTCATCTTCTGATGAATATGCATCAGAGTCTGATTCTAATATCAGTTTTGTGATGTCTGCCTGTAAGATTTCTTCTTGTAGCCAAACTGCTACATGCACTTTGACCCAGCTCAGCACACACCAAACCCAGTATCTTGTGACTGATGGTGATTGAAGCATCACATTGTCTGGCCTGTCACAAGTTATTGCTCTTGCATGGAACAGACTGAAATGTTAAGTTGAAGATAGACATAAGCATGAAACTGCGTTTCAAAACCTTCAGGAATTAATAGTTGCAGGAGAATGAAGGACATTCACCTCTGGTCCCATATTGCACTAAACATAGAAATAAACGTGTCTAAAGAAATAGGATGACATGAACAGTCAGCTCCAAATTTTATAATACAGGGTCTCCACACATAGCAAGAGCTATTTAAAAAAAAAATCTAGAAAATTAAATGTAGTGTGAAAAATAAACAAAATAAACAGTGACCTCAGAAGTACAAACTTAGGTGGTATATAGATAAGTTGGAAAATGAAGATAAGAAAAGCAAATATCAAGAACACATTACTGGAAAGTTAAGGCAAACAGAAAGGAAGCAAGATGTGAATGAAGAGTGGATAAATATAACAAATGAAGATGAAGACAAGTAGAAGAAGATGAATGTGAGAAATTGGAGAGAGAAGTGTAAAGATAGAGGATTGTGTAACGAAATCGTAAAGCAGGCCAAAACCCACCTAGGGTTGTAGCGCCAATTGAAGAAGAAGAAGAAACAATGACCTTCAACCAAGCTTCATAAACATGTGTGGATTTTCTTCAAACTTGTGGAATGGGTAAATTGATTCATTCTTCATTGTGTACTTTTTATTTCAAGTGTTTACCATTTAAAATATATGAAATACAGCAGATAATATCAGCAGGTGCAAACACAGGTATCTAGAGGAAAAGTAACCTGGCCATCAGCAGCTAATTCAGGATTTAAATCCCTCATACTCTGAATGAGTGGAGCCATGCCTCTCTCCCTCCTTGTGGCATGGATAGGACAGCTTCAGCTTTGCTATTTTACTGTAGTAACTTTTTCATAGACAGCGGACTGTTCACTATTATATCTTCAGTTATGTCAAGTGGATTTTTGGTGGCTGCTGTGATATTTTGTATAAATCCATAGATGTGTGTGTGTGTGTGTGTGTTTTGCAATGCTGTGCTTTGTATCTTTTACCAAATATCATAATACTTGTAAGATTTGAGGTTTCCTTGACAGTGAGTGGGAATATTACTGTCCTCTGAAAGTGATAACCATGTGGTCTGGTAAATGTATGTATGCGTGTGTGAAGAAGTATCCAGTGGTGTGGGATAGGTAGGACAGGGACTTGGTCTAGAGTAATCCAATTGGACCTGTGTAAACTGAATGGGATACTGTGGCCCTGAAAAAGTACTCAATCTTCCAGACTACATGGCATTTTATTGGTCCCTTGAGCCATTCAGGATTCATTGGAGGAGAGTAAAACCTCTGACCCATTGCAGAAATCAAGGCACACTACCCCAGTTGTCCATTATAGTGTAGTCATTATACCAATTCTGCTATCTCAGCCCCATCCTAGATGACAGTAATCATCATAATATCTTTATCACAAAGTATCTTCTCTGCATTATTTCTTTGTCTTGGATGAACTTAAAGTTAATCATCAGTATCAGGAATTCTGCATGCTGTGTGTCAAGATCCCTGTCATTTTCACTTTAATAGGTGTATTTAAAATCTGAAACTGCCCGCAAGAACTGATATTAACGAGGTTGATTGGTTTCATGCTCCATAACCTGGTGTACAAGCACTGTTTGCATAATTATTAAAATAAGCCTCCTTGCTTGGTATTTTGTAAGTTTTTGGAACCAGACAGACATTTTACATTGAAAATGAATTCTGTTGTTGGTCCCAATTAATTGTGAATGAAGAGACCACTGTAATGTACATTTTGTAATCTTCAGTATATTATGAATGATCTAAAAAATGCAATCCGTTCAGAATTAATTAACCAAAAAAAAAAAAATTAAAATTTGTATAACTCAAAATATTGAGGTTATGCTCTAAGGACTAGTGATGCAAATGGGCATAAATGTTGTGGAAAACTCGGTTTTGTTAATATGTACTTTGTACTTAGCTTTCTCCACAAGGAAGGTACCCAGACTTTGAAATGAACAGTTACCATCTCTGTCAGTTGTTTCTCCAGAAGACCCTTCCATTGGTCCTCTATTGTATATTAAATGACAGTTTCCCTTACTATGTGTGATGAATTTTGAAAATTCTTGAATAACTGTTTGATACCAGTAAGTCTTACTGTGTCTTTGAATGTGTCGGCTGTTACAGGAGCTTTATCACTTAATGAAACCTGCATCCACTGTGATTCTGGCTCTGTTTTTCTCCAGCAGTTCTGCTTAACCTTATTTCATAGCAGAGTCATGAATTGATGACATCCAGCTCCTGAGCAGGCCTTGCACCTGCTGAAAATATATCTTGATGTGAAACAAAGCTTTTGTCTTGAAATAGTAAGAGCTTCCCTCTGAAAATTGCCCTTCAGTTATTACAATTAAAGTGGACTGCCATACTTCTTTTGTTTGGCTAATTCCCTGAATGCTGTGTGGTCTAAGGCTTAGGACTGTGGCTGCTCGATTCCTGGGATCAGGGTTTAAAATTCCGCTTGTGTTGGTTGTTTGTTGTGTAGCTGGCTGCCTTTGCAGCAAGCTGATCACTCATTCAGAGGAGTCCTTCTGTGTGTGTGTGTGTATTGGTGTGTGATCTATAAATCACAACCTGAGTCAGGCTGTTGTGTTACAAACAATTTCTGTGAATAATGATACCAGGATCAATTTAATCTAATGGGCAGGATATGTTTTTTTTAAAAACACAGGCCCTGTGATTTTGCATTCACTCACTGCACTGTAAGATCATCTAAAGGAAACATCATTAGCTGCTTGGGAATTTATGTGACACCATTGTCTCTAATTTTGGCAGATTAGGTTTGTACTGTGTCTCACATAAGAGAAATACAGGTTTTCTCTTCATCAAGCACTGAATCTATAATTTGAAAATATTCCATTCTTTTGTGTATTGTTCTTTTAAAGTCAGTGTTGAAAAGGAATAATTTTCACAAAATTTTACTCAACTATATTTTTTTCATGACTTATGCTATGCAGAAGTACTGCAGTGACCAATCTTTGTTCAAGTGAATAACATTTGACAAGTACACTGAGGCCATCTAAGGTCAATTTGTAACAAGTGAAGACTAACAAGTAAGTGCTGATTCCAGCCACTCAGTTACCAGTGACACTAACACTGCCACTGTTGATTTCATATTTTCTTGTCCTCATGGGCACAGTGTTGCCCTCTCTGTAGAATTAAGTGTTGCTGCCACCAGGAATTTCCTGTTGAGGCTGCGGGGATGGAAGCATAGGTGCTTCTAATGTGCTGTGTAATGACAGATTGCTTTTGGCAGTCACTGTCACTTGGCATACGTGTGTAACGGTAAGAATGGTTTGCTGTGTGAGGACTGAAATTCCGTGTATGCATATGTAATACTCTAGATTTTCCTATTTTCCCATGCCTGATAAATATTAAAAATTTGTAAAGGAAAGGGGGTTGAAGTTATGCAAATAATAAAGAAATATGCAAAAATGGCATTTTGTTCTATTAAGCCATCTGTAAGAATAAACATCTGTGAATAAGATACAAAGGAGCATTTGTAAGAAAAGGACCTTTAATCACACTGAGATAACATAGTACTCAGTAATTCATATGCAATATGTACTCATGTTGCTAGGTAATTGTGAAAGTTCACAATATAAAACTGCTATATTGTTGATTGTCACTATCATGGCCTGCCCTTACCCTGGATAAACAGCAATTCAATTTGCCAACAGTTCAGTGGTTAAAAAAACTTGACTTGAAAATAGACATGATGTAAAGGGTAACAAGTGTAAACATTTGAAGAAAAATACTTTTATAATTTTTAGGGTCTTTGCATTCAGGAGACTGTGTGTGTGTGTGTGCGTGCGCGCGTGCATATGTGGTTGCCTGTGCACATGCCTCTGCATATGTGTATTTGTGTATGCACTTCATAAGCGTACACAAGTGACTTGTGTATTTCTGTATTATTTTTTGTGTTATTACAGATTTTGTCAGCTCTGAGTTTAGTCAACACAAATATCCCATCATTAGTTCCCAATTTAAAGAAGAGGAGAGTCGGTAATGCAGGACTAAGCAGTTCAAAAGTTAGTTTGCCATTTGCTGTGCCAATCCAGAGTCTTGATATGAGTGATGAAGAGCAAAACAGGAATGAGAAGATCCCTGGACCACCAAAAATATTTGATGTCTTCTTGCATGGAAATGCTAATGAGATGGAGTTAGAAGATGTCAACATAAGTGAAGGAGATGGCAGTGAAAAGTCAGTGGCAGAGAATGAGGAGAGGGTAGGAATGTCAGTGGATGTGGATGTAGAGCAATGTAACAGCAGGAGGGATGACTTGAATGTCGAGAGAAAGGGAAGAAGCATTGAAATGAACGACAATGCAGAAATGTGCCATGATAAAGCCATCAGTACAAGTGATACTAAGAATGCTGGTGACTGTTACAGGAAACCAAGTAGTGAATTGCGCTGTCAGGGTAAAACAGTGGATAGCAATGGACATGGAATTAGAACTACAGATTTTAGGAACAGGAGCATACCAGATGAGGTAAAATTGTATCTTACTGAAGAATCTGATGATGAACCACCACATAAACTAAATTTCATTCCACCTGTGGATGCTGCAGGTGTTTCAGATGGGTCAACTTCATTTTGCCCTGAGCTGTCTCGGCTAGCCATTTTATCCTCTCATTCCGGCATATCAGTTGGCAGTCCTCACAGTTTTGGAACTGGTAAAATTCGCATGATAACAGTTGCACCCTGCAACCAGACTAACAGTGATGATAAAAAATCTGCAAAGGTTTGTAATATTGGGACTCAGACTTCACTGTCTATAGGTAGTATTCAAATTCAGGAAGGAAATACAACACATGCTTTACGACTGCCATTAAAAGCATGTACAAGCCAAAGTACCCAGGTATCTCCACCTCCATCTCGATCCTTACTGCTTCCTTCAAGGCCACAAAGGCATACTGAGAAGAGTCATTCACCACATATGAATAAGATGACTGGTTATATTTCATCAAGTCCAAGCAGTAAGGGACTCAACTATAGTTACAATGCACAACAGTTGGTGAAAGAATTTACAGCAAACAGTCAAGTGGGACCTCCAGTCAGACCAGAGAGGAAGAAGAGTGCTCAAGGCAAGGATGTTGTGAGAAGTAAAAGTGCAGATGACAGAAGCATTGAACTCCAGTGGAGACCAGTTTTGCTGTGATGTTTGTGTGCAGTTGTGATGTTTATTTAAACATGTATACATTGGCAGATACACATTACAAGCAACAGATGTTTTCAGGCAGCTGTGTACCCCACTTTAAATGAAGATTACAGCTTTCAGATTGCGTTGTTACAACATATTAATGTGTGCTGTTATAAAGGTACATATTTGTCATTGTTATATAATTAAGCACATGATGTAACTCCATGGTTAGTCATCAGCTTCTCATTATGGATACCTGGGTTCATTACCAGGATTTGTGATGGACGAACTGGCACGGGGGGGGCCAGTTTTCTATCCCTAATATTTGGTGTTTGCCTCACTGTCATCATTCCACCAAAATCTGTTATGACCCTTATCATCAGGGACTGATACAGCAAAAATCCTTTGACACTTCAGAGCACCAAAGTACTCAATTTTTGCCCCACTCCTGTTACTACTTTGTAACTGTTAGTGGTGCTGAATCTTCTGGTTCTGAAACCAGATGTATCATAATTTGAATTACATACAATCTGGACTGAAACACCACGTGTGTGCTTAACCACATGAAAGTTTATGCGCAATTGGCTCATGAATAAATCATGTAGTGTGGAAAATAATTTGCCATACATTTAGACTTGGACACACAGAAGTTTGTAACTTTTGACTGCAAATCTTCTATTGAGTGATGACAAGAGCTTGCTGCTCTCACAAGTACTTTCACTACTTCACACTCTGTTCATGTTAATTACCAGTTTCTTTAATTACAACATTCTTGTCCTGTACAAAAATGTCTTTCAAATTCAGTTTTGCTAACTGATTGACTGACTGACTGACTGATGGACTGAGTAACTAACTAACTAACTAACTACCCATTTCCATGGATTGGAGGCCTTCCTGAGAAGCTAACTGGTCCTCAGCTATTCAAATTCCCTGCATTATGTGGGACCCAAAGGTATATTACTACACTCATAAGAGTCCACCACCTGTCCTTGTCCTGAGACAGATCAATCTAGTCCATGCCCACCATCCATCTTCATGAAGATCCATTGTAATATTATCCTCCCATCTATGCCTGAGTCTTTCAAGTGGTATCTTTCCCTCAGGTCTCCCCATCAAAACCTTGTATGCACCTCTCCAGTCTCCCATACATGCTTCATGCCCTGCCCATCCCATTATATTTGATTTGATCGCTCGAATAGTATTTGGTGAGGACTGAAGATCATAAAGCTACTTTTTATATAGTCTTTTCGACTCTCCTGTTGCCTTGTTCCTCTTAGGCCAAAATTTCTTCCCCAATACCCTGTTCTTGAACACCCTCAGCCTACGTTCGTCCTTCAATGTGAGATACAAAATTCCGCACCCATGTAACACAGCAGGCAAAATTTAATAGTTTTGTGTATCTTAATCTCTATGTTTTGGACGGAAAACTGGCAGTCAGAAGGTACTACACTGAATGAAATTCAATTTGCTACTGGACAAAAGCCATTGGTACCCATTAGCTAAGGTTGTGGGTGTACCCCATAGCTGTTCAGAACATGATAAAGAGAAAAAAATGTGAATGCTCGTACTGAACATTGGCTGACCTGTCTGCATTGTGCTGATATTTTTATTCCACTTTTTTTGTTCGTTACAGTAACAATTTGTGCCAATGATGATGTAAGAAGAGTGAAGTAATTTTGAACATCTTGTGTTAGAATAGCCCAAAATATATTCCAGGAAAATTTCTGTCTGTAACCAAAGTTTGTTTCTCTTTATACGATGGTGTTGCTGTAATGTCTACTGTGTGTACTCATCTAGTATGATTCTATTCCAGGCAAGTCCATGTGGGATGTATGGTGGGCAAGTGGCACTGAGACATGTTTTTCTCAAGTAATTTAGTTTTTCCCTGTCACTATCATTCCCCCAGTGCTCCATGCTCATTCATTTGCCTGTCACTGATGCTATATGATCCACTAAGTTAACAGTGTTGTTAAATAACTCATATAAAAAAAGAATGGTGGTGGATAATCACTTTACTGGAAAATGTCAAGATTTTAATATATGTATCTATACATTTGCAGGCTGGTATTATTCCCATATGGTCAAATAATTGCCAAGTATTTATTAAGGCCAACTATTGCACATACTTGTAAAACCATTAAAATCACATTATCTGATTAAAAATGGATTTAAAATTTCTCCAACATGTTTCAATCCCTCTATGGGATCATCCTTAGGGAGCGTAAATTAGTGTAGGCATGAAGTTACTACGCTACCTACGCTAATTTACGCTCCCTGAGGATGATCTCATAGAGGGATTGAAACATGTTGGAGAAATTTTAAATCCATTTTTAATCAGATAATGTGATTTTAATGGTTTTACAAGTATGTGCAATTAGTTGGTCTTAATAAATATTGTTCTCACATTGCA
>Ga0136643_10014411_pt1 | contig 11863 bp, 7 predicted proteins | sample TergutLab28metaG_FD_96883 | JGI IMG/M metagenome (GOLD analysis project Ga0136643, IMG submission 96883) | Labiotermes labralis P1 segment gut microbial communities from Petit-Saut dam, French Guiana - Lab288 P1 (version 3) (version 3) | ecosystem: Host-associated > Arthropoda: Insects >...
CAAAAAAAAAAAAAAAAAAAAAAAAAAAAAAAAAAAAAAAAAAAAAAAAAAAACAAAAAAAAAAAAAAAAAAAAAAAAAGAGAGAGAGAGAGAGAGATGAAGACAGAAAAACAAGGGAGAGACAACAAGTAAGTGTAGGAATGATGAAAAAAATTAAATGGATAACAAATATGGAGATACACAAGAAGGGGAATAATGTCATCAAAGAGTAAGAAAACAGAACCAAACCAAATGAAGAGGGAAGAAACCGAGAATAATGGAAGCTTTGGTGTAAGAAAGAAGGCAACATAAATAAGAAAAGAAAATCCTGAAGCAAAGAAATTGAGCTGAATATGTTTGCAAAATGAGGTGAGTGTTATAAGGCCAAAGTAATGAGAATGGAGGACAATAAGAGAAATAAAAATAACACACAGGGAACTGAGACAGCAGCTAAACAAAGACAATGTACAGGCTAGGAAGAAGGGTTTAAAAAGGAACAATGGAACATTAAGTGCAGGTAAATGGAAGAACTACAAAGGAAAACAAAATCACAAAGGAAAGAATGAGGAAAATATAAATAAAGAAGTAAAATGAGATGAACCAGGAAATGGGGAACATTATGGAATATAAACCACAGTGGTAAACAGTAACTGAAATAGTAGTAACATTCGAACACAAGAGAAAGAACGTACATTTTAGGAAAGCATTTAAGGGCCCTTTCCCGTAAATCTGATGTTACAAATAATTCCACACCATGTTATTGTTGTGATAGCTGCAGAACAGACAGAATCAATCACAGGATGTGGTTCCTTGCCCTTTGCCATAAATAACATCCAGAATAACCTGGAACACATGTACTTGCAGATGTCTTCCCTGTGGCAGTAGAACATGAAGCTGACCATACTGCTTTGGCACTGTGCTTAGATGCAGGGGAAGGGCAAATTTTGGAGATAAAGAATTGCAATGCACCTGTTCCTTTTTGTCATCAATACGAACAACTGGTCTTATTGATAGAAATGAAGAGTGATTTCACTTACATGGTCTTTAACATTAGGTTTTTCTCTTTTTTTAGGTTAGATTGTGATCATGCTTAATGACCAGCACTACCATTCAAGTGCCAATGACATAATTCTGAGGATAATGAGACAAGACAGCTGGCAAAGCCCAAATATATTTTTGCATTATTAATCTGAAATTAAATCCAAGATAAAAGTTACTGAAATCAAGCAAGTAACACACTGTGAATTACACAGTATTTCTGTTAACACTCATTCTGAAATTTTGCGTTCTATAAAAATCCATGTAGTGTGCAACTGACAATTAGTATCATGCCTCCTGCCATCTAGCTCATGTCCCTTTTATTTAAAGCAAACTACATAAGTAGCAGACATACACGTAAACAAAAGATAATTTTTATAGCCAGTAATTTATTTCGGTGCTCCATTAATATTGACCAACTATAAGCTGGACAGCTGGGGTCCATCCAGTCTCTACAATAGGCAGCATGAAGCTGTCACGAATAAGAATGATTAGTTTTGAAAGATTCCAGTCTTCTGGGATATGGCACTGTGTAGATACCTAGAGGATGAAGCCAGCAAGCTGGCCTGTAGGCAGTCCATCAATCTACATGGCACCATACTGTAAAAGACAGGAATCTTCACTAGCACCATAGTGATAACCACAAATTTTGTAAGTGGAGTTTTTCTGCCATATCTCCATGCCTTTACTGCTTGACACTCTGGCAGAGATACACTGTCACGTTTCATTTTAACTTGACGGGAGGATGTTTATGTGCCAGAGTTACACAGTGTGTCCACCTGGACAAACTGTTATCAAGTTCTGAAGTGGGAGAGGGGCAGTGGCTGTGAAATTTGGAAATGTGTGCATCATGTGTCATTTGTTCACAGGTGGATGTGCAGCAAGGGAACCCGTGACGAAACTGGTCGAATGTGATGTCTGATCAGCCTCTGTATGGTGTATAAAAAGAAGGTACGCTGTTACATGAATTTTAAAAGGCTGGCTTTTGATGTCACTTTAAAAATTAATTTTGTGAAGTCATGTTTTAGTGCAAAGTCTGTGATACAATTCCATAGAAGAATGTTACTAGAAGTAAAACTGGTATCAGCTTGAGGAAGATTATTATAATAAAAGATGCCACTTCATAACATTTTTGACAGGGATAACATTGTTAATTTAGTACACTGTCAGTTTCTAGACTCAAGATGCATTAGCAGGAAGCAGTGGAAGTGTTAACTTGATGGGTGGTGGTTTCAAATAGATCAAGGTCATTAAAATTTTAAGCATGCAGGCAGCCACACACACACTGGCTAAAATCAAATTTGGGAAGTCATTTGGACTTTCCTTGAAATTGGAAATTTTCTACACCCCTGTAAGCGTAGTTAGATATAAGATTAGGGAAATGCAGTAATGTACTGCCTTAGGTTACCTGTACATAAACCATGAAATTATTAGGATCTGACTTGTGCTTTGTCCCTTTGTAATGAAATTTCCAAAATTCACGGTTTATTCAGGTGATTGCAGAGCCCCAAACGATGTAGTCCAGGTCAATTTAGAAGCATATGCTATATCAGTGTGGAAAAGGTGTGTGCCTTCTGTGGGCATTCTTTCTGAATTTTGAATGTCTCAGTTGCATTTTAATTGCATGAAATTCCTCACTTTATTCCAAAGCTACTATGTGTATGTGTGGCCTGGCTATAGTATAGATTCATTGTTCACAGTGTCGCTGCAAACTAGTAGTGGCTGGGCACTTTATTGTAACTGAAATAACCTCATGTTGCGTGATTCTTCTGTGATGCTGTGCTGTAGATAAATACTGATGTTCCCCTGAAACATCTCACAATTCTCATGTTTCTTTCTTCCAGTATTTCATATCTGCCAAGCAACTTACTGCCCCCATCTTCAGGAATGTGTGTCACTGGGCACACGTTCCTGAAGATGGGGGCAGTAAGTTGTTGATAAATATTCATTATTCTAATTCTTGCTTTCTCTGTTCACAGATTGGGAGAACACAAAGACATTTTAGGATGATGTCACAATGCAGAGGATATGTGTGGAGTCCCACAAAAAGTGGCATGTTTCGAGATAGTGCGCAATACAATCTTCAAATTTCAACAGCGACATACACCACAAAAAAATGTAATCCATTCTTCATTCTCTCCTTCCACATCCAATTGCTTGCACTTTATACAATAATACATAATCAACACAACAAGTTAATTACATTTCATCTTTAATATAAATACAATTTTCAACGTACAACAATACACATTTTCAATACAGAAAGAATATGAAGTGTTTAATTGATGTGTGTCTATGTTCATGATGTGGTTTTCTTGTAGAACTTGAAGCCGTTTGTGCGCACTATCTCGAAACATGCCAATATTCCTTGGCACTATGCACATACCCTCTCCAGTGCTGACACATTGTTACCTCCCATCCTCCTCCCTGAAAAGCAAAACAAAAATCAACTGTTAATTTTCACCTTAGTCAGTACAAAATGTCAAACTATAAAAAAAAATAATAATAATAATAAAACAACATAAACTTGGAAGCAGATGGGTTTGAACCTCTGTTCTTTACAATTGTAGACCAGCATGCTAGCCACTAGACCAAACCAGTGCATCTATGTATGATGGCCATTGCACCTTAGCTTAAGTTGTTTCCCTTTGTACTGCAGTAAACGCAGTCATGGGGCTGCTCTTATTGCTGTGACCCCTGATAACCTGTTCTCCTGAATGCACTCTAAGTTTCCTAGTGATTGTGTTTTCTTCTTAATGATTTCTCCTCCACACCTTTATGTTCTGTGGTACCCACAGAGGATCTGTGAGCAGTACAGAACATAATGGGGTGAAGGAGAAATCATTCACAAAGAACAAAGCACAATCACTAGGGAACTGAGTATATTCAGGAGAACAGGTCATGAGCCAACCAAGACAGAAACCCCTTGTAACGACTCCCTACACTGCAGTATAAAGAAAACTTACAAAGTACTACAACAGCAGTCATCAGTAGTTGCTTCCATACTCTAGTGGCAAGCACACTAGCTTACGATTCTAAAGAACTGAGGTTCAAACCCAACTGCCTCCACCAATATCACAATAAAGTAGTAACACAATTAACAAAGTACAGATTTCAAAAGTAACATAATTTTAATCTCTGTACCCAATTTACCCAAATTCAAGACAACTCCCCAAAAAATAAAATGTTTGCTAAAAATATTTTACTATTAATTTTACACTAAACACACAAAGCATGTCACATTCTACATCCCTGTACCAATCAGTGTCACTGACTCCATTTCACAATCAGTGCCCTCCTCACATTAACTCCCAACATTCCCATTCTCTTCGCTGCCATTCCACAACGTATCATCATCAGTCTCATCCACTGCATTGGACAATCAGCACTTCTTAAAACCCTTCAAAATCACTGCTGGTGAGATGTACTGCCATGCTGTTATGATCCACATTTATATTTCTTGGTTTATAAACCTAATTAAACCCATAAATATTCACAATTTTCTCCACAGATAAGAATTTAAATACATGTGTTCTAGGTTTTTGTATCATGTCTGTCATCCAATCAGTTTGAGTTCATGGCTCTTTTTATGGATTCTTAATTTTTGGATTGGTCCAGGTTTTATTTTTGAGCCTTGTAGTTAATTTTCAATTTTTCAATTGTCATTTTCTTGCTACTACCTTTGGACTAGACCCGTTCTTAGGTACGTATCTTAACAAGTTACTGTTTCTGAGTGTCCAGTGATTAAGAATAACTTATTCTAAGGGGTCCACCAGGTTAGGTGCTTCTTTGCCTGAAAATGGAAACAGAACTGCCTACTAAACCACCATGCATCTTTAACAAATTAGATGACAGACAAAGTAAAAAAAGTATCAGTTAACTTCTGCAGTGCTGTATTCTATCATTTGATTTCTTGACCCTTTGAAGCTAAGACCCTTAGGTTTTTCTTGAAATGATGGTATGGAATTACCACTCTACACTCAGAAAAGCACACATCTCACATGATTAGGTGATGCTTCATATGCAGTTTTAAGACCTCACATTTAAGTGCCAAATTTAAGGGAAAACCCTTGTCTTGCATTCAAGTAAATGGGGTATCTATAAGCAGAGAGTGGGATAATAATTTATTTTAAATATGAAACTTCTGCATGTTCAATCTCAACGAATCGCTTGTGCCCTGTTTAGTGTCTGCTGCCAAGACAAACTCCATGCTGTAACAATATCCAGCAAAAGTACCTACATACATCTGAGACTGTCTTTGGGTTGCAACATAATAATATAAACAGAACTGAAGGCTCATATGCCTAAAAAGCTAAATTCATTGTAAGTTAACAGGTCACACACCATATAAGAACTGAAGCTGAGGTACTATATAGGTTATCCCATGGATCCATGAGTTTTCCATAATCTAGGAACCACTTAAACATTCTAGGTGCTGGAAGGGTGACGAATCAAAATAGTCACCTGGAATTTGTGCACCTGCCACCCCCACCCCCATTCTTGAACCTACTCAGCCCTTGACCATACTGCCTGTCCAATTCAACTGACTACTGGTGATACTGGTTCAGCTCCACTGACTGCCTTAAGCTGTTCCCTCAAACATATACATGAGGATCAGCTTTGGCAACAGGAGGCCCCAGCTAACAGCACTGTTCATACAGTGCTGATAATCTGTTCTGCTGACATTCTCAGCAATGCCAACATGCTCAGACTCCTACACCCGTCTGTCTGTCTGTCTAGGATCTCCTTGTAGCTCTGCAGAGCTGCTGAGATGTCAGGCTTTACCTCTACCAACAGTCTTTCATATGGGCCAAGAATCTTTTATCACTTCACACATCTTGCCCATTTCACCTTCTTGCTGTCCTGCTCAGACCCCTTGGTGTGCCACACTGCTTAGGAGCCTCACTGGATACTTCACACCTACTCAGACCTTAGTCCTAATTAGTATGCCTAATAATATGTTCCGGCCATGCCGATCTGATCAGCCAGATACTGACTCAAGAAATTCCCCCCTCCACAAAAACCTGCTCAGATCCCTGCCTGAGCCCCCACTCAGCACAGTCAACCTGCTCATGCACAGCCTACATCCTCTACCAAGCAGTAAAACTTAGCCCACAAATGCTAAGACCCCCGTCCTGCCCCAGTTGTCTACAGTAATGGATATGACCTCTGCCTGGCAAACCGGATACACCAATACCCTGTTTGTGCCTCTACCTGATGTCTTGCTACTGGTGAAAACTGACATCACACATACCTTTAACACTGGGACTCCTCATAGATGATGCACAGCTGATCACATGGACAGCAGAGAAGTTCATGCATGATCCTTCTTCACACAGGAACTAGACACTGTTCATCACTGTTAACAGCATTTCCTGCACCAATGTCACTCCAGGACTGCCAAGAAATAGTAACAATCACATAATATTACAGAAAATCAGTAATACACAATCCTGTAACACTACAGACAATAAAAAATTCATCTATCTGACTAGGGCCAGTGAAAGAATGGACATACATGATGTCATTTTAATTGTCTACTAACCCACCCTACTGCATACCTCCCCTCTGTAAACATCAGGGCAAACTAAAAATGCAAACACAGACATGGAACAATAACCAAAATGCAAGTGACAAATGGTTGGGGTAGATGCAGGTAGTTGCTAAGAAAATGTGATGAGGCAAGTGGGCGTTCGCTTTTTTCCTGACTGTAAATTAATATCTAACAATTTACAGTATGTATGCAGCAAGGCACTGACATAAAACCCCCTTTCTTCAGGGTGTATTACCCAAACTGTATGCCAATTCAAGCTGGCATGATTTAAGACTCCCAAACAATGGAGTTCTACCCCATAATTTTTGTGACATGACACACAACTTTACTGAAGGACACCATCATAGTTGGTACATAGTGATGTGAAAGAACAGTGAACCTGGAGTCTGACCTGATGAGTTTGGTGAAGGTGGTATGCTGAGAAAGGTGTCTCTTAGTGCCCTTCTTTCACTCTAAATCTGACAGGGATTCTTTGCCATTTGCAACAGCAACTCTCTTACTGATACCTCTACTGAATTCTTAGCAAACAGGAACAATTACTGCATCAGCTCATAATATGGAAAGTGCTGCTTATTAACCTTCCTCATGTGTACAAGACAAACCATACATACAAACCTTAAAAGCTTTTAACGTCAATTGTCATTGTCACATTATTTTACTTCATTTAATTATTCTTGTTTTTTATTTGTTACAGTTTGGTTTTGTTCCTTTATTGTTATATTATCATTATTTTTTTTATTTGATGCTTTTTTCTGTGTAGTTTCAAACAAAATTATTCAAAAATAAACAAAAAATTTAAGTTATATAACTTTAAGTGACATAACTCTCTTACTTGAACAAGGGTATATGTATTACTGCTAGCTTGTGCATGCAAAGACTGTATAACACCAAATAATATTAGTGTATGACAAAAACAAAAGATGAATGGCCTAATCTGACATACAATCCTGATATTTGCCTGTGGTAATGAGAAACACCACAAAGAACCTGTCACGATCACGAGCCTCCAGGCTGAGATACGAACTCAGAATCTTGTGAATATAAGGCAGGAATGATGTCCACTAAATCTTGACATTCAGTCCTGAACAGCATGAAAATGAAGTTCATTCATTTAAAGAGACAATCTTTATAAGCCAAGACACTCTTAAAGCCAGGGAAAAGACTGACTGGCATTCTTATCATTTGATGATAAATATAACAATCAGCCTTATGTTCTGTGCACAGTGTAACCTCTTTGTAATGAATCACCAAGCAAATGGTTCGTCTTATACAAAACTGAGGTTTTAACTGTGTGAGGAAAATGCAAAATTACATCAAAAATTGTTCACATTATTATAAGACTACTGTACAAAATTCTTATAAAGTAACATAATTACAAAGAAGTGTGTTTACATGACTTGCCAACTGTGCCATGATCTGTGGCACAAAAACAAGAGGATGTGTGGCAAGCCCTTTTGAAATCATTTTCCCTCCTTCTGATGTATCCTGTGGTTTTCAGATTGCTCTGAGATAGAATGATGACAAGCAGGTGCCTAGCAGAGACAAGATACATAGTTTCAAGTGTCTGGGATTGGAGGACAATGCTCTTGCCAAAATTTTTTGTTAAAGAATTCTGACAATGATTTTATTCCTTCAAAATGTGGTTCAAGTGAAAGGCAGACCTATATGGAGTATGTACAACAGCAAAACAATCAGTCGTGTGAAATGGTCAGGCAGTAACCAACTGTTATGTATGTAGGCCCTCCCTGCCAACATGCCCTGACATGATGGTCATAATGATCCCATTGCTCCACATGAATTTATTTGTGCACTTTCCCAAATTAAAGACAAACAAGATGATACAATGAGTTTTAGTTCACTAGCACATGAACTGCAACATAACATGACACACACTTTAAATGCGACTCTTCTGTGGATGATAAGTGTCATGGAGGAAACTTGTACATCTTGTAAGACCTGATGCACTGTCTTCTGGTGTGTGATGCTGTGTAGTCTGGTATAACAGTACCAATGTGTCAAAGTAACCTTCTGCCTCCATAAGGGCAGAAGATGAAGATAAAAGGCTCCTCTATGATCATGGTCTGTGTCTACCGGACTACACTGCGCTACAGCCCACAAGACAGGAGTCTTCCGTCTTCCTCAATCTGAAGTCACCACAGTCCCAAACATCAGTGTGTAGAGGCAATGATGACATACTCATTCAACATCACTTGGAATGGCATTTTGTCACTGCTGCCTGTCAACAAAAAGAACATTATTTTAAACTATGCTCCACCTCCAGGACTTCACAATAGGTTGTGCTGTAAACAACACAACTTGGTAACATGAAAATGTTTCACAGAACATATAGGTGCCCACATGCTGTATTAAGCATATCATCATTAAGGTATAGTGGAGTGGAAGTATAGCTCAACACATTCTTAACAATGGTACTTGATAAGACATGAATGGTTGGCTTCACAGCCCAGCCACTTTACCCCAAACACCAACTGAGAAGGAAGCAGTAACAGCCTCAGATGATCTCAGATGCTGTGGAGAGGACAGAAATCTCTTACTCCTGCCAACAGTTGAAGCACAAGTTCTTACACATGCAGCCTACAGCCCAGTCACTAACCTCACTGAGCTATTCCATTTCCCTTTCATGTAAGTTATATTACCCAACACACAGCACAGTCCCTGCTGTAAAGCGAGCAGTAGCAATCTGAGGACTCCCAGATCTAATGGTCCCCCAGGGTGTGCAGGGTACAAATAATTTTCTCAATACCAATGCCATGAAGCCAACTCCCCTCTCACACAAGTAAATTCTTCCTCATCTGGTCAAAAAATTCCCCCATTTTACGGGACATGACAGGTTCATCAGAGTGTTTGTTTCAATTTGCTGATACTGATTTACCGATATGCATTGTTTAGTCAGTGTCAAGTGGTATGATTATCATCACAAGCAACAGGGTATAAGCCATTTGCTGGCTTGTTCATCTACTTGAGGGTTTGTCTCTCCATTTTTTCCTTAGTTGACCTATATTTCTTTTGCTGCATGACTGTATTCTAAGACTAACTTGGAAATGTACCATTCTTAATTAATGCTGTGTCCACTCACACATACAATCCACAATGATTTCATTCAAACTACACGTATTTAATATAAATGCTGTTACATTAAATCCACATGGGTAATACTGAACAACAGGATAACTCTAAATAATAAAATGGAAAGGATGTGAAATGAAATTTTCTATTCATCTTCTTGAAAGCCATGGTAATTTTGGCCATCTCCTTTCTCAGCTGACATGACAATGTAGGTGATCCTACTCTGTCTGGCATTATGGTACGGCAAATCTCAAACAATCCTTTTGTTTAGAAAAGGAATGTCATTCTACTGGGCCTCTGGATACAGGCAAATTCAAACACTAAGGGATGTTAGATTAATTCTCCCAAGGTTCTGGTGAAGTAGGAATCCTTACCTTATTCCACAGCCAGCAAAAGAAGACAAGCCCAAGTTCATGCATTTTTGTTACTTCTTATTTTAATCCACAATAAATTCAGTACTCATTAACAGTTTATATAAAAGGCACAGAAAAATATCCTATTAGTTTACTCTTCAACATATGACAGTCCAAGTAACACCTAACTGCTAGATGCATAAGATGTGTAATAATTAGGCCAGAATCCATTTCTGATGCATCTGAAATTGATTTCTTTTAAAAATGTAACACAAAGTCTGCCTACTAAGTAATATCTAACAGAAATCACAAGGACATGGTACAAATTTCTCACTGTTTGATGCTATAAAGCCAGAAGTGACACTCTCTGAGATTTACCCTAACGATCCTGTCTGTATCTTCGACAGTGTAGCATTAAATATCACCTAAAAAATGGCATATCCCCACCCACACAAACACATATTACCAAACCATCATAATTCTTCATTATATTCTTCGATAATGGATGCCAAATTATTTACGCAAGTTCTTGTATACAGTGACTGGCTTGTTTACGTCACAGAAACACATATTGGTAGGTACATTTTCAAATCCCCAAACACAAGAATTAATGCAACAAACATCACTTAACTCTTACCTAGAAAACCACAACTTCTTGAGCTTCCCAAACATATTATTTACACAATACAAGCCAGGCATTTTTATTTTATTTTTATTTTTAGTGAGGAATAATACTTTCATCTCTTTCGGCACACAACATGGTTGCCCTACTTGCACTTTATTTCTAATAAAGAAACTAACGTAACAAACACCACTTCACTCTTACTCTCCGAGTAAGATATTGCAATGCTATACAACATCTAACGCTTTGACTGTTCTGGCCAAAGCTACAGCAACCAGATATTCTGATACTGTGTTATAAAGCAGCACAACTCAGACATGCAGAGCAACACTTCTGCCCTCACTGCGCTGCCTGATAAAACAGTCTTCGAAGATTACAAGAAAACATTAACCTCAAATTATAGACAAAATAAGGGGCCCATATCAAATGAATAAAAATACGTGGGCTTAAAGCCTATGCTATAAAGTGACCAAGACATATTCAGGTTTCATTTCATTTTCCCGAAAACTGCTGAATATTTCAACATGTATTTCTGCAGTCGCGCATGTCTCGGGATTCCAATCCTTTGGCATCCTGTAGTAACAAGCGAAATTTACTCCTACCTGCAAAATTCTACTCCACATTCTTCCTAATGTATGCTTATGTTTATACACAAAACACGACGTCTCCATCTTTCACACATTCGATTATGATAAACACACAATTAAGCACACGACAGTCAATTTTACTTCCATTCGCCTTCCTTTGTCACAGACACAAATCATAAATGACAAGATTCAAAACTCACTGATATTCAGAGGGCAACCGCACAGAGCATGGTCAACCGATCCACGGTACTATAACCCACGGATTAGAGTTATAATTGGATCACTTTTTTTTTTCCGGTGCCTGATTAAAAATCCTGTTATCCATGCTGCACAATCGTCCAATGTGCAGCGGGGAATTTTGCAAGGACTGCGCTTAAGCTGAAAAGAAGTGTTTAGGCGCGTTCGTAATATTGCGAAAGTTAACTATTACCTTCGTCTGACCGCATGAAAGAACTCGGCTTCCATCGGACGGATATTCATAATATTCGATATGAGTATTTTTCTTTCGAGACAATTCAAGTTTCATTAAAATCGGACAAGATAAACGAGTACTTTACGTGAATACAAGTATGCATTGTTGATCATGCTTCGCCCAATTCTTCTTGGAATGAAAAAAGTTTCAGACAAAAGTTACAGAGAGAGA
>Ga0136643_10014414_pt1 | contig 11862 bp, 6 predicted proteins | sample TergutLab28metaG_FD_96883 | JGI IMG/M metagenome (GOLD analysis project Ga0136643, IMG submission 96883) | Labiotermes labralis P1 segment gut microbial communities from Petit-Saut dam, French Guiana - Lab288 P1 (version 3) (version 3) | ecosystem: Host-associated > Arthropoda: Insects >...
ACTTAAAATCACTCCGACATGTTTCGATCTTGTCAGATCATCATCAGGGAGCTTTGTTGTTCCTTGCTAAAGTTATATTACAATATTCACAATTTAATTCGTTTTTGCAAACAAGGTGTTGTGTAGGAATGTGTTGTAGAGAGAGCAGTTGGCAAGGAACAACAGAGCTCCCTGATGATGATCTGACAAGATCGAAACATGCCGGAGTGATTTTAAGTGTTTTTAAAGTGTTTTATATGGAAGTTATGTAAGTGCAGTTGTAGGTTGATAATAGAAATGATTCTACAAAAATGCACGGTGTAAAAATAAGATTTATATGCTCCTTATATATTTATATTACAACATCACACTTTACATTGCTACATGTTTCGGTCCGCAAAGGACCGCCGTTAGGAAGTCACACCAATATAATACCGCACAAAACCAAATTAGTCACTTTCGTCACAGCCTATGTGGTGTAAAAGAGTCAAATACTTAAAATGTAGACTATTATTTGTAGAATAGTTGTATAAGTATGCAGTATCTTCACATACAGTATTTTGGAAGCAGCCTACGTACTTAACGAAAATCAGCATGGTACTGTGTTGACACTACTACCTCCATACATTTGCAATTAACAGAGCGAGTATCGAAATTTTGTGTTTACAATGATAAACTCGAATCAGTTTTCGCAAAAAGAAATGCCAAGGAAATAATATTTTGACCAAAACAAAGGAAATATGTTTTGTGTGATTCCGTAGAAAGAGCCGTTTTCCTTTTTGAGGCTTAGGAGCACCAGTAAAAGGCCAGTGACGGACTGTACTTCCTGGTTATGTATTGGCAGGAGGATGGATTTTTGTGCATGCAGCCGTATCTAGACCGCCTCTGGGATCCACGAAGCTTTCATTTCTGTTTATATTGGGGAGGGGGAGGGGGGATTCTCGGGATAAATGCAACCTTAACTTGAACCGCGTTTTTCTGTATTCATGTATTTGTGACGTCACACTCGCCATGCTCCATAGGCACAACCCCTGTATGTCTTAATGGCTTGGTGCTTAGGTACAGTCAACAGGCAAATTAATAAAATGGCCTACTGCCTGCTTTCCACTGATTGGCTGTGTCGGAGTTTTTGGAGTTTGAATTTATTTATTTATTTTTTGGTATTTTCTTAACCCCTTATTATGAAATTACCATATATATTTGAAATTCAATGAAACTTACCTTTCCATCTGAAAAGTAAAGAATCGATACTTTTTTTTACGGAAGATAGTATTCTAGTTGCATCCGTCGATCTGTCGGTCACACTTCACTCACGCTAACGCCTGCAGTATTCTTAATTCTTCAAAATGTATTCATGTATTTTTTCTTTATTTCCTGCCTACTGCCACGTGATAGGTTAATTGCTGCAGCTTGGGACTTCCCCCTCCCCACGGCCAATAGAATTTAGCTGCAACAGCGGACCACCCTAGCGGCGAATTAAGTAATTATCGCAGTTTAGCCCGGGGTGATCCCACGAACAATGACAAGGTGAGCGCCAGCAAATGATTAATCAATCGTGTAACAATACCACGCTGTCTGCCAGGCCGGCAGATGGCAGGCCTATTCTATTATTGAGCTGTCTGGTGCCGGAACCACTGACTAGTAAAAAGGTCCTTAATGTGGTCAATACAGCTAAGCAATTCAATCGAAAAACAGAGTTCATTGCCGTTTGGAGTGACTGGGCAGTATGCTTGTTGTCTTTTTATTTTCCTTCCAAACGAGGTTTAGGTCATTACGAAGTGTTCGATGATAAACTCAATTTCCTTTCTTGTTTTAGTCCTCCAGTTCTTGTTTATCGTTAGATTTATAAGGTGGAGTCTATCTTGGAATTCAGCACGGAGCCATGCTTTATATACATACGTACATGGAGCTACATTTATATACTTCAGTAAATTGTAAAATCTTTACCTACATGTATTCCCTGCTCCTAAACACAAGGAAATAGCTTCACTTCTAAGTCTGCCTCACAATCTCGGTTCGTACATTACTGCCTCAAATTCTTATATATATATATATATATATATATATATATATATATACCCCCCCCCACACACACACACACACATACATATATACATATATATATGGAGTAGGGACCCGTTTCACGATGGGGTTACATTCTCGAATATTTGGTTGTAACTCGAATCGTCGTAAAACGAGTATTATTTAAATGGTTTAAATTGAGATAGGTTCATGGTCCAGATAAATTAGTAAAATAATTTTATAATTTACAATATTTCTTTACATTATGACGTACAATTTTAATTTAATGAATTGGGTGTGTAGAAAATAAAGCAGAAAATTGAAAAAAATAAATCAAATCGCTTTTTATTTTGTTAAAGAAGGCCCAGACCGTGGTTCAGAAGACGTCACAAAAGAACGTAACGTCAAATGTCTTGATTTTTCTTCTTTTTTCTGTCTTTTTGATGGACATCGTGGGTGGAAAAATCCACAATCAACTTAAAAAGAACTGCACTAAAATAGAAAAAGAAGAAACACGTGCACACCGGAAAAGAGCTAGAAGCGTACTGAGTAGAGAAAGGACGTTGGAGTTACGACACTGATGCACAACAAGTCGGGAGTGCTCGGCCCGACTCGACAGGGGTCGTAAAAGTGAACCGTCGTAAAACGAACCGTCGCAAAACGAGACCCTACAATATATATATATATATATATATATATATATATATCCTCTAAACGATGTTGAGATACCAAGAGGCAATATCTCGTGTCTATGTTTAATGGGTGCATTCGTTACCGCATGTTATACTCCCTTTGACTCCTCTCCACATAATTTCACCAAAGATTTTCCTAAATCACAAAAGTATTTTGTTTTCTCTTCCTCCTCTGCTGTAGTTTGGTAATTGCTTATTTAAAAGTAGTTTAATTTTTACTTTCTTGTTTAAATATGACCTAGCTTATTCTATACATCTCTAGTTTTACCACTGTCATAGCGTAATGTTAGTTGCTAGTTCTAGACATAGAAAGGAAATATTCTCGACAAGAAAAATTCAAAATTAATTAGTACCTATTTTAATTTAATACACGTTGGTATAATCTTCTGGAAATTGAGATGAGAAACCTCCTGAAAAGACCGCTTCTAAGACAGAAAACTTGCGACAGCCTAATAGTTAGAAGGATCGTTGGAGGAACATATTTCAAATATGAGAAACGGATGTACTAGGCTTTGGTCGTATAGGTGACGTATTTTCTGTTTTCACTGCCACAATTTAGCTTATGGTGGTTATAAAAGAAGGTAGAAAATAAGAAATTAATGAGTTGTGTAATATAGAATTCTGTCAATACGCTCTGTCTCTATTGGCAGCGCGTTAGGTCGTGTAGGAACGAAGCAGCTAATGGTTGCGTCAGGATGTGGTTTAGATCGCACTAGTATTGCCACACAATAACTCTAGCCTTGTACCCACACAAAAGCTTTTCTGATAACGCTGAAGTTTCATGAACATGAACGACAAATATTGTGCTTGCTTATTACCTTCTTTGCTGTCATTTGTTTCGTGTTTTTATGGAAGAATAAAAGCGTATTGACCTTCTGTGTAGGCTTTAATGGGTTTTAAATGAAAGCGATTATGCTGAGATATTATTGCAGCCTTTGTTACTACGGATCGTTCAGAATCGGTACATTTTGATATAAGAATAGTGAGCAGATAGCTTGGTAGGAACACCAAAATTATTTTTTAAGGTTTGAGTTTGGATTATTGAAATACTTTTCAAAATCTTATCCAGAGACGAGGAGCAGCAACATGTGAAAACAAGAAATCACCATTGTTGATAATGTAACGAGAAACGCGTAAGATACCAAGGAGTGATATGAGAATGTGATATGAGAATAGCCCATTAAAATGGATTCAGTGTCTGAAAATTTAGGAAACAAGAGTCCACTGGCGGTTATACATGGAAACCCTACTGAATACCAGTTCCTTTTCCTTTATTTGTCCTTTGATATCGCCTACCTTTATGTAAATCCACCACTCGGAAGATGGCAGTAACACTTTTTTTCCCGAAAAGCCAGTGTCAGTCTACGTTCCCAAACGGAGCTTAAGAAATCTATTGTGTGAATCTGACGTTCACATGACCGTTCATCGTAATATATTTCTACAGTAAAATGAACTAGACGCACCAGTGTCTCAAATTTATTTTATTTTGGAATAACAGTATTGTTTGACGTATGCCTGTTGCTGTGTGTACAGTCTTGAACTCCTGATGATGGACGGAAAGACGGTCCGAAACATGTAGAGTGTCATTCCAAAATGAAATAAATTTGGTACACAGGTGCATCTAGTTGGTTTCACTATAGAAATGGTGAAAATTATTATGAACACCTTGAATTATTTTGTAGGTCAAAGCACGGCCGAAAGAAAGACATGTGTACCTTGAATTACCAGTACCTGAGATATTTTATAATGAGTAATGCTTTCTTACAGAGTGGTGATTGAATATCAATGTCATTATCTGGTATAAATCACCAGCTTTATCACTGGAGTTAACAAATTTTATTTCTGTATTAGAATTACTTATTTTCGTTTTTGGCCACCTATTCAACATCTCGAGCTGTAATCGCATTTCGTCGTATGATAGGTTGATAGTAAATCATATGAAGGCTGTTCATAAATAATTTAACACTCAACTGGGTTACAAGTATCCAATTGATGTCTGGCGACAAATCACACTGTAGCACTTTCAACGTAGTATGTGTACCGTTGCCATCTTTCTGGTAACTTTCGAATATTGGTACTCTACCAGTCTTTGGTGATAATGCACACAGAGTCACGGACATCTCTCTCCATGTCATCACTGGTAGGGAATTTTCTCGAGCGGAGTGTTTCTTTAATTCTGTTGAACAAAACTTAGTCCGATGTGGATAAATCTGGAGAATATTGTGGCTGAGGCAAAAACTCTATATCCGAAGGAAGCAAATTTCTATGTTGTTTGTTTAATGTCTTGCGGTCTCGCAATGTCATGGAGCAACAGAACCTGACGTGTCCATTTTTCTTGGCGCCGTAGTTGGATTCTGCAAAGAAGACACCAAGGAATGTTGCAGCACACCTCATTGTTGGTTGACGTCCCTTGGGGAAGCCATGCATTTAACAGGATGCCCTCCATGCCCTAGAATACATAGGCCATCTGCTGTCCAGCAGGAAGTGCTGTCCGAAATATTTTTAGAGGAGAACTCACATCATGTTTTCACTGCATGGATTGCCTTTTCACCTCCGGAGTTTTATAGTGAAACCAGGATCAGTCACCGGTAACCAGTCTGGCGAAGAATCACTCTGGGTCATTGTTGTAAAGAGAGAGCATCTTTTTACAATTCTGCACCCTTCTTCATGTTGTTCGGCCTTGAAATCACTTGAAAACCAGAGTGCACAATCCTGCCTCATAAGTCAATCTTTGTGGATTATTGAATAAATTGTTGCACGATAGAGAGATGTTGCCAGATGCATTTGATCAACTCTTACGCTCCTCTTCTTGATGTCAGAGTCACGCTGCACAGCTGACGAGTTGCGGGCCGTTGGCGGGTTGCCCGGACTGACTCCCTTCTTGACAGTTTCATGCACAATGTTGAAAATTTCCATCCATCGCAGTACTCTTCCATGACTTTAGCAGCTTCTGCACACACGGCGTCTAGCTTATACCCCATTCTTCCACCAGAACCAAGTGGTCCACCTTTGTCTATGACATTACCTTCCACTGCTCACGACAGCGTACCACTGACTGATGCAATCGTCCGCGAAAAAGGAACCTACCCTATCCTCTGCTAACATGTACTGTGTGCATGTCCAACTATTCCTGCTCAGTAACACGCACAATTCTAGAATGCCTAGGTATCTCTATTTACACGTTCCAACAAAGAGTGTTAATCATAAATGAGCGTAATTCTGTTGGGATGTGGAAGGAAGTGTTATTGGCCTAATTTAAGATGTTATCATGAAGTTTATCTTGAGGAAACTTCCAGTCAATTTAGTCAATATTCTGTCCGATGTTCGAATTGGACACCTTGCCAGAAGACCTCCGTCAGACACAGTTAATGCTTGAATAACCTTGGACATTTATGGGCGCGTAAAACCGGAAACTGAATCACTTAAAATTGCAGGTGTTGAGCAGCAATGTGGTGAGCCCCAAAGCACACTACCGAGAAAATTAATTTAATATATGATCCGGCTAATTTTTGTTCGGAGGTGTCGCTGAGAGCAGATTAACTTTACGCCCACTTCCGGATCCCTATTACACAGACACTGTCATTATTCTTATTTTCCAACCTACAGAAAGACTCACATTACATACACTTTCATCACGTTCACAATTATATTTCAATTACCATTACAACTCTGCTATCCAGTAGGGCGGTGTTTGTTTAGAAGCAGAGTTTCTGTTAAACGAAATAACTGAAGCCGTTCTCGGTGTGCACGACATATTTCATTTCCGGTAAAGTTTTTTAGTCTATATGCCATTCGACCAAAACCGCCTGTTGGTGTTCTTAACTTTACGGACTGCCAGCAGAAGCCCAGTTTTATTTACAAAGAGTTATAATTAACGTACACGTTTTCTGAAAAGGTTCGTCGAACATGGGACGGTCTCCTCTTAAGTACGCCGCACGAGTTGTAGGTTTCATTTTAAGCTAACATTCGTTACCTAGTGCAATTGAATGGACAATATAATCATCAAACTTTTGGCGCCGGAATTATTTTTTTAATTTTAGCACACCCTGTATATAAAATATGAATAACTCAGGAACCAAATACGTTAGAATTATGAAACAAGCTGCATTTTGAAGAGAAAAAAAAGGAGAGTACATACCATGTTTAAAATGTTCAGTACCTATATTTGTTGAATAAATATATAAAATGCAACTTTAGAGGTTAGCGGTGCGGTATGACCACTATAGTTGACATTAGGCGTCAAAAAGGCTAATGTGTACATAACCAACAAAATGCACCTCAAAGTTCAGGATGTATTTTATTCACGAGTTTCTCAACAACATGTTCCGGCCATTGTAGCCGCCATCTTCATGGTGACATCGTTATAATAAAAATACAAAGTTACAAATGTAATTAGCTGTGTGTGTGTATTTGTATCAGCAATAAAGATGTCCAGTAAGAACTGTAAGGTCGCAGGAATAAAACAATTTCTCAATCAGTTTAGTGAGAAATAAATTTTACACTTTAGACCTTTGAAGTTTGTCGGTTAGGGTTTTTAGTTTCTTGACTTTCAATCGTCTTATGTTTCAAAACCACGATTTTTATGAGAATTTATCTGTTTCTCTCCTCACTTAAATCGGTGGAAGCCCAACTACTTATTTGTCCACCAACAGGCGGGATTATTCCCGACTAATTCGAACTGTCTCAGGAAATTAGTGCTTGTAATAGGAGATAGATTGTTTTTAGTGATAACATTGAGAAAGGCGAATCTGTTATAAAGTTACATCTCTAAACCCTTCGGTTTGAAAACTTCGCACTGAGTTATATTTAGCCTTGCTTTATCATTACTGATTCTGTGACGCTCTGTTTCTCTTGTACTCTGTCATACTTCTATATTTGTGGTTTTTATATGAAACCTGACAGAATTAAAAGTCCATGTACACTTGTTAGAATGGTCGTGTCATGGCTGAGGTTGGAATCCGCTGCTGCTCCCTCCAGTGGTCGCTGTGTCTGTTCACAACTCATTCGAACTCATGTACCCTCCGCATAATGGACTAGTTAAGTTCACCGGATTACTACCGGAGCTAACAGTCTTCGGAACCTGTCTTATCTGTCAAATTCTGTTCACATCTCAACACGATATTGAAGATCCATTTTAATATTACCCTTCAATATGCGCCATATATGAGGTTTTCCAAGCTTTTCAACAAGTAGTTTGAATTTATTGATCATCTCTGTTGTGTGCATTACTTATCTTCACTGTCAAATCCTTTTAGATTTGTCATTTGAGTAACACTGGATAAACGTTAAGCCTACACTTTTAGCCAATAAACGACGAATAATTCAGCAAGTCGTTATAAATGGCACGTTAACCACAGGTTGACTGACTGTAAACTAGAGGCGACTTACAGAAAGAATAGTTTGTGTACGGTACATTACATGATGGTAACTATGATGGAATGACGACACACCAATATTGATCTACGTTTCGCGCTACCTCTAACTGGACGATGCTGCTACCTGGCGTGAAGAGCACGTAATTGACCAACTGCTCGTTGTCCATGAATGCTATTTACTGTTTGCATGCATGCCTAATCAAATTCCTACGTAAAGGCAGATCCATGCCCGAAACAAGTCACCAAGTACCATACCTTTTCATTTGTTGCAGGTATAATGAAGCGATATTGTACAGCCGACAAAATAAACATCACAGCCCAAAGCGCCGGACTGTGTTAGTGGGTTAAGTGCGCGGTATTTTAATTCACTCATCGTGCATCGCGGGGTTGACCGCCTGCTCCAGTCTATAGCCGACGTTATAGAAAGAGTAGAGCTATACCTTTACTCCTCCTTTGGGCCTTCGTGGCTTGTCTTAAGACGGCCAACTTTACCGCTGTACTCCGTGGAGGGCAACCTGTTCAGATGATGCCACTAAATTCTGGGTACGTTTCTGAGTGATAATCAGGTGGGATACTTTAATTACTAAAGTGAGTGATTAACAATTGATCGATCGGAGTGGCGCAGAGCTTCCTTTCCGCAGGGAAAGTGGGATAAATTCTGGGGATCGCAAAGGAGGTCATCAGTAAACAAGGGGGTTTTGGGCGTGGTTTGAGTGTTACAGCAATCACAAACCTTTATGTAAGCAAAGGATAAAAATGTGCGGATCCTTAACTCCATTCCTACGTATGTCATCGTAGAAAGTTGTTAGAGCAGACGGACGATCAGAAGGCAAATGCTGGGACAGTGCCTCTATTAGACCACATTGTGCTCCTTCGTCTATTTCATTTTATTACTTGCCAGTATTCTTGGCGTTTGGTACTTGCTGTATTACTGGGAGTTAATAAGACCATTTTCAAACAAAGGACAAGACGACAATGTACATATAAAGTAACAATGAGTTACCGTCGTGCAACCATTGTTGCAGTGGAAAAGCAATAAATATTACATATTCTGAATTTGACATTCAGAGGACTGTGCATCGTGATATATTTTTATAATGAAAGTCAACAAGATGCACAATTTCTTAACTTTATTTTGGTAAAGAACTCCATATATTTCGGACAGACTTATTGTCTGTCATCAGGAGTCTTAATACTGAATTCACAGGAAAGGTTATTTGTCATACTGGTTATGTTGACTGTCTGCTAGCGACGTCGAGATGGAGAGTTCTTTACCAAAATAAAGTTGAGAAATAGTTTATCTTGTTGGCTTTTATTATAAGAACATATTCTGAGTGTGTGTGTTTGTAGCCTTAGATATCTGGTATGCAAAGCGCACACGCCATGTTGTCTTCTGTGGCCTGTCCGGCTGCACTGTATTTTACACATTATCTCATAAACGGCGCGATATTCTTTAAAAAGTGTTTTTGGACATGAAATTTGTGTTTTGATTTTCTCTATAACTTCTGTGTGAACCGTTTCTCATTCAGAGAAGAAATGAGCGCGATAATACAAAAAAAATTGTATTGATCTTCATGTAAAGTACCCGTTATTCTTGTCAGAATTTAATGAAACATGAAATTTCTCTACAGATTTTCGAAAAATGCTCAGATGTAAAATTTCATGAAAATCCCTCCAGTGGGAGCCGAGTTATTCAATATTAGCGGACAGACAGGCAGATAGACGGACAGACAGGACAAAGCTAACAGTCGCTTTTCGCAATTTCGCGAACGCGCCTAAAAAGAGTTCATACCATCCTATTTTAAAAATTAATGCGAATGGTAAGGGAAGCGCAGGGTATCAACATCTCTTTGGTGTCGCGGGCTGCACAAAATGAAGTTCGTTGGTGCCACTAAAATTCACATTACCACAGCTGGTCTGAATCACGGTTCTGCGTCATTTCTCACATTGCTCTATGTAATTTAACGATGTTGAATACTGGTATAGAGTTTGACTAGCATGTCTGGGGCACATTGAACTCCCCTTTCGCATACAATTTATAATTTCTGTTCCACGTGCGTGCCAAATCACAATAATATTTGGCGCCTGTAAGTCCACAGACAGTCGTGCTTTATTTTGCAGCCAATCACGTCTCGCGGATACAGAAATGAAAACTTTATCAGATTTCCTTTTCCAGAATTCTTAACAGCCATCAGCTACAATTTATTGACGTTGATAGCTAAGGAACGGTGTTAAGAAACTGAGATAAACCTCGAAAGATAAATGAAGAATAAAATCCAACTAGAAATCACTTATTAATTTATTATGCTTATGTTAAACTCAACATGTTTCGGGCACCATCATGCCCATCATCAGGAGCTCACGACGATAGCGTTTGATTACCACAAATGCTATCTGGTTCTCGTGTTGCTGCTGGTTGGAGGTTAAGTGCAGGAAGGATGGATGAGTGTCCGGACCGAAGGCTGTACACTCATCCATCCTGCCAGCACTTAACCTTAGAATATTTCGTAGAAATTTTTCTGTTAGACTTCGGCACACCCTGTATATGGAACCAGAACGTTATTCCGCAACGGTAATAAATATGTCCCTGCCTACAATGTTATTCTTTCAAAATCACCCGCACATACAGTCTTAAAAATTTCGATAACAGAAAATGTTTCTGCCTGTATACTCTTCAGTTACCATTTTGTGTTCTTTGCATCTGGTTAATGATGATAATGCTAATATATTGGGCGGAAGCGTAAATATTATAAAGAAAACCACAGAAACTTTAGCAGTTGCTAGTAAGGAGATTGGACTAGACGTTAATGCTGATAAAACTAAGTACTTGGCCATGTCTAGAGATCAGAACGCAGGACGAAGTCACAATGTAAAGATTTATAATATTCCCTTTGAAAGGACGAAACACTTCAAATATTTGGGAACAATCCTAACGTATCAAAATTCTATTCCGGAAGAAGTTAAGAGCAGATTAAAGTCAAGAAATGCTTGCTATCATTCGGTGCAGAATCTGTTGTCTTCCATTTTGCTATCCCAAAATATAAAGATTAAGGTATACAGAACGATAATTTTGCGTGTTTGTTATGGGTATGAAACTTGGTCGCTCACATTGAGGGAAGAGCGTAAACTGAGGGTGTTGAGGAGAATATTTGGGCCTAAGAGGGACGAGGACATGCCGTGGTGACTGGGACCCACTTATCGTGGTAATTATTTGTAGATTGAGAAATTTTTTAAATTTGTGGGGAAAATCAAAACAAACATTTTATGTTCAATTTTTTTTCTTCCGAAAATTGTGCTGCAGATGACAATATAATACGTCACAGGTACTTAACGTTCAGGTAAACTAAGGCTACAGACACACAATCAGAATATGTAATGCTGTTTGCTTTTCCATGGCAACAAATCTTAGGCGAACCCGCCAGGATGTTACGTTTATAAGACAATTCCTGTCTTCCTTTTTCTTTTAAATCTTACCAACACCACGCATATCAGCTGTTGTTTACGCACAACATATTACTGCGTACGCCTCCCCAAAAGTTATACAATTACCTCCTACCTTTCTTTGACGTTTTGCTAAGCGTGCATCTCGGTATATTTATCTTAGTAATTAACCAACTTGATGCACAAAATTTTTGTTTTACAATAAGTTTATTTCACACCTCTACAATGTTTCGAGCACTATGTGCTCATCATCAGGAGGTCAAAATTGTATTATACAGCTTCTGGTATAATCACACCTATAGGTGGCCGTCCGGTGCACGGGACGGCCACCTATATGTGTGATGATACCAGAG
>Ga0136643_10014415_pt1 | contig 11861 bp, 8 predicted proteins | sample TergutLab28metaG_FD_96883 | JGI IMG/M metagenome (GOLD analysis project Ga0136643, IMG submission 96883) | Labiotermes labralis P1 segment gut microbial communities from Petit-Saut dam, French Guiana - Lab288 P1 (version 3) (version 3) | ecosystem: Host-associated > Arthropoda: Insects >...
ATCCCTTTTTTCTCTTTCTAGTAAATTTGTTGCCCCCCCCCCCCCCGAACAAAACTTCTGGGTACGCCACTGCATCACATAAGTATATCTTTTGTAAATATGAAACATACATAGTGTGGAAGACAAACAAATTCCATATTCAATAGCATACTAAACTGCATGTCCCATAACCTTAAATAAAGGACAGTGGCTATTGTTAAATTATGCAAACTCACACAACTTCAGACAGGTGGTCCACTTTCATGATGCATACAAAAGAATAAAAATGGGCAGATTGAGAACCACCACCATAAATAATTATGCGACTCCATTTAAACCCATTTCAACGCATCTTCAGCATTGCCTTCCCATTTATAAATTATAATGCCATTACAATTCCCTTACAGCTGCCATGTATTTTTAGTAATTATCCACTCCAGTGTTACACATACACAACATATACAACATTTCTGACAGTTCATCAAATTTGGCGCCTGCTCAAACATAAACTTCACAGACTCTGAAACGTACTTGTACGTAACTTACTTACTGCAGATGTTTCCAGTAATAATTTTTAATTGTGTTTACTTGACTGAAAGGTCTGTCTAAAACAAATTCTGTATCAAGAGTACAAAGTACACATATTTATCTCAGTAGTTAACCAACTTGGTGCACAAACTTGTTGTTTTACAATAAATTTATTTCATGCCTCTACATGTTTCAAGCAAATTACTGAGATAAATATACTGAGATGAACGGTCAGCAAAACGTCAAAAAAAGAAGGTATATGTATTAACACCAAGCCAGTGTATTAAAATATTCCACTATCCTCTGAGGGAAGTACTTCAAATTCTATTTATTTAAGCAGTTTTTGAGACTTCCTCATTGAAAAAGACATTTACAAGCTGTGACTATACTAAATTCATTAACTATTAAAACCTGAAACAGTATGAACATTAAGGAACTTAAATTAAACCTCTCAGTTTGCCTTTACAAATTTAAATTAGCCAATTACAGAAACATGCATTTCTAACAGAGAATATGTCATCCACTGCCAATGGCATATTCATTCCATGTATATGTGCATGTAAACAGTGTTTGATGTCAGATAATTTACATGCTAGAATCTGTGCTGCACTGAGAAACTGAGTAACTTCAAGTTCTCCGATTTGCATGTCCTACAAAGCTTCCCACTTTTTTCTTTACAATGGGCACACACTTTTCCACAAGACACAAACTGATCAAGTAGTTTAAACTGAAAATGTCCTAGAAACACCAGACTGTCCTGCCCATACTCTTCACACGTACAATGATTACCACTACCCACTCTTGTTACAAAAAATAACTAATGTGAAATTAGTAAAGAAAGTCTTTATCTCTAAGTCTTTCCCTCATCTTATTTGGAACCTGTAGAATGGTATTATCAATGGCGTACCGAGGGGGTTTTGGGGGGGTTCAAATCCCCCCTTCCCGAAATTCCGAAGGCCCTCCAAAATCGTGCCAAACTCAACCCGATTGTGAAAACTGTTAAAAATTGCTGAATTTAGGATGCCAACACACCAAGATGTTCGGAAAAAAGTCAGTAAAATTCTAAAACTACCGCCGGTTCTCAATTGTTTTACTTTAGCAATGACAAATAAATTGGTTGTCATCATAAATATTCTTAAAGTACCTAAAATTACGAAAGTTTTACTATATGAAATGAAATTTCTTGTACCAAATTACAGCTGCCTCCAGAACCCCTGACTGAGGGGCTACTGGCCCCAGATCCCCATTCTCTCTGTCCTCTGTCTTCAACTGAATTTGTTGAACCCCCCCCTCCCCCGAACAAAATTCCTGGGTACACCACCGTTATTTGTATATTATAAATTAAATGAAATTATATCAAACTAACATTTGTCCAATTTACTAAAAGCTCAAATTCCCCATCTCCTGAATATACTCCAAAATAAATAGCTTTCAAATAAGGGGAAGTACACAGAAGTTTTCATGTATTTATTGGCAGACACAAAAGAAGATATAATGAACTGCACATGCCACTAAGTCTAATATTAAAGCAAAACCTCAGTACAATGGCTGTACAACTAACTCAATCTTCATGTTTATATGAGGGTGAGTCAAATGAAAACCTTAAATATGTTTTATCTCATAATTTATTGAACACAGAAGGTACACAATGACTTCATTTTTCTATATGGTATCGTACTGCCACCTGTCAGACACTCTTCAAACCATGAGCATCACTGTTGAAACTTACAAGACAATCGAGCTGTGGTTCGAATTTTTATCACACTTTTAAGGTTTTCAGTTGACACTACCTCGTATATGAGTTTTACCAAATGGGAAGAAATTATGTTTATGAGAAAACAGTTCGTTTGGCAGTGACAATGCTCATTACATGTCGATGAACATGTCCCATATGTAAAACAGTAATAAAAAAAAAACTTGTGAGAGCTGGAAAACTGTCTACATTGGAATATTTCTCTGGTTCTGATAAAATGGCCTCTACAAACCAGAAACTCACTAATATGAAGAGAAAAAATAAGAAACTATGAAACAGAGTATTGAAAATTAAGTGACTTTAAAAAGCTGTCACTTTAACACAGTTACGTACTACAGTTCTTAAGACACACAAATATATTTCAGATTCATGCAGCAGATTCTCGGTTCACCCTGTCAATAAAGTGAGCCACATATGCCGGCGAGGTATGCCAATGATACCATTTATTTCAATGTGCGACTGAAAATAATTTTCAAAATAAGGCATTGTCTTGCAATAATTTGGAAGAAGGTTTCACCTAAATCACATGATTCCATAAACATCAATAGTTTACTTATCATTCAGAATGGCTGGTCTGTTAAATGCTGCAGATGGTTTCATAGATTACTGGGTGAGCAAGCAACAGCATTCAAAGTACGTGTAAATTTGACACAACATAATTTCTAAAGTGTATTAACAACAACTACATTAATTCCATTTTAAGTAAGTAGATGTTTTTAAGATGTCAGCTGTGTAAGTAATGGAGGAATTTTGAATTATTATAGCTCTCTGCATTTTTAGCACAACAGAACATTTCTGTTTATTTACATCTTGATTGCTACTGTAACTTTCATATTTGTCCCAGACCATGAAGATTTCCCATATTTTTCTCTTCATGGCAAAATGGACAATATCACTTTTACACACACAAGCTACAGTGAACACATTATCTTAGGGACTGCATTCAACTGGTAAACACATGCACTTGCACAAGAACATATCCAGGCATTACAGACTGCACAATGGTCACTGCTATAGTGTGAAGTAGGTCTGCAGCAAATTGGTGACTATCATGGTACAAATAAATGGGCCTAGAGCAGACACTGATGACTGCAATGGTACAAGATCAATGGGTCTATATCAAACATTGGTGATATCCACAGTGCAAGATAAATGTGTCTACAGACACTGATGGCTGCTATGGTACAAGATAAATGGGTTGATGTCAAAATATTGGTGATGTCCATGGTGCAGAATGTGCCAACAGCAGACACCAATCACTGCCATGGTGCAAAATAAATGGGTCTACAGCAGACACTGATGGCTGCCATGGTACAAGATAAACGAGTCAGACATAGGTGATGTCCATGGTGCAGAATGTGTCTACAGCAGACACTGATCACTGCCATGGTGCAAGATAAATGTGTCTACAGACACTGATGGCTGCTATGGTACAAGATAAATGGGTCTACACCAAGACACTGGTGATGTCCATGGTGCAAAATAAATGGGTCTACAGCCGACACTGATGGCTGCCATGGCAAAATATAATTGGGTTGACATCAGACATTGGTGATGTCCATGATGCAAGATAAATGTGTCTACAGCACACACTGATCACTGCCATGGTGCATGATAAATCTGTCTACAGCAGACACTGATCACTTCCAAGGTACAAGATAAATGGTGACAGATACTGGTGAATGCCATGGCAGTGAACATCAGTGCACATCAACTGAACACTCAAGACATCAACTTTGCTGAAGCAAAACATCAAAATTAAAACTATTGCAAATCATAATTTACTTCTGTCATGAAGATATCATTACTTGAAATATACAGAGAAAAGCTATGTTAAAAACGGACTGCTACGAAAAAAAAAACCAAATGCAAATGAAAGAAATTCTTCATGCATACTGTTGCAATTATAAAATGAGTATTTTTTTTTGTTATACAGAAGAGTGTATATCACACTTAACATGCTGCACCATGGCTCATGGCGTTATAATCACTGGCCTCTCACCGGCCAGGCCAAGGTTCAATCCCCAAGCCTGTCCACATGGGATCTATAGTGGACAAAGTGGTATTGGCTGGAAGAGATTCTCCCCCCTCCTCCCCCAAATTAGTCTGCTTTCACCAACATTCCACCAATTACTCATCAATCCCTGATCCTACATAATCTTAGCAACTGACAGAATCATTACATAATACACTTACAAAAACAGTTAATTGATGTTCATGACAATTACTAGACTAGGAGGAAAACATGTGCTGAATTAGGGTTCTAAGCATGAGGTAAGGACATGAGCCAGCTGCACAACATTAGAATGTGTCGATACAACTGGGATCCAAATGCCACTGGCATGCAATTCATCTACAGCACAGTATTTGATGTTCTATATTTCTACCAATCCTTACAGTAAAAAAATGTTCTTCAATGTGTCGTAGTACTGTGAACACTACCGCAAAAATTACTGACTCATGAATGGTTTGTGGGATCAGAGGCTCTCATGCTGGTGATTTTAAAATTTATCATTTTCTGAAATATGATGCAGTGTAGTTTGATAGATGGATACCAATACTACAGAGAAACCTGCTTCCTCCGTCTGCCAATTTCTTATACTCTGAAGATGGGAAGCATGTTTCATTCACAATATTGTCACCTACACGCTGAGGTACACAGCATCGAACCCCAGATGAGAGTAAACACCAAGACTGCTCTCTTTCAAGGGGGTGATACAGGTAAGGGTACGAGAGTTACACTAACACATCATGCAGGGTGCTCACAAACTCTTTGAAAAATCTGTACGGAGGGATGCAGGTTGTAGCAGAAGTACTGAAGTCAAAATTACAATGGATCGAGTAGAATGACATAGTGTTGACTCTGCATACTTGATGAATTAAAATGGGGTTAATATATATATATATATATATATATACACGACATTTCATACAAAATTTTTATGAGGAGGAGGGGGGGTGGGGTGGAAAAAAACACATCACACTTTAAGTTTCATGTATTGAATTTCTGAACCACTAAAGCATTATCTACTGACATACTATTAGACAAGAATCACAGCATACACGATAATCCTGGCTCAGGGCAATAGTTGGGTTTAAAAAAAAAATTAAATTAATATTACACTTTTTCATTACCATGTATGCAATTTTAGGCATAATCTGTGGGGTGCAGGGGTAAAGGTAAAGCAGTCCCATTACAGACCTGGATAGGCCCAGAGGGTTCCAGGAAGTTAAGGTTCCTAGATTTCGTGACAACGACACAGGATGGTGGTAGGTTGTCAGCCTTATGCACCAGCCGCCTTTACCCTCAGGATATACTCCTGGTACTCATTTCTGTTGGAGGCTGAGTCGACCCCAGGGCCATAGTGTGATTGGAAGGATTTTATGTCAATGAAAAATCCACTGACACCAGCTGGGATCAAACCAGCAACCTTCCGATTTGTAGCGCAGCAACTTAACCACTGCGCTATCGCAGTCCCCAGGGTGCAAGGGTGAGGGGGGAAAATGCCCCTCCAATATTTTATCTACTTGAATATAATTTTTGTTAGGCTATGAAGTTGAAGACAGGCAAATAAAAAAAAATATTTTCTAAATGATTGAGTGGTGTAAAGATGGGGGGGGAATGACAAATGAAAAACCTGAATTTTATGAGGATGCAGAATAGGGATGAGTCGCTCGTTTACAAAGGAAGACAGGCAAGGTAAATTTTGCACCCCCCCCCCCCACCCAAAATGTTATTAACCAAGTTATGCCTATGTATGCAACAGATGGGAAAGAATATTCAATTTTGTTCCTGTACAGACTTACCATCTATACACAAATATCAAACTACTTTACAGAACTGACTTTTCATTAACTTTATGGAAAACAAACTAGTGACTTCATATGATCCATAATCTGTGCATTATTCCGATATATACAATAACAGCATCAACAAATGCACACAAATGTAATGAAATTAGTTTACACACACAATGAACTCCTACATGTATTGTCCAAAAAACGTGGCCACCTTCATCAGGGATGTAAAATACAAAGGTTATATACATTTTAATGTACAATATGAAATTACAGTATCAGAACTGTCTTGCAAACGAAACCAACTTGGTGCACAATATTCTCAGTACATTTCGTCAATTTTATTCATAACCTCTACATGTTTCGTACCTCTCCAGGTCCATCGTCAGGAGGAATAACTGTATTTATACGAAACTTGGTATTTTGTTATTCTGTATTGCTTGCTGTCTGGTGTGCAGGATGGAATGAAACTGTACACCAGACAGCTAGCTATACAGAATAACAAAATACCACGTGTCATATAAATACTGTTATTCCTCCTGGCAATGGACTTGGAGAGGTCCAAAACATGTAGAGGTTATAAATAAAATTGACAAAATATACTGAGAATATTGTGCACCAAGCTGGTTTCATTTACAAGATTATATAAAGATGCACAGTCAAGAGAACCTAAAATTTATCAGAACCAATCCACAGACGTAAAAGACATCATACGAAACTGTAGTTTAAAAATACACAAATATCAGAAACAAATGATATTTGTGTATGCTTAAACTATGGGTTCCTATGATCATCTTTTTACACCTAATTTAATTTTGCATATTTTAATGTATATAACCTTTGTATTTTATATCCATGAAGATGGTAACGTGGTCGGATGGAACATGTAGGTCACTGTGTGAGTAAACTAACTCCAATATCACTTTAATTACACCAACTAATGCACTTATATAAAATTTCACACTAAAACACTTAAAATCGCTCCAACATGTTTCGATCATAAGATCATCTTCAGGGAGCCTGCGTATGGGTGTGCGTCGTGTGTTATGTTGCGAGAGACTCTCACAACATAACACACGACGCACACCCATACGCAGGCGCATTCTCAGCAACATACTCTTACACAGTACGACATACTACCACAGCACCCTGTTATTGTAAGGAAATTAATTAGTGAGTGTTTTTAATATGTGACTTTAGCAAGGAACAGTATGGCTCCCTGAAGATGATCTTATGATCGAAACATGTTGGAGCGATTTTAAGTGTTCTAGTGTGAAATTTTATATAAGTGCAATAGTTGGTACAATTAAAAGACTCTACGAAGTGCACGGCACAACAATAAAGATAACTTCCATACACTTGTGTACATTCGTTGGTACTGTTATTGTATAAGCTAGTTAACAATTTTAAAATTTAAAATAAAATATACATAATTTACTTCTATACAGGTTGTTAAAACCTGTAAACAACTAAAAAAAGTGACATTTTGACAGAACAGGACAATTACATACACAACTGCAACAGCAACACCACCAACAAAAGTCATATGCTTTAAACTTGCTTGTGATTTATTGAATGATCCTTTCAATACCTCAGAATACACAGTACAGAACGTGCTTGATGCTAATTTGTCTATAGTGCATTAGAAAGTTGCTTCCATTCAGAAATGAGCACAGCTCACCCTCCTTAATACAAACTTCCAACCTCTGCATTCTGTTCCAGTCCTCCATATGCGCACATGCCACCTAAACCAACTGAAGCCAATGATCCATCTATTCAATAACTAATCCCACCCACCACCTAAAGCAGGATATAGTCTATTTACACTCCAGATTTACATTATTTTTAATTTACATACTGTTTCAATATTTAATTTTCATTTCCCCTTTGTTTTGTGTTATGCATAATTCTTGCAACTTAGAATTAATGACGAAGTTATGCCTAATTTACCAAAAAAAAAAAAAGTGTGAAATTTTACATGCACTTGAAAATGACGTCTGTTGTTACATGTTAAATATCTGCAGGTTTAAGTTCGCTGTAACAACATTCAGTACTTGCAACACAACCACTGTACAAGTCACCTGTATGGTACAAGGGGTCATGGATTATTTCCCAAAATTGTATCAACCTCAAAGATTTAACATACTCATATGCCTGCACCCAGCAATGAACTAGTTTCCCTACGGTAGTGACAAAACTTGTCCATGGGATGTGTAGAGTCAAAAAAGCGAAGCAGGTTCTTATAAAAATTCACTAATGAACTAATTTAAAATTGTTTACTTAAGGCCATCAAATATTCGTAAAACAACTTCTTTCTTAACAGGACACAAGACACATCTCTACAAAGAGATTACAACTCTGTGTATTTTGACATTTAGGTGACAGTGCATCGTGATAAATTCTTATAATAAAACCAACCAGATACACTAATTTCTGAAATTTATTTTTGGAATAAAACTCTACATGTTTCCAACATTTCCTCTGTCCATCATCAGGAGTTTTTCACTGTACACACAGCAATGGTATATGTCATACATGTTTGCTGGCAGCTTGTGAGCAGGGTCAGGACGGAACCAGTTCCGTCTCGATCCTGCTCGCAAGCTGTCAGCAAACTTGTATGACATATACCATTGCTGTGTGTACAGTGAAAAACTCCTGATGATGGACAGAGGAACTGTTGGAAACATGTAGAATTTTATTCCAAAAATAAATTTCAGAAATTAGTGTATCTGGTTGGTTTTATTAATAAGAACTCTGCGTAAGTGTACTGATTCTTTTTGTTGTAAATTCACTCTTGTAAAGCTACAGGAAAAACTGCAAATGGTGATATGCCACAGACTTAAATCATGTGAACTGTAGTGGAGCAAGGAAATATAAATTCAACAGCATGCCAATTAAAAAATATGACATTCTTAACACTGTCCAAGGAATAACTTCACAGACTCTCAGATATGCAATTCTTAATTCTGATGTGTTATTAGAAAACTGTTACAGATAAATAATTTATAATTCCATAGAGTACTAACCAGAAAGAAAGGAAGCTGTCATGGCATAAAGTACACTCTTAACTTGCAAACAATGGTTATCACACATACAATTTTTGTAATACCCTTGTACCATTTCCTGGTGTTCTATCTACAGAAAATACAGTGCATATACACAATCATGTATAAAGACACATGTGCACATACAAAATGAAAAGGAATGGGAGACATTTTTATTAAACACATACTCATTACAGACAGCCATTAAAAGCACACTTTGCACAATGAAGATACAAATGTCCAGTTAACTAAGAACATGTTCTGTAAGAAATGGACTCCCTTAATTTGTCCTGTTCTGTTTCAAGGTAGAAGGAAATAAACTGTCTGCAAAATTCTGTAGATGAATAAAAATATACACTAATTACTACCTCTATATGACAGGCATTCTGAAGAACACCATAAAATTTTGAAACTGAATAAATTTCCTTCATCAGCACTGTTTGGAAAAATGAATGCATGGACCATAAAAGAAAGTTCTTGTCCCTTGTCTCTTGTATATTTCCATCTTTAGTAGACACGTCATACCTACTGATGTTCACATCACTTCATAAATAAAGATATTAAAAACAGAGTGATAGAAAATGTAATTCAATTTTCAGTGAAATTCAGACACAGTAAAACCCCCATTTAAGGGTTTTTTTTTTTGGAACAGTAAATATGAACACTAAACTGACACAAGTCTTAAAGGAAGTACCTTTATGGCAGAGGAAGTTGCAGTACTGGAATTCTTTGTTACAAGAGGGGAAAACCTTAAATCTCGAAAAAAAATTAAATGGGGGTTCCACTGTACACTGAAATCCACGGTCACATTTCCATGAACAAAAAAACGGAAATAAACCTAAGCTTCTTATGAATTACTATTTTCACATGCTTCATAACAGAATGAAGCTATAGCAGCGAGTTATGAACGAACTCTCATATGAAGCTGAATTTGCTGTCTTTTCACTTCTGGGAGAACTTCATATGGAAGCAGAAATATGGATTTCTGCTTAAATCTTATTTGCTATTTAATGTGCAGCTCGTCTATCGCCATTTCTCTAGACAACGCCATATGGGGAGGGGAAGAGGATCCAGTAGAAGCATCAATGTCACAGGGCATTGGCCTTCACTTCCAGTCCTGAATCAAGCTCCACTACACAGTTTCGCCAAGTCACAATCTTGGACATTAACAGACAGTGTGATTTTTGTGGAATTTAATGTAGCCTTTGCCAAGCAATGTAACTTTTACACTGTACACACCCACCCCATAGTACAAAGGGATTATTAATGTGTTATAGCCTCACGCTATGTACAGTATTTACAGGATAAGGACATACTGCATTTTGCCTCAGCAGTGTGGTGTCACGTCATACCAACACAAAATCCACCCCTTGTCTCAAACTGCCCTAATACATTGCCTGCTATCATGCTGGCTGTATATTATTTAGTTAAGCCTTTCACTATCAGGGATGGAACACATACAAGTTTAGAAAAAATGTATTGAGTTTTGATGAAAGGTGACAAGATGGTTGCAAAGGACAGTATTCAGAAGACAGCAGAACAGACGGTCGTGACAAGGGGGAGATTTTAATACAGTTGGTCAGGCATGGAGAGGAGCAGTGGTAGTGAAGGACCAGGGACACAAACACAAGAAGAAGACAGCAGGAATGGAACATGGTACTAAGGAAACGTTAATTAATTTGCAGAGCGGTGTAATGACACATGCTCCTACATTGGACCTGGTTATCATGATAACTTTAATTTTCCAATTCCTGTTTCTAATTTCTCTGTGAACAGAAATGCTTTGGTGTCAGCAATCCTGGCCAAGACCTACCCCATAGTATCAAGGATTATGAAACTATTACCATTATCATCATAGTGATTTTTCACTTCACACAAACTTTGGATATTATTTGTTCTACATAATCTCTGTCAAACCACCTGTCCACAAAAATCCACAACACACCCAATGTGAATGACAACTAGCTGCATCAACTGCCCACCCAATGACAGCTTGGTGTCTTTGTCACATCACTATAGTTTTAGCGTTTCATGAGACCGTTCCATTCAGTTTTGTCTTGAAAAACTACTGTCATCACCAGTAACATCCACTTCCAAAGCAGCTGTCTCTGTAGACTGCATCTCTTCGACTGCAGACTCACTGGATGTTCCGTCTACTACAGAGGTAGATGCAATTGTAGACACTGCAGGTCCTGATGCTGTTGATTCCTCTAGGCCCTTCTCAGCCTCTCCAAAATCATTTCCGTGACATCCTGACGTAACCCAATCGCCAGTGCTCATTGCCAAAGGATCCTCCAGTGACGAATCATGACTAGGCAAGCCACTGGCCAAAGAAAGCAATGCATCCAATCCCATACTTTCATCAACATTCTGCAGTTCCATCTTCACCTGCGTGAGAAGAAATCGAAGATCCACTTACCGACTGAACTGCTACCCAGTGTTAATGCATTTTCTTCACGAGATGTAAGAGCAAGAAGTTCACACAACACATCCCACAGTAATGGCTCTACACAGGGCTATGCATAATATAGTTGTTAAATTTGTTCAGAACCAAATTTTACATTATAATGGCATTTATACTGAACCGTGCTCACAGCACGGTTTTCCGAGATCTGCAGTGGTTGTTGGTGGCCTCCGCCAGAGTGGGGGGGGGGGGGGGGGGAGTCTGCCTCAAAAAAAATTTGGTTTTTGGGCCCCCCCCGGGGAGGGGCCGGGGCGGGAAAAAGAAAAATAGTAGGGAGGGGGCGAAAAGGTAAAAA
>Ga0136643_10014421_pt1 | contig 11858 bp, 13 predicted proteins | sample TergutLab28metaG_FD_96883 | JGI IMG/M metagenome (GOLD analysis project Ga0136643, IMG submission 96883) | Labiotermes labralis P1 segment gut microbial communities from Petit-Saut dam, French Guiana - Lab288 P1 (version 3) (version 3) | ecosystem: Host-associated > Arthropoda: Insects >...
AGGAGATATTTTAAATCCATTTTAATCCAATAATGTGGTTTTAAATGGTTTGACAAGTATGTGCAATTAGTTGGTTTTAATAAATATTGTTATCACATTGCACGGTAATAAAATGAAAATACGTTTAGAATATTGAGCCAGAAATTTCAAATTTATCAGAGGACCCTATGATCATTGCCGGAGAATGCTGACATTATTTTTGCGACTTGTATTTTGCATAGCTATCTGAGAGATCAAGGTGTAGGCCTCTTCACCTGTTTGTCCCCACAGTTTTTCTTTCCAGACACTCTCACTATACTTCTTCCAAACACTTCACGTAACACACTGCTTCCTTATGGCTGCTTGGCTATCGGCTTAAGGACGGCCCCGTGCATTGTACCGAGAGCACACTGCGTGTGTGGGACCGCAAGAACACATTTTTTGCGCGTCATTATCTCCGTAACTGTGCAACTTCAATATCGGTATGTTTGGGTATATCGATGTAATTTAACATAAGGAACGTTCTCTAGAAATGTGGCAGATTCCTCCTGAAACATCGTCTGTATTAGTAACGGACAGCGTTCGTATATAACCAATAATAATAATAATAATAATAATGAATACCAAGGGTACTCGCTGTCGCCATTGCTCTTCTGTATGGCATTTATCCCATTACCACAAGACCTGAACAGAGCTGACTGTGAACATCAAGTACACAGAGCTGAGTTACTTACTGGATATGGATGGCTTGAAATTGCGTGGTAGAAGTGAGGAAGATTTGGAAAATGAAATAAAATCTGTGACAGCAATCTGCAGTGACATTAATATGGATTTGGATTAGATTGAGTGCCAAAATTAGCTTAAAAATGGTAGCGTCCAGAGGATAGAACACAATGATGACACAGAGCATAAGAATGAGAAAGAAAAGTTGAAGAAGGAATACTTGAGGAGATGGAGATTAATTTTGGATGCAGAATTAAACACAAAGAATAAAGTACAAACAACTGGATCAATGGCAGTATCAGTACTTAGGCATAGTTCTGGAACTCTTAACTGGCGCCCAGAAGAACTGCAAAAATTGGGTAGCAAGCTGCTAACCTTTCACAAAAAGCATCACCCAAAGGCATACGTAGATCGCTGGTATGTTGTCAGAAAAGAGGGAGGGAGGGGCCTGATGCAGTTAGAAGAAGCCTACGTAGTACAAGTACCGAAACTGATGGAATATGTGGATAGAAAAAAGGTCCAGAGATACAAGTTGTTGGACTGCACCGGTACAGCACATACTGGACAATGTGACAGCCGGCTACAAGCCTCAGGACAGAATTACAGAGGTGCACAAGACAAATAGAGGACATAACAGCACAGAAGAAAGAAAGATGGCAACATAAAAAGGATGCATGGAGAGTTCACACGTACTGGAGACGAACAGGGCAGGCGAAATCCGTACAGGCCCTAACGTAACACTGAGGCGCGTTTATGCAACCACTGTTGCAGTGGAAAATCAATAACTATTGCATATTATGTGTGTGTTTGTAGCCTTAAGTATCCAGCATGTAATAAACATGCGTCATATTGTCATCTGTGGCCTGCCCCACTCTACAATATTTAGCCACTTTACCTCATAAACAGCATGATTTTCGGGGGAAAAAAATAGTTGTCCACATGGACCAACTACTGGCACACTATTGACAACATAATCAACAGTAACCTACAGGATGAAATGGAGTCCCACTACGAGAAACTAAACAGGAAACCCTAAACGCACTACTCAAGCTATACAAGCCGGGCATACCCATAAGACCGGTTATCAACAATATAGGCGCCCCCTCTTACAAAGCAGCTAAAAAACTAAACAGACTCCTCGTAAACCACTTACACCTCAACAACTAATACAACACCATCAACTCCACTACACTTGACAATGACCTAACAAAACTCAAAATTAACAGCAATCACAGATTACTAACATTGGACATCAAGGACCTATACCTTCACATACCCATGGACGAGGCTATTAGCACCACCAAACCCCAACTTGCCAGAAACAACGACTCACGAACCACAAACCAAATTACTAGATTGCCAGAAGTTTCAAGACCAAATTTACCAACCAGATAAAGGTGTAGCCATGGGGTCCCCCATATCAGGCACCATTAAGGTGTAGCCATGGGATCCCCCATATCCGGCACCATAAATGTGTAGCCATGGGATCCCCCATATCAGGCACCATAAAGGTGTAGCCATGGGATCCCCCATATCCGGCACCATATCCGAGGTATTTCTACAACATCTAGAGAAAGCACATACAAAACACCTGCTAAACACAAACAGCATAACCTTCTACACCAGATATGTAGATAATATCTTGATAATCTATGACTCCACACGCACCAACTATGAATCCATACTACAATACACAAATGGAATCCACATAACATACGACTAGAACCTACCATTGAAACCAATAGCCGCATCAACTACTTAGATCTATTAATCACCAGAAACCCCACAAAATTGGGAATAAGCGTATTCCGCAAACCCACATCCACTGACACCACCATAAACTTCTACTCAAACCGCCCGCTGGAACACAAACTAGCTGCCTACAGGTTCCTTATTGAGAGGATGTCCACACTCCTCTCGGAGAGGAACAACGGCAAGAGGAATGGGAATCCATAAAACAAATAGCACGCAACAACAATCCATAAAACGAATAGCGCGCAACAACAACAATCCAATTAACCTCTTGCAAAAACTAAAGCAAAGAATACAGCGAAAGCTTTTCCTTCCGACACTCCCCTCAAAGAGTAGTGACACAAAGTGCGCCACTTTCACCTACACCACACCACAGATTAGGAAAATCACCAACATTTTCAAACAAACTAACGTGAAGATTGCCTACAAAACTAACAACACAATTCTACAACTCACAAGACCCACCACCAATACCCCGGTCCTACCACATGCCGACAGCGGAATCTCGCCCTAACATGCAGTACATCCAAGCAGGTATATGTAGGTCAAACTAGCCGGAGCTTAAAGCTACGTTATCGGGAACATACACGTTACATAAAGAACAATAATCCACAGTCGGCTTACGCCCTACACATACTACAAAACCGTCACGAATATGGACCTATAAACCAAAAAATGCACCTGCTAAAATCCATCAAAAGTGCCTCCTCACTGCTTCCCTATGAAAGATTCTACATACAATCCCTCCACCAAGAAAAGAAACTAATTCCCGAACAAAGCCCAGGAGACCCGAACCCCCCGCTTCAACTGTTCATTGACGCTCACCACCACCCCCCAACTTGACAAAACCAGTCGCACGGCAACATCCGCACCGTACACACGAACTACGCAGCGGCTCTCAAGACCACCGCCCATCCAAAAACTCGGGTATGTGAACACTTATTTATAAACAGAACTGGAAAGTATTTTAATCACACCACTGCCACTATCCAACCTACCACCACACTAAACACCCACAACCCACGCAGAGACTCGATCACAAACACACACAACCCCCAACACCTTAAACCTCCACCACGAACCCCCGCTACACACACCCCACCCACAACCAGGTGAGCACAAACCTCCAGTTCCCACACTGACAGTCCTGTACAGTATACTCCATAGACTCAACTGATGAACACTTATATAACACAGCGTACAGCCACTACACACACACACACACAATTCACAGTGTCATTCTTTACAGTGCAGAAAACCATATGCTGCAACTCAACATCTAATGCTCCTGATGATGGGCGTATGTACCCGAAACATGTCGAGCTAAGAAAACATCAATAAAATTACATTGCTGCATCAAGTTGGCATTTCAAGTTATTTCACAAAATGTGTTTTTTTTATTTTCTGTACTGTACAACTTTTGTCTGAAACGTTTCATTCTAAGAAGAACTTAACGAGACATCAAAAGTGTCTATCGGTCGTCATGTGCAGTGCCCGTGATTCTTGTCAGGTTTTAACGAAACTTGAAGTTTCTCGACACATTTTCGAAAAATACTTAAATATCAAGTTTCATTACAGTCCTTCCAGTCCATGCGGACGGACGGACACACGACAAAGCTAGCGTTCGCTTTACGCAGTTTTGCGAACGCGCTTTAAAACTGGTGGATAATGAAGAGCCATATCGATAGCTAAAATTTGGATACATCAAGGGAGAAACAGAAAATACACTAGTGGCAGCTGGTGACCAAGAAATTAGTAAAAACTCTTTCAAAATGAAGTTCTGAAGGAAGAAAATGGCGACAAATACGCGTTATGCAAACATCATGCGGTAACTGTGGATCGACTGACCTTTAGGATGTTTTGGCCAAGAATGGCAGACGACAGAGTTGCTACGTATTTACATTGCTGAAAATGCAATACACCAGGCATCGAAATGACAAATGACACGCGCGTGCGCGCACACACACACACAGTATGTGACAGTGAAGATGTGAGTGACACTGTTAAGCGGTACATACTGACAGGGAAGATACGGTACACAGGACAGATCTAATTAAAACGACTGATAATGTGGCACTGCCAGCGGACAATGTCACGCAAAAAGAAGCAGAAAACAAACTGAAGTACTGCAGTGTCTGTACAGAGACACGACGAATGTGGAACACGAAATTTGTTATCATACCGGAAACAGCTGCAGCCACCGGAACAGTAACACACGTTGTAAGGAAACATTTGGAACCCATACCGTGGGAACATTCAATACATTCAGCACAAAAGATGGCTGTACTGGGAACATCATACATAATAGGGGAGTACTGCAATATGAAACTTGAAGCCTGAGCGGTGGGGATTGCCGTTGGTACACGAGAAGTACCGGGGAGAAAAGGCTTGTGACACGAAACAAAATAAATAAATAAAAATAATAACTCATAATAGACTCCTTTCTCTTAATCCCGATGTTAATAAACTTATTATTATTATTATTATTTGCTATCACCTTTATGCGGAGTATTTACAATTATGTGCGTGAAACAAGCCGTGTTGCTAGGCTATATACTGTTACAGTTGTTCTGTATTTACAGTTTATTGATTTCATTACTAATATTGTATACAGATACGGAGACGAGTTCTTGACTGAAACGTATCATCCAAACAGAATTGCACATTTGTCATGAAAATTACAAAAGTCTGAACTAAAGTAATGTGGAAGAAGTACAGCAAGACTAGAACTGGGTAGGAATTGAGGTGCAACAGAGAGCAGATGGAGGTGCAACAGAGAGCAGATGAAGGTGCAACAGAGAGCAGATGGAGGTGCAACAGAGAGCAGATGAAGGTGCAACAGAGAGCAGATGAAGGTGCAACAGAGAGCAGATACATCATTTCATTTAATTCGGAAATGAAGACGACAGGCCGTAAGTACAACAAAATGCTTGAAACGATATTGTGGCTCTGCAGTGTGTACAGCTGCACGTGCAACACGTTACGTCACGAACAGCACAGTGCCACTTTGAGACCATTAGTATGGTTCGCTAGACTGAAGCAGCGGAGGAACTTTGACAGCTGATGAGAGACTGAGAGAGTTAAGAAATGGTCGGCGAAATTCAAGGATACCAGCAAAACTGGAAGGTGGAAGGGACTGAAGGAGGAGACTTCCCACCTTCCGTTCCTTTATCGGTGGAGGGTACAGTGAGACTTGGGTAGATCAAAACGACGATGTAAGGACCAAGGTCATTCTGGGATTCACAGGAACAGGACTTGGCAACGTACAGATACAGTAATGATGATGATGGTGATGACTTAAGAAATTAACATGAAACAATGACTACGACTCACACGACACGACACAGCAACTTGTCACACGGTACAGGCTGATTTTTGCACTTACGTAACGACGCCACCTCCAACTTCCACACAGCCCGCCCGACACTCTTGCACAATCGCGATATGCATTACGCCGCCTGTTCCACACTTTGTGTGGGCCACAGTGCTGCCGCCTGTTGCAGCATAATGAACAGACATTTCTACGTGCGTCCGCAACGCAAATTTGCGGAAATGGCGTCTGTCGAGGCTACTGTGGCCGTTCGGTAGTCCTCATATAGAATACCGAGATTTGGTGAGCGGATTTTAATTCAATTTAATAATGGGAACTTGATACTTTCCAACGTAAGGTTTAACAGACTTGGCAAACTGAGAAAAAACATGCCTTATAATTAGAAGTATTTACATCATCCAATACCGACGAAAATTGACGAAATATGCAGGAAGAATGGAAGAGGATCGTCTTTCACTTTAGGTTGCCAAAATCATGTGAGTGAACATTGTTATTTGGCAGGACCAAAGCAAAGATGGAAAGCTCAAGAGAAAGAAGCTTTAATGGACTTCAATTTAACACATGATGAAGACGACGGCGGTGGTGATGACGATGATGATTTTGGTCAAAACCGCCCAAGAATAGCGGCCACGTTACGTGCATTTCTGTTGCACTGTCGGAAGTCACCAGGAAAACAGGCTGCAACACGAGATACAGAGAAACATGAAACACTAAGCCTATGTTTTTCCATTAACAAAAATTTTATTCGCATTTTCCGATCAAAGATTTGCGTGCATTCAACGTCTTCTGGTAATGCATGCTAAGTGTCCCGCCTATCTCATCGTTTGTAATTTGATCATCCTTATATCAGAGTTCTTTTGCTCGCTGCTATCTAAGTCAATTTCCGCGGCGCCATCGCACGGTCGACTACGTTAATACGAAATAAAGGCGACAGGAAGTGGCAACTGATAGTTGTCACACAAAATAATGACCCTGTATTTCCTGACCTACGCCTTGCCATCATATGCTTCATCCTGCCCGTTGCTACACCCTTCCTCCCATGTCTAAATATTTACCTCAGCATTGTCACCAAGCACAGCCCGTCTGTGTTCTTCGCTTTTTTTTTTGTCTCCTTTATTGTACCACCAGTCTAGTACGGACTCTAAGTACACTTAACCTTAAATCCAACTCTGATATCGCATGACCTGTAGAGTGATATTCCATCGAACATCCTCACAACATATATTCTCGTACCTGTGTACGGTGCTCATGAGAACCTTGTGGTTAGTTCAGTTGGTTTGAAACGTTTTAATCTTCTTGGTTCTTCTTCTTATAGTAGTGCGGGTATGAGTTCGTTGGGATGTGTGATTAACTTCTGTCGGTATTTGGTGCTGAAGTTAGTTATTTCTGATTCAACTGTGGGTATCTGTAGAACGGTGTGTGGAATAGTGTTCGGTACATACCGTGGGGCGTTGACGATTGATCTGAGAACTTTATTTTGAAATCTTTGCAGTATTTCGATGTTGGAATTACTTGCTGTACCCCAAAGGGGAATGGCGTACGTCCAGATGGGCTTTAGGATAGTTTGTATATTAATAATTTATTTTCTAGTGACAGCTTCGATTTTCTTCCTATGATCCAGTACATGCGGTGGAGTTGCAATCCGAGCTGTTTTTTTTTTTTGGTAAAGATGTGTTTTTGCCATGTCAGCCTGCAGTCAAGGTGGTTGCCTAAGTATTTGGCGGTTTCTCCCTGTGTGATACGTTTGTGGTGCGCTCAGTGCACGATACGCTGTGTACGTACTGTAGGCACTGCCAGACAGTTCAAGATGGCCTGACAGAAGTCTGGTCCCTTTCCACTGTACGCTGTCCGTGCATGTAATAAATAGAGGAGAGGCTGTTGAAAATGGAAGTGGCACTGTCTTGCCGTGTTTATATAACACGATAAAACACAGTTTGGGATAACATTTATATGCCAGTGTCAGTGGGTCTGTGCCTGCAGCAGGCTCTCATCCACCATTACCAGCACAGTGCTGCACCGTACGTGGTGTGCAGACACTGCAGTGTAGAATTATATTTAGGCACTCGACTGTTCCAAGACTTGCTCACCATTTGTTATTAAGGTATGTGAAAGTATCCTTCTTTATCCCAGCACTGTCGGTCTGGTCTTAGCTCTGGGCTGTGCACAGTATGACGTCAGCATTATTCTATATTCATCCTGTTTATTGTATGTGGTGTCCTTCACGGCGACACACAAGTACCCTAATCACAGTAACAATTGCCTGCGCTCCAGGCACGTCGTCGCTACACCGTGACTATTGCTGAGTACCTCTTAGGGAGTCTTATATTGCGATTATTTGGTAATGTACCATATATGACGTAGATCGTGGAGAGAGTGGGCGGCAAACATGTCCGTGGCTGAGGCAGCACCATCGTGGCGCCCGACTTGTTTATGTGTGTCGTCTGGTGACTTAAGTGACTTTAGACAGCAGCTGCTGTTGAGCATTACAACTGCACTGCGCCCACACAGTGTATTTGTGTTTAATATTATCCTCACAATATCGCCTTAGAACATTAACCGAGTATTGTGCTCTTAGGTGCTAACTGACTATGTAGAGTGCAAGGCAGATCGACTGCAGTTTTGATTGGAGCCATCCCGCTGTGTTATCCAGTCGAAATATCAAATAAAAGAATTATTCTATTCAGTCGGAACACAACAAATAATTTATTATCAATCTATAAACGGGCAGCATGTTTCGGCTCATCGAGCCATCATCAGGCCAAATCACAACCATACTGAAAGTACATTCAGTAGACGTGCACATTGTGGGATCCCAAATGTTTATAAATCGTACGACAATAAACAGTACAAATGACTGTTAGTAGCCGCCAGTATATCGTATTATAAAATTCAGTAAATATGTTGTAATAAAAGTATTTTAAATTGGATATATTACGATTAAAATGATACAGCTCTACCAACAGCAGTAATATCATTATACAGTTAAGGCCGACATGACCGTGTAATAGACTAGTTCCGTTTCTTGAAGAAATGTTTTGTCGTCTTGTAAATTAATTTCTCTGTGCTGTCTATCAGGCACTGATGTCGTTATCTGGATGTTATGGTCTTACATTTACTGTGTTGTCTATTATGGGGCTAGTTTTAAGATGTGCATCACAGGTGTTGTCTTCTACAGGAAATCAAACAGGTCCTGTATTATGGCATTAAGTACAGCCATGCAATTTTTATTTGATATTTGAGATCGACTTCAGTCTTCAGATGCGATACTTCCTTTTGTTGCGTCGGTGACAGTCGTACATAACGGCACGTGTTTGAAGTGGACGGACCGGAACTGAACTTTTGACTCGCGATCACTATGTGCGAAGCGGGAACTGTCTAAATCGTAACGGAGCACAAGAATTGTAAGTGCAAAGTAACCGGTCTCTACTGACTGTAGCTAAGGGCGTTAGCAAACTAATTGCGAGAACTGACTCTTAGCTTCAAGTTTGTCTCTGTCTGTCTCCTTCTCCATCCAACGACTCGGTTCCCCCTGGCCGGATTGTCGTGAAGTGCGATGCTGGGGATATTTATTAAAATCTGTCGTCGGAATTCAAGTTCGGTTAAAATCGGTTGAAGTCGGATACCTTACATGAATACCTGTGTGCATTTGTGATGATATCTGGCTGTTTACGGTACAGGTACATGGAATACAGTTGACGATCGAACTCTAATGCGGTGCCATATGGGTGCGATTAGCATAGTTGGGGTCAAAATGCAAGAACATTCATAACATTTAATATGAGGGTTTCTAGTTGATTATTGGGTATGTGAAAGAGCGAGAAAGAGATGCGGTTTGTTGTGGTATGACGTAATAATGCAGTTGCGTGGTCTTTGTGTTGTTACGTCACGTTCCTGTGTACTTTACAACAACAACAATAATAATAATAATAATAATAATAATAATAATTGCTCAGTCTCATGTACTACAATAATAGACTCCGCGAGTAATGACCACGGAACGTATGTACAGTTTGAACAACAAAAGATGACCATCTGAGTTATAGTCCGGGGTGCAAAGACCCGAACGACCGTCAGTGCTCCGTTATGAAGGGCCGGACAAAGGGGCGGGTCAGTTGGGCAGCTGCCCGGGGCGCCGAGACACCAATGGAAAAATCGGCAATGTGGGTGTTGGTAACTCAGGTTTCCACATACCAAAGAATTTCTCCGAGCATTGTCCTCAATTTGGGCACGCGCCCTCAAAATTTCACCAGCCCCATCCTAGGCTGAAAGACATTTAAAGGATATCGGTTTTTATTGCGCACCAATTTATTAGCCGGCCCGGCCCGGCCTCCTAGCTGCTTGTACAGTACACAGCTGTTCTGCTGTCGCCATATGCAGCAGTGATCCAGTGTTGAGGCTGACGAGAGACAAGATGGCGCATGAGCCATTGCTACTCAGTGCTTGACGAAGCAGTCTGTCATGAACCGTCAACTAAAGACTGTTTCTTCTGGGATATGACGCCGTGCTACAAGGTCACCAATCTGTTGGTGGAAAATTTTTCTGCACAACCTTAGTCGTCGCCTTGAAGAGCTCAGATATTTTTGGTCTAAGAGGCGTGAAGTTTGCATAATTGCATATGAAAATATGAACACAGTGCACTGGACGATTTTTAAACAGCATCTCTCCAAAAAGTGAGTGATAACCCCTCGTGTGTAGCACTTGTTCCATTACTGCTGCGCTCAAGTGACCTTGCCCTTCACTGTAATCTGGCCAGTTTAACAAGTGCGCTATTGTTGACCTTGAAATGGAATTCATACATAGTCATCATGCGTTGTCAACTTGAAATGTGAAGAACGCCACGTAAAGCAAACCCCCTTTAAGCAGGGAATTTTCCGCCCATCAGGGATAATGCAGTATGAGTTAATCAGGCCTGGGTGATTACAAAGAAATATTAATAACCATTAGTGTTCGCAAAAAAATTGCATGATTGTTGAGGCCTGTCAGCTCTTTATGTTCAATGCCAGTTTCACTGTACTGCAGAGCTGCATATTCTGAAATGACGGGATATGTTGTTCCTCCCCGCAGAAGTCGGCACAAAACAGAACTGTCCTCTCTGAACATCTGTATTTTGTAAATACAATGACGTATGAATGCACATGAACGTTCAGTATAGTGAGGTACTTATTTGGGAATTACAATGAATGTATTGGACCTCTAAAACATTCAATTTTTACAGGCAGTGCTTCGACAGTTACCGTGAATGTATTCGCTTCATTGCTGCTGATATGACATTAATCACTGACGTGTCAGCAGCAATGAAACTGACATGTAACAATGTATCACAGATTACGGAAAAAAAAAAAAAACATTCGTAACTGCCCACTGTTTGTTTTATGAACACCTCCACATAATTCTGTTGTTTCTGTAATAGTAGTGAATACCATATAATATAACGGTTGTCACTCCAAATCGTTTATTGTTGCCTGGATCATTAGCAGACAAGTATAACAAAATGTCAGATGCATGCTAGATTTAAACTATTTTCTGTTGCAAAATTTGTGCTCCACAGATGTGATTCCCAGAAGTGCAGGCAATTTTTTAATTCCTGTTTTCTTAAAAATTTGGTCCCCAGTATGCGGGGAAAATGGCCCCCCCCTAAAACGTGCCCCCCCCCCCCCCAAACAGATCTGCAGTACAGAGTTCTAACCTAATGCTCCCATTGCACATTCATCCAGTGCTACAAATGTCACCATTCCTGTTCTTATTTGATTTTTGTAAGGAACTAGTGGCTTAAATATAAAAAATTTGTTGCAACATGGCCTCAAGTTTTCACACTCTTGCTTGCCATGTTTGTAACTTCTGACTGCTAGACAATGTGTGTGCGTGTATGTATATGTGTGTGTGTTTGTGTGTGTGTATGTATGTTCATGTTCGCACGCGTGCGCTATCTTCAATCAGCATCAAACAAATTGCAAAATAAAATTTTAGCATACCCACATTTTCCACACAGAACACAAAACTGTTCTCAGAAGAAACTTATAAGCCTTCTGAATTGCCTGCTGATTTCTAGCTGTCTGACGTAACAATACACCTA
>Ga0136643_10014423_pt1 | contig 11857 bp, 12 predicted proteins | sample TergutLab28metaG_FD_96883 | JGI IMG/M metagenome (GOLD analysis project Ga0136643, IMG submission 96883) | Labiotermes labralis P1 segment gut microbial communities from Petit-Saut dam, French Guiana - Lab288 P1 (version 3) (version 3) | ecosystem: Host-associated > Arthropoda: Insects >...
ATAGTAGTGGTATTAGCCATTATTTTAGGTGTGAGTTTAGGAAGCAAGCATCTAAATCATATTTATCAAAATAATACACAAAAATCTGTATCAAAAAATATGAAGCAAGATACAGAAAACAGTAGTTTTGCAAATTCTTCACAAAAGGAAGAAAACAAAAAATCTTTTAACAAAGAAGCTGTTGCAAAAGGATATTACCTTGAATCAAAAGATTCAAAGGGTAAAATTAGTTATGAAAAAGCAACTGAAGCATCTTTGCAAGAACTAGAAGGAAAAGCACAAACAAGTAAACTCTCTGTTTATCAAACAACCTATCAAGGTAAATTGATAACAGTTCTGAGTTTACCTTAATAAATCAAAAGGAGATTTATGAAAATTAAAAATTGGAAGGCTAAACTAGCCATAGTTACTAGTCTAGCAATAATACTAACCTCAGTCACGACAACGCCTGTCTTGGCATTTACTGAATCAGTAAGTTCAAATAACGAAAACAACGTTCAAGTAGATATTAAGCAAATTAAAGAAATTGCTAATGTTAATTTTAGTGGTGCAGGTTATACGGGAACACCGTCGCAATCATTAGCAGAAAATGTAGCATTACTTGTAGATCAAGATGGTTCAGGGCATGGCTATAATGCACATGATGTTTTGAAATATCTTTATCCTAATGATAGTGATGCTCAACTACAAAAAGAAGCAGTTTCTGCAGAACAGGCAGTATCATGGCTAAACTCGGTAGGATATACGGCTAATGTAGTAAATCGTGCATTGACCACAGATGAAATCAAAAAAAGTTTAGATGCGTCTGAACCAATAATCACAGTATTAGAAAATCAAGATTCAAGTTATTGGCTTGAACCAGTGAGCTCAGGAATATTGTACGCACATGATGATGTATCAGCTGGAGACCAACAATTACTCCATCAGTCATTTATCAAAACTTTTAACCACAATGAAGTGTTCATTAAAGATGGGGAAGAAACTAATAGCTTCCAATTTACTGATATGAAAGATGCACCAGATGAAACAGCACGAAATTCTAGTTTCAAATGGACGCAATCTATTGTAGATATTAAAAAAGATCCAACATGGGATAGCAAGGAAAATATTCGTGGAGATAGGGCATCAGGAAGTTTCAATGTTGATGTTACTAAAGAAGGCACTAATATTACTCAAGTAGATTTTACTGACCAAGATGTTCAAGACCTTTGGCATAAATATGATAAAGATAATACGACGTCTACAACACAATTATCAGCACTTGCTTTGATTAATCTTTATTTTGATGAACAACATCAAAAAACAGTATCAGATATGGATAAATATCTAAAAATTTCTGACACGACAGATGTAACTGTCCAACAAATTGAAGACTGGTATAAATCTTTAGGTTTTGAGTTTGACACAGCTAGTGGAAAATTGTCGAAAGATATTACAAAGACAGCAAATAGCAAAGGAGAATTATACCTTTCAGTCTTTAATAACTTAGATGCAACAAATAGCGTTAAGCACACCTCGGCTATTGGAGCAGGATTTGCAGATAATTCATCTGGTTATATGCCACGTTGGCAAGATGTGCGAGATTGGGAGTAATTATATGAAAATTATGTTGTAGATTGGTCAAAACCAAATGCAATGGATACTATGATACAGAACTGGAAAAATTATAATTATGATAATTTTAGAGTCTTAGGTGGCGAATGGGGAGAAAATGTCAAAGGTTTATTTAATACCAATGAGGTCATTTACAATATTCATGCTAAGGACAAACCATCAACGGATGGACAAACACCCTTTAGTCTTTCTACAAGTACATCTGCAAGTGATTTGCAAAAAAGTGTAACTCAAACTCAGGGAAATTTCATCACAGCACAGGATTTTGGTGTTCGTGAAACACAGGGACAACAACCGTGGTGCTCAGAGTATGTCGATGCTGCGGCTATTAATACGGTATATAAGGCAAAAGACACAACTATGCCGGGTGATGGTGCAATCACTACTGCTAAAAAGCTCATGCAGTTAGACCGCCCGGGTGTATCAGATGGGACATTAGAAACATTAAGTGGTACTACTATTTCAGATATGTTAAATCTTATTAAGAATAATTATCAAGTAACTGCGGATGTTGAGGATAGAGCATTAAGCTTCAATGAAGTCAAACAAGAAATTGATCAAGATAAAATTATTGAGATGGATGCCTATGATGCAAATAATCCAGCTACTCCGGGAACAGGGGATAATCTGGGTCATGCGGTATCTATTGTAGGTTATGTTATGCCAGCAGATGGAGATACAACAAAGCATGCACCATATTATGAAGTATGGAACCCATGGTGGAATAAAACATTCTATGTTTCAGCTAATTCAAAAACTTTCCGATTGGCTGGTGTAGATTATAAGTGGACACGTACATGGCACAACTGGAGAAAAATTAATGAAAAAGCTAACGTGTCGATAGATCCATCAATCGGACAACAGAAAGTAGCAAGTGCTCCGAACCCTGATGCACAAGTTCAACTTAATGGATTAAAACCTATTGATAGTCAACATATCATTGATAATGGAATGACTCCAGCACTATCAAATGATAATATTGGAAATCAGCAGGTTGCTGAATATGGGGCTCCTCATAGAATATATGATATATTTATAAGTCAAACAAATTTTTGGTATGCTTACAGAAGTGATAATAAAAAAATAATGTTGGGGATTGATATTCCATTTGTCGAAGAGGATAACAGAACAAATAATGGAGCAGGAAAGTTTGTAGTTGATTTTGGGAATGCCAGTGATAATCTCTATAAACTAGGAGAAGATTTTGGCCCTTCGGTATCAATGGCAGCAATTACAGCAATGGTTTCCTTATTATCATTAACTTCAGGCACAGAAGCAATAGCTCAATCTACAATTAGAGCAATAAGTAGTTTATTAGCATTATTTGGAATCAAGACAGGAATTTTTACTTTAATAGATGATTATAATGCTTATCATAATAGTATAGAAAATATGAAAAAAGATTTTGTACAAGCGATGAATGGACAATAAATCATGATAAAAAAGAAGATAAATGTAAGTGATTTATTTACTTCCAATATGTGGATAAAAGGTTCATGTATCATGTTAATTTTTGCGATTCTAATAATAACTTTCGATTTGATGACAAAGATAAATAATTCTGATAATTTTTCAAAATATTTGATATGGGTACTAATCGTGTTTGCATATATTTTTCCGATAATTATTGGAAACAAAGCAAGAACAAGAATTAAAAAAAGAGAAGAAGAAATAACTGAAGAGAATGAAGAAATAAGGCAAGAGTTAGAAAAGCAAAAAAATTCAAATAATAAATTTGTATTGTTTATATTGACTTTGAGTTTCTTATATATTCTAATTTATATTTTTGCAATCTCCTCAATATCTGTAATAGGGAAATTTCTAATATTTTTATCTCTTATACTATATATTTCAGGTGTTTTGGTAAATGTAAAAAAAGATATGTGAGGATATAAAGAATTTTTGACAGTGTGTTTGCCAATAAGAAAATCAGCCATAGGCTGATTTTTATTTCTCATTTCCTTCCTCATTTTCAGGCGTCATGCCTGCGATGATTTCATTGATTTTATCTAGGCGTGGTTGGGTTCCTACCTGAAATTCGTTGATTTTTCTTTGGATGTCTGCTTGTGTTCTCTTGGTGTGTTCAAGTTCGATGTTGACACGTTCAAGATTAGCTTTCACATCATCTACATTTTCTCTCAAGGTTGTGATGTAGTCTTTCATATCTTTGAAAAAATTTGCCATTGTATCTCCTAATCTAGTATTTTATCTATTAGAGCGTCAAAATCCTGCTCATTTTCCGTGAAATGAATATCAAATCCATCAGAGCTATCATAGCGTGGAATCAGATGGATATGTGTGTGAAAGACAGACTGCCCTGCGATTTCTTCATTGTTTTGTAGGATATTCATTCCTTTGGCATCCAGTTTATCTTTTAACAAATTAGCGATGTGAGGGATTTTGCTGAAGAGGAGCCCCACTTCTTGACTGGGCATTTCCAGTAAGTTTCTGTGATGTTTCTTTGGAATGACTAGCGTATGTCCCTTGGTCGTCTGTGTGATGTCCAAGATTGCAAGCAGGGTGTCATCTTCATAGACCTTGTTTGAGGGAATCTCTCCGTCAATGATTTTACAAAAAATGCAATCTTCCATGAGGTATCTATTATCTTTCTTTCTGTATTTTGTTATAATACTATTATAGCAAAAATCAAGAAAGAGGAATAATAATGTCTCTAAAGGTAACAAATCTGACAGGTGGGTATTTTGGTCATCCTGTATTAAAAGATGTGAATTTTGAAGTCGCAGATGGAGAATTAGTGGGGCTTATCGGGCTTAACGGAGCAGGGAAATCTACAACCATACAAGAAGTCATTGGGCTTTTAACCCCTTACTCAGGTCAGATTACTTTAGATGGGATGAGTTTGCAAGAAGACATTGAAACCTATCGTAAGAAAGTTGGATTTATCCCTGAAACACCTAGTCTTTATGAAGAATTGACCTTGCGTGAACACATCGAGGTAACAGCTCTTGCATACGGTGTTCCTATGGAAGAAGCTCTTTCACGTGCCAAGGACTTGCTTGAAATCTTCCGCCTTTCAGATAAGATGGACTGGTTTCCCGCTAATTTCTCCAAAGGGATGAAGCAAAAGGTAATGATTATCTGTGCTTTCTTGGTAGAGCCTAGCCTTTATATCATTGATGAGCCATTTTTGGGGCTTGATCCATTGGCCATTCAGGATTTGATTGATCTTATGCTTGCCATGAAAGAAGAAGGGTCATCTATTCTCATGTCCACGCATATCTTGACGACTGCGGAAAAATTCTGCGACAAGTTCATCGTCTTGCATGATGGACAAGTGCTTGCTGCGGGAACACTTTCTGAACTACGGGTTCAATTCAATCAACCTGGGGCAAGTTTAGATGAAATCTATCTTTCACTCACTAGAAAACCTATGGAGTCCAAAGTGACAGCAGGAGAAGCTCATGGATAAAATTTTTGCCAAGCGTAGGCAAGATTGGTATGAGCAGAACATCAAATACCTGCGATACGTCTTTAATGACCATTTTGTCCTCTTTTTGATGATTCTTATTGGAGCCTTTGTGGTTCAATATGCCAATTATCTCAATACACATACTGCGACAGAGTTTGAAAAATATATTGTAATTTTTCTAGTCAGTATCGTCAGCCTCTTTATGGGGCGTTTAGCTACGTTTTTGGAGTCTGCCGATAAGGCATTCTTACTGGCTAAGGAGGAAGAGATTGATGCTTATCTGACTAAAGCAGTGTTTTATTCCATGATCATGCCAGTCTTCTCTATTATTACATTCACAATCATTGCCTTTCCATTACTCAGATATTCATGGATTTTCTTAGTTGTCTGGATGATTGTACTTATCGTAATCAAGTTTATTCTTTATAGTTTAACCTTGAATAGATTCCATGATAAGAGTGGGATGCTCAAATGGGATGAGTTGATTGATTATGAAAATAACCGTCAGAACACGACACTCCGTTTCTTTGCCCTATTTACTAATGTCAAAGGATTGAAGTCTGGCTCACACCGTCGGAAATATTTGGACTTCTTACTTCCAAAAACCAAACGAACTTATGATTATCTCTATATGCGAGCTTTCCTGCGTAGTGGCGATTATCTCAATCTGACCCTTCGCATCTTGCTCTTGCAAGTGCTTGCCATTGTCTTTATCCCTAACAGTCTGCTTGCCATGATATTGGTTGTTGTTCTCAGTTATCTCTTGGTTTTTCAGTTAATGGCATTGAGAGAAAACTATGATTATCAACTGTTCACACGACTTTATCCTGTTAAAGACAGAGGAAAAGACGTTGGACTACGTTCGGTTTTACTTCGTGTAGTTGCTGTGTTGACTTTGGTTCAAGTGGTTTTGGGGCTCATATTCATGAGCAATAAATGGTATGTCATCGCCTTTGTCCTTATGAATCTGATTTTACTCAGAATCTATATCAAAGCACGATTGAGAAAAAATAAAAGCCTAATCAGATAAGGCTTTTTATATTATTTTTGTACCATGTATATAGGTTGTACCTGTCTGCTCGGCTAATTTTTGGTAGTTTTCAGCAGTTACACCACCGCCGATGAGAATATCAATGCGACCATCGGCATACCGGACTAAATCTGCTATTTTTTCAACATTTAGGGGTTGGTCCAATGAATTTCCGTGCATGAGAATTTTTTCTACTCCAAGCTCTACCAATTCATCAAGAGCAGTTTTTTGGTTTTTAATTTGATCAAATGCCATGTGAAAGGTAACAGGGAGACCCTGAGATGCCAGTAGGAGTGTTTCTAGTGCTTCGCTGTCAATCTCGTTTTCGTGAGTCAATGCTCCAAAGACAAGAGCTTGAGCTCCAGCCTCAACAGCTTTGAGGATGTCTGTTTCCATGATTTTTAACTCATAAGAATTATAGACAAAATCTCCACCACGAGGACGGATGATGACAGCGAGAGTGGTCTTGCTGTCTTTGATCACCTCAGCGGACTCTTGGATGACACCATAGCTTGGCGTTGTCCCCCCAACTGCAAGATTATCACAAAGTTCAATCCGTTCTACCCCAGCTTGCACAGCAGAGGGAATGGCAGTAAAATTTTCAACACAAAGTTCACGAATGATCATAGTTTCTCCTTATAATTTAACTCCTCCCATTATATCATGGCATAAAAGGAAAGAAAATAAAAAAAGAAGTCAATATATTTACTTCTTTTTTATTAGGCGTTGAAGAACGAATTTTATTCCTTGCTTACAAGAAATAAAAATGATGAAACTCAAGAGAATGGAGAGTGGTATAGCCACAAATGCAGAAAAACTGGAGAGCAAGAAGGTCGTGATAATAACTAAGAGGATACTAAAAACACCAATATTCACAAAAAAGGTCAATTCTTTGAGTCGCTTATTGAATTCTTTCTGAGTTTTAAGATTGTTTTGTGTGTCTTGGGCAGAGATACTATTATAGTCAATGTATTCCTGCTTTTCATTAAAATCTTCTAAATCGCGTAATTCCATTTTTCAGATAATAGGAAAGCCTATATACTCCTGTTTTTTTAATAAGTGCTCTCATTATACCATAATACAGCAGATATGCAAGTTCTTGGGAGTAAGACAAGCAAAGAAAATGCTTCTATCCACCTGTATGATAGGCTCAGGCACAGTTCTAACTCTAGCTTGACTCTACCCAATGAAAGAGTATAATAGAAAAGAATAACAGCGACCAATAAGGAGAAAAAATGTCAAAGAAATATTTAGAAGTATCAGATGAGATACTTGAACAACTTCAGCCTCAATCAGAGGAATACACTGCAAAAGTTGAAAATAATCAATTAGTCGTAAAATCCAAAACAACAAAATTTACTGAAAATCTTAATTTCTCATTGCGTTGGTTATTGGTTCCTACGGTTATTGCTTTGATTGTTTCTTTATGTGTCTTTCTCTTCATGAAAGAATCGCAGATTGCCTTATCAGGGACACAGATTTATACGCTATCAAGTATTTCTACTCTTCTTGGAACTGTTATTGGTTTTATCACTTTCCTTGTCATTAATTGGAAAGAATATTCCAAAAAAGCAGAAGACAATCGATTGCTTGTGAAATCTCGTCAAATTTTAACCATTACAATCAGCTATGTTGCAGTTGCTCTAGTGGGACAAGTCTTGATGTTCAACTTTATTTCCCATATGTTTCAGGGAGCAAGCTTTGATCCTATTACAGCGTCATTATTAGTCAGTTTATTTACCAGTGTCATCTTTTATTTCCTTATTTCACGGGCTATTGATGTCTCTGTTTCTAAACTGATTCACCTTTTGTTCATCATCATGGTGGGGGGGATTCTTATCTCTGTCATGAGCAATAGTCATACAGGGTGGTGGAAAGAGAATTTCTCATTCTTAGGAACAGCAGAAGCGTCAGACCGTTGGCAGTTTGAGATTACCATGGTTCTTACAGGGGTCGTCCTAATGACCATTACAGATTATCTATTTTCTAGCTTCAAACGCAACAATACCTTCTACAACTGGAAAATAGGATTTATCCGTATAAGTTATTATCTTATCGGGATATTTATTGCTTGTATCGGTATCTTCCCAGCAAATATTGGATCATGGACTCGAATTGTACACAATTTAGCAGCCTTTGGAGTAGTCATCATCACATTGCTTCTCATCTCTTTTTTGAAATTTTTACTGCCACAAGTTTCAAAAGAATTTGTCGTTCTATCTACAGTCGTCTTAGTAGCATTAGTTGCAGGTATCATACTTTTTATGAAACTTCATTATCTCTCTCTTACCGTATTTGAGATGTTTGCCTTTGCTCTTATCTTTATGTGGATGGTTCTCCTCATGGACGTCTTGCAGGAAATTGCAGGCAATGATGATAAACAAGACATTAAAATATTTAACTTAGAGGAACTTAAAAATCTTGTCTAAAATTTCAACTGGCATTTTGCTAGTTTTTTATTACCAAAAATAAGGTCAGGAAAACAATCAAAATTTCGCTGTTATACTAGGTATAACAGTCTTGACAAGAAATGTCAAGACTAACACTAAGAAGAAATTTCTTAGTTAGAAAAGAGATGGAGAATATAATGGAGTGTATGTATAAAAATAGTGAAGACAACAAAAGTAGATATATTTTAGGGACAAAGGGAAAAAATCCTGTTTTTATATTCGGAATTAATCCTAGTACAGCAGAACCTAATAAACCAGATGCAACTATCAAAAAAATTGAGAAAATATCACAAAAGCAGGGATATGATAGTTGGATAATGATGAATGTGTATCCTGTAAGAATGACAAAATTTGCCGAATTGCCAAAATCTCTTGATGAAAGTGAGCACCAAAGAAACATTGAGGTTATTAAAGAACAAGTGTCTAAATATACAGAGTTAGATGTATGGGTAGCATTTGGAAATAACATTCTTAATGGAGCTAGATCTGAATTGATTCGATTTTGGAAAGATATAGTGGCTAGCCTAGAGGGTATAAAAATTAATTGGTTAGCAACAAATATTAATAAAAAAGGAACTCCAAGGCATCCATTGTATGAAAAAGACGATAGTACCTTAAAGCCTTTTGATATGAACACATTTCTATCAGATCAAATGTAAAATCAGCCCTTGGCTGTTTTTATTTGTCTATATATTTTCAAGTTTTTTAAGAGCGTTCGTTTAAGAAACAAAGTCGCAAGTATTCAAGTTCTTATAGGATATGATAAAATAGGATTTATGATAAAAATTACTGCAACAGTGGAAAGTGTAGAACAGGCAAAAACCCTGCTTGATGCAGGTGTAGATCGCTTGCAAATGGGGGACGAGCAGTTTGGACTACGAGTACCTACGCCACTTTCTCATGAGGAAATAAAAGCAATAACAAAACTGGCACATGAATCAGGTAAAGAAGTTGTGATTTCTGTCAATGCCATCATGCACACAGAGATGATGACTAAGATTAAAGATTATTTGGATTTTTTACAAGAGATAAAAGCTGATTATATCGCAGTTGGTGATGCAGGTGTCATTCATGTCTTGCAACGAGATGAGTACAAACTGCCTTTCATTTATGATGCTTCGACCATGGTCGCTTCCAGTCGTCAGATTAATTTCTGGGGGAAACAAGGTGCAGTTGAGGCTGTGCTCGCTCGTGAGATTCCAAAGGGTGAGCTTGAACCTATGAAGGATACGCTAGAAATCCCTGCAGAGATTTTGGTTTATGGAGCGACAGTCATTCATCACAGTAAACGTCCACTCATTCAGAACTATTATAACTACATTAAAACGGATGAAGAGGGAAAAGACATTGACCGCTCCCTCTTCGTCTCTGAACCAAAGAAAAAAGACACGCATTACTCTATCTTTGAAGATGCTCACGGAACTCATGTTTATGCTAATGATGATCTGAATATGATGACAGAATTAGCAGATTTAGTGGATATGGGATTTAACCATTGGAAGTTGGATGGTATCTTTACTCGAGGAAATGAATTTGTTCAGGTAGTCAAACTCTATATTCAAGCTAAGCGATGGGTTGAATCAGGAGAATTTACTTCTGACAAAGCCTTTCAATTGGAGGAAGAAGTCAGAAAAATCCATCCTGAAGGGCGAACGCTCTCTCATGGTTTCTATGATTTAGATCCTAATGATGTGAAATAAAAACAATCAATAAGTTTTGGTCGGCAGACCTTATCAAAATAAAAAAGTTACAAACTTACAATCTTGAAAATTGAAGTTGTTGTAAAACAAATCGGAGAAAAAAATGCAAAAAAATTATACACGTCCTGAGGTGCTATCACCTGCAGGGACTTTAGAAAAATTAAAAGTTGCTATTGAATATGGTGCAGATGCCGTTTATATCGGAGGACAAGCCTATGGGTTGCGTTCTCGTGCGGGGAACTTCACCTTTGAAGAAATGGCAGAAGGGGTTGCTTTTGCTAGAGAACATGGGGCAAAGGTCTATGTAGCAGCCAATATGGTCACACATGAAGGAAATGAAAAAGGAGCTGGAGAATGGTTCCGTACCCTGCGTGATATTGGAATTTCAGCAGTCATTGTCTCAGACCCTGCTCTGATTGCTATCTGTGCAGCAGAAGCACCGGGATTACCTATTCACTTGTCTACACAGTCCTCCGCAACCAATTATGAAACGCTTGAATTTTGGAAAAATCAAGGATTAGAACGTGTCGTGTTGGCTCGTGAAGTTTCCATGGAAGAGTTAGCTGAGATTCGCAAGCATACAGATGTAGAGATTGAAGCCTTTGTGCATGGTGCCATGTGTATTTCATATTCAGGGCGTTGTGTCTTATCCAACTATATGTCCATGCGTGATGCTAACCGTGGAGGATGTTCACAGTCTTGCCGATGGAAGTACGATCTTTATGATATGCCCTTTGGTCAACGCAAGTCTATTGAAGGACAGGTAGAGGAGGAGTTTTCTATGTCTGCTGTGGATATGTCCATGATTGAGCATATTCCTGACATGATTGAAAATGGAGTAAATTCCCTGAAGATTGAGGGACGTATGAAGTCTATTCACTATGTGTCTACCGTTTCGATGGTCTATAAAAAAGCCATTGATGCCTATCTCGAAAGTCCAGAAACATTTGAAGCCATCAAGCAAGAATTAGTCGATGAGCTTTGGAAAGTGGCACAGCGTGAGCTGGATACAGGATTCTATTATGAAACGCCTGATGAGAATAAACAGCTCTTTGGTGCCCGTCGTAAAATCCCTGAATACAAATTCGTAGGAGAAGTAGTTTCATTTGACTCAGAGACAATGGTTGCAACAATCCGTCAGCGTAATGTCATCAAAAAAGGAGATGTTATCGAATTTTACGGACCGGGATTCCGCCACTATGAAACAACTGTTCAAAATCTCCGCAATGATGAAGGACCAGTTGATCGTGCCCCTAATCCTATGGAGATTCTCTATATTGATGTCCCGCAAGCCGTTGAGCCGGGAGATATGATTCGTAAATCAGGTGCAGGCTTAATCAATCTTTATAGTGAAAATGGAAAAGCACAAACAGTCAGAGCCTAGACTCTGATTTTTTTCTTATATGGTATAATAAAGCTGAAAGAAAGTAAAAGGAGAAAATTAATGGCTGTTTTGATTTTAGGTGGTGCGGGATATGTGGGGAGTCATGCAGTAGATATGCTTATTTCGCGAGGCTATGATGTGGCTGTGGTGGATAATCTAGTGACAGGGCATCGTGATGCAGTTCCAGATTCTGTGCGTTTTTATGAGGGAGATGTGCGTGACAAAGCCTTTCTTACAGATGTCTTCAAG
>Ga0136643_10014428_pt1 | contig 11854 bp, 4 predicted proteins | sample TergutLab28metaG_FD_96883 | JGI IMG/M metagenome (GOLD analysis project Ga0136643, IMG submission 96883) | Labiotermes labralis P1 segment gut microbial communities from Petit-Saut dam, French Guiana - Lab288 P1 (version 3) (version 3) | ecosystem: Host-associated > Arthropoda: Insects >...
GACTGCGGCACTAGAAGGGGGTGAGTGGTCAGCAGCACGCCCCGGCCGCACTTTACCCCCGGGAAAGACCCGGTACCCATTTTACAGGAGGCTGGGTGGGCCCCAGGGCCGGTCTGGACGGGCCGAAAATCTCGTTCCACCGGGATTCGATCCCGGATCGCCCAGCCCGTAGTCAATAGCTATACCGACTGAGCTACCCGGCCCACATGTATACAGAGTATCTAATTACTATTTGCAACGCCTTCCAACCTCCAACACAACCCTGCCGTTCGTTGTATTTACGTTTGTTCGTCGTATACTCTTTAAATTGGCAGATTAATTTCTGTAAACGCTATTCTTTGCAAACGAATGACACATTCAAATATAATTTTGCTGGTAGAATTATTTGTGTTTGACGCTAGGAAACTACCAGACGTGTTTAAAACAGAGGTTATAACCAGGAATTTTCAGAACTCTGCTGTTTGCGCAGTACGGCCGATAAGACTTTTTTTTTGTTTGTGAAGTAAAGCAATTGCTTTTTTCCTAAATAAACTGTCATTCGGAGCAGCTATTTTACTGTCATACTTTATTGAGGAGCACTCTGGTAATAGCGTCTGCAAATGTACGCGAGGAGTCTATTTGTAGTGCAATAAAACACTGAGAGTGCAAGCTTTTTATGTACTTGGAGGAAAATCCTTCTTCAGAATTTGATATTCGCTGACCTACTTGGAAATTCTTCGCCTGTTATGAAATTGGAAGGCCTATTGTCATGTTCACAAAAACTCGCGTTTGTCCATGTGCTGAGAAAATTCAAGCCTTTTCCCCACCTTCGAGCTCTCAAACCAAAATACTCTATGCGTTTCTTATCCGCGATGCGTATGAGCGTATCTCATTTTTAGGCTCCTTCGTAATATTGCGTAAAGCGATTATTAGCTTCGTTGTGTCTGCCTGTCTGTCTGTCTGTCCGTCCGTCCGTCCGCATGGAACAACTTGGCCTGCTCTTGAGGGGTTTTTATTAAGTCTGATATTCGAGAATTTGTCTCAAATCTGTGGAGAAAATTCAATTTTGATTAAAATCTTCACATGGAGACCTGTGCACATTTTTGATAACACGTCGCTGAGTTCGTCGTAGAATGAGAAATGTTTCAGACAAAAGTTGTAGAGAATGTCAAAACACACGCTTTATTTTCAATCATTTTTCCCGGAAAACGTGCCGTTTATAAGGGTAATGTGGAAAAATATTGTAAATCCAGACAGGCCACAGTTGACAGTATACTGCTGCGTAGGAAAGATTCGCACTGCATGCCGGATAACTAAGAAAAGAACACAGACACACACTCGGGATGTTTAATACAATTTCCATGACAACTGGTTACGCGAACGGGCCTCACTGTTACATTTGTATGTACATTACCTGTTTTGTTTTCGATTTGGTCGTTCTGCTATACCTGCCATATTGTGTGGATTGCGAATTGTAGGACATTTTGAACTTCATCGTCACAAATTGATAGCACTTGCATGGTTGAAGGCAGAGGCTGTGTAATTTACCGTAATGGCCACATTGCACGTGTGTTGCTTGGAGGTTAGCGGAATAGCAGGTGCGAGGATTGGAGGGGGGGAGGGGGGTGGTCAGTTCAGCACCGTGCTGTGGTGACATGGGGGAGTGGAGGTATAGATTACGCATTCTTAACTTTGACATTGTTTGGAGGTGAGTTGTCAGTTTCAAGCCACTGCCGCTGTACCCCCAGGAGAAGAGCTCCTGGCACCCACCGACTAGGAGACCGAGTGGCCGAAAGGTGTGTCTGGATGATATGGAGATTTGCTGGAAACAGTCGTCGAGTCCGTAGCCTGGCCAGTGTCCAGTGCACCACCTGAGCTGCCCCGGCTCCCTCGTTGTTAACCGTCAAGATAATGTGCATGCGTAACATGAAAGACGAAAAATAGCAAGTACGTTTAATAAACAATTCGAGAATTTCTGCGATTTTAAATGCCTTTCGAGTAGAGATATGAAATACAAAATTCGTGCACAGATTAGAAGAATACACGTAGAAAGCGGCATTGGTTATGTCAATTACACAAACGAACCCACATATGTTTCAACATATTATAATTGGCCCTCCATTTGAAAGTCTACCGTATTAGCCACTGCTAGGTTGAACACATTTCGGTATATTTCAGAACACGTTGCTCTGATTCTAAATGCAGTTTCATATCTGTAGGGCCTGTTATATTGATGGGCATCTTTTTGCTGTGTGTGTTGGTCAGAACTGGTCCGCCGCGTATAACATTGTACGTCTGTCGCCATCATTAAATTTTATAATGGTCTTTAGCCATTATAAAGGGAACGATGGGTATTTCTAGTACATTTATCTTACCAAAATCTGGTTTCGAGTTTCTCTGACTTCGCTGTTATGTTCTGTAATGGGTTCACTTAATATTATTGACGGGTGGACTGTGAAATGGATGTGAGAATTTGTTGCATTCAGTGTCCTTATTAGTTATTCGGTAACGCCTCTTACGTCTGCTGGACTTAAATTCTCTTCTCGCTCATGAGATGTTAACGTACAGAACACAATAAAATCAGTACCACACACACACACACACACACACACACACACACACACACATACGCCTTCAGACAGTGTATAAACTTTCATATACGTCTACACTAAAACACTGCGAACAGCAGAGTCTCCATTAGTCTGGTATTATTATTATTATTATTATTTGTTCTCCTTAGATGTTGCACTTCTTGGTTTATAATTACAGATTTTATCGGAGTGATTACAAATTTTATCACCAATTGTCATTTAAGATTGAGAAATTTGTGGTTAGTATCGCATGTTAGGATGCTGGAGACGACTTATTACGTCGTGTTTCAAGTTTCACATTTTAATGCAGGGTATTCGGCACCGCACCAGCTGGTAACATGTTTATTGTACTGTTGTCACGTCTTTCATATAAATAAAAGGTAAAGTGCACCCTTGTACAGGCACTGAGGCTCTGTAAATGCCGTACGGCCCATAGGGGGAGTAGAGGTATAGCTCCAATCTTTCTTGACCACGGTACTAGAAGGGGATGAGGGGTCAGCGTCACGCCCCGGGCCGCTCTTTACCCCCAGAAAAGACCCGGTACCCATTTTACAGGAGGCTGGTTGGGCCCCAGGGCCGGTCTTGACAGGTGCGGAAAATCTCGCCACCACCGGGATTTGATTCCCGGACCGTCCAGCCCGTAGCCAGTCGCTATACCGACTACGTTACCCGGTCCACCACGTCTTTCATACGCTGTTTTAATATTGACGGTCTTATGGACTGCTGTTTCAGTTATGTACTGTATTGTGTTATTACCTAATGTAATATCAGGTCCTTGTGCTGCATTTTTTATCAGTTATAAATGTTTTGTCCCAGTAAATTTTGTGTCGTATTTCTAATCTTCTGTAATGCGTCATGGCTCCGGTATTACAGGTCTACTGGTATTATCACGCCTCGTTGTTACGTTTTGTTAACGAATTTGCATGATTCAGGGAATTCAGACTAGTCTACTGTTTCCATTACCTATTCAATTATTCTGTACACACATTGTTTACAGTAGTGCTTAATTCTTTCCAATAATAACACCTTCTCAGATAAAGTAAAACAAGGGAAGTAAATTACATGGATAGAAGAAAAAAAATAGATTATTTTGCATGAATGATAGACTATTGTACGTGAAGTGCTTGTTTGTTATGTAAGTTCTTTTTAATAGAGGTAATTTTACTCTAGCATCTACTTTATCTTCTTTGGGTGGAGAAACTCTCCATTGAAGAAAGCTTCTAAATTCTATGATTCTAGATCAATTGTATCAGCAACGTCCCTTCTACGCTTAAGTCGCCGAAGTTCGTCTCTTCGCTCTAGGTTTCTGGACTACAGTTGTGTACGAATTTCTCGCTACACGAAGCGTACATGTTGTCTTACTGTGTGCCGTCATCCTAGTGATGTTTCGTGAAGTGGAAATGATCAAGCTTTTCGTTAAGCAGTCCCCCCCCAAATCCCCCCGCTGTGGATTTCTCTCTCTTATGTCGAAGTATTCTCCTCGGAACACTGTTCTCAGACACCCTTATCTGTGTTGTTTCCTTAAGGCGAACTACTTTTGTCCCACTCTGTCAGAGTAATGGGCAAATTACAGCGTTGCGTAAACTTATTGTAATGACCTCATTTGAGAAGTGACAACGGAGATGGTAAGTGAAATTAATTTGTGGTGAAAGAATTACATTTCTTGCCTAGGTGAGCTGCTAGGAAGAATATGTTCCAACACCGATCCCATTGGCCTCACGGTGTCAGACGTAGATCTGCAGCCGCTTGTTTGCTGTGATTGCGGGTTCGAATCCCGATAAGGGCATGGATGTTGGTCTTTGGTGTTTTTTGTGTGTTGTGTAGGTAGAGGTCTCCTGCGAGGGGCTGATCATTCGTTCAGAGGAGTGTTATCATGTGTGTGTGTCTAATTGCGTGTGATCTACAAGCCACAACAACGGTACGACCTAGACTCGAGTTGGGTCGTTGCGCCCAAAAAAAATCTCCACCTACTTACAGTATGAGCTAGGAGACGCGAAAACTGAAGAATCTGAACTGAATGCTAAGAATTTCCCGCATTTATTCTACTCTTAATGTAGTCGTGAATACATTTGAGATTTGTTTTTGCCTTTCCCAAATACAGCATTTGAAATTGCCACATTTTTGGAGTACCTACTAGTTGTTTTTGTATTTTAATTGTCTCTGGTTCTGGTGACAATACAGGGATATAACTCTTAATTCACAATTATCTGTTTGCGTGTAGATGAACCTTTCTGGCAAGTAATAGCTCTATTGTGTTACTGTGATATTTGTAGTTTTGGCGGAGAAACTGACTTCACTAGTACACAGAAGCTAATGCGCTGTTACAGGCCGTCTTGTTTTTTGACTATCCGAAAGGCTTATTCTAAGCCTAAGTTCAATTCAGGTACACTGAGAGATCTACTAATTTGTTGTATGAAGTAATTAGCAGTACAACATATAGGCCTGTATGCACTAATGGATTAATTTACGCCTTTCGCTTTTGTAGTGTTATTTCTAACATGTTTCGGCCTGTGCATGGCCATCTTCAGGGGTATCATAAATGTACGACGTTAGGAATTACAGCCGACTGCACGTTATGAATGCCAAGCAGTGACCGAAACATGTCGTAAATAACATCAACAAAGTAAAGTCTTTTAGCGTACAGAGGTGAAGTATTGTTAATTACTGTACGCTGGTACATATTAAATAATAATTAATTCAAAGTTATTGTACTGTACTGCTGTTATGAATCATAGTCTTTTTTTAAAGTTTGTAAATAGTTGCTGTTCCTTCGAATTTTTCATCGAGTTTTTCTCCAACAGCTGTCTGACAAAAGGAGAATATCTCATAATTACAGCCTATTACGTCGAAATCCATTTTGATGTATGCCTCTAACACAATTTTAATATCTAAAGTAAAGTTTTTTTTAAAATTTAAGTGATGTGTGATCTTTTTCTATTGGTGGGCCCATATGTACTGGTTAAGTACATGCTACGTCGCGCGGTTACTGTCGTGGTAACTGACTCCATGGAAAAGAATCTTTTTCATCAGCAGCCATTTAAGGTCATCAATTTCCCATGTTTCATTTTCCTCCCGATTAGACCCCGCCTCTGTCCCGTATCCTAAGCCGGATAAATCCAGTCCACACCCTTAACATCGTACAGTTTAAGTCCCATTTTAGTTGTATGTTCTCATTTGTGCTTGTGACACTCATTGGTCTGTTCACTTCAGGTTTTGCGACCGGTATTCTGTATGCATTTCACATCTTGAGTATGGTAATTAACAATCATAATAGGCAAGGCCGTGTCCTTCTGGACCCCACCCGTTTTGCGGTTCAGACTTATCCTCTACCACAACGCCCACATTAGGACTATAACTTCATTCAGCATGTTCAGTGTGCTTCACGTTCCTCTAGGTCCTTCCTTTACGATTATATTCAATCCCTGCTTAGTTCGGAGCACTTACGATCTTCACTTATTGTCGGGAGATTGTTGGTTCGAATCTCGGCCAGTTTACCGACTGCCCTTAGATTTCTCGTGGTATTCCTCAGTATGTCCATTCTCGCCGGTATTTCTTACATATGTGCTACCACCGTGTTCTTCCAGATCCTTGCCTATATACTATTTATGGTCATCTTTGCATCTTCCTCGTCACAGCTTAGCCTCCGCAGTTGAAGAGGGGTCGTTAACAAATAAATAAAACACCCACGATCTGTGATATGTGAGTTATAACGACGGTGATGCTGACGGTGCGGGTCTTCTGGGGTGACGATCTGGTGAACGGCTGCCGACGTTTCGAAGGATCGTGGTGCCTTTAGTTTCGGGGTTAAGCAATATACGCTTTTGTAAGAAAAGTACGTTTCTGGGATTTGATGCTTTGCAGCCTGCTAGAAATTTATCGAAATTTTGCATGATCTATCCATCGTGGGGCCTCTGCAGGTCATTGTATTGTGCCAGTTCTCTACCCCTGAGGACGCTAATGTCTGAAACGGAAGCGTGTGCTGCTTGAAGCACGTAAATTAATAAATTAATTGATTTGCAAATTAATATTGGTCCGCCGCATAATTCTGACTAAACGAATTATTTCTCAGTTGATAGCCGGAATTATTTGATAAATAATTAAGATCTTAGGACACTTTTACATATGTGTAATCTTATTGAACAACGCTTGACCTGAAATCCATACTGTTTTTGTAGAGACACACAACTTCACGTCCGTCGACCTCTAGGAGAAGGAGAAGAATAACGAGGAAGTGGAGAAGAATGAGTTAGGACGAAGAGAAATAGCGAATGAGAACGAAAAGGCGAGGAGAAGGAGAAGCAAAAAGAGGAGGAAGAAGGAAAAGAATAGTTGGCCATTAATACTTCAACTTCTACCAATCATCATTAAGGACCATAGAACCGTACGAAAGCCGAGACAACACCTCCACACATTTGCTGCTCCTCTGACAGAAGTGAAAGTGACCACCGGAAAGTTCGTCAACGGTCGCTTTGTCAGTTGTGGAAGTTCTTGTCCGAACTTTCATATGGCAACACTGTGGATTCGAACCTGGAACGTTCCGATTGCGATTCAACGCCATATCCTTCAAGTCGACAGAAGGTAGGCATGTGGGATGCTTTGCTGGTCTGAATACTCAGAACCGTTACTCGCAGTCTTCTGGTCGCGAAATACCAGTTCTTGGCATCTGACTTTGATACTTAGGCTAAGTCCTGGCATTTGTCTGCGTGCAAAGGCAGAATGAAAAGGGAAGCAACACTTTGGTGGAGATACCGTCAACATGCAGGCAGTACTGTACCTGGTCTTGAAAGTGATATATTAGCATTACGAGCTGTTCATGGCTTAGGTGGACAGAGTCGCTGATAGCGATTTCGGCCCCCGTCAGCAAGGGTGGACCGGCTAATCATCTTTACACTAAACAAAGACTGTCTGTGTGTTGTTGAGTGACTTAGGCTTGGCCTGAAAGGGTTAATTTGTACAATCGGCAAGTAATGATACCACCGAGAAAGACAAAAAAACATATGCAAGTCGGGCGCGGGGACCCGTTTCCGAACCGCCGGGCCCCGGTAATTTGTATCGGCTTCTCCCCGACGTCTCGACGGCATTGTAGATGGTTACACAACCGCGTGTTACTGCTCTAGCTTCTTTACAGGCCAGGAACTAACAAACGACGTATACAAAAAGACTAAACGTATAAGCGATCCTTGATGGTGTAGCTGCGGTTCCGTGGGAGGTGATCAAAAGCCGCGTCTCCACTCCGTTCAACTTTGCCGCCATCCGTTTATGGTTACCAGCGTCAGGCGGTATAAAACACGCACGAATGGCACAGATCGCACCGCGCGTCTTCACGACGTCCGACAGACCAGGCGGCGCAGTGCAGACGCGGCTTAGCGGACTGCGATCAGAGGCAGCAGATACTGCCCTACCAAGGACGCTGGGGAGTGCGTGGAAGACAGCTTGCTCTAAATCAGCGAGTCGTAGAATAATTACTGGCATGCTTTTCATTTTCATATTGAAACGCCCCACTCGTAAATCTAATCTCAGAAACAGAACAGAATATTTATGCCTTTTTGAATATGTCATTTCTGTAGAGTCCTACATGTTTCTATATAAATGGTCTTCTTGTTTGTGTAATCCCTAATTGCGATAACTACAGCCAAGTTAACGTATCAGTGCCACATGTACAGTTAGGATCTTCGGCTTGGCACATTTGAGGGACTGACAGTCGAAATTCTCATTGTCACTGCTTTCGGCTCAAATCCTGACAAACAGGCTGGTTTTTCTGACTCTTTGTGTTTTTCCACAGTTTTTCTACTTACATCTATTATGACATTAAAGTAAGTTACGACCGATTTCTCCCAACGTCTTTCGAAATAATACTGAAACAATCATCCTGTCATTCGACGCAGCATTGCCCTATTGTTGATTAATTATCGTTAAATAGACGTTTAATATCCCTACTTCACATTTTACTGACTTTGCTTCCTAAACAAGGGACTAATTTGTCCATAGGAAGTTTTGTGTTAATTTGTCAAAATGTTTTGTGAATGGAAAATAGTCGTTTCATCGTATGTAGTTGCAGGCGTCCAATGATTCTTCTTCCTAATAGTCTCAAATTTTGTGGGATTATGGGTATTTTCTTATTTATAGTTGAATTAATTAATCAATTAATGAAATAATGGTATGGCCACGTCAAAAGGATGCGAGAGGAAAGAATACCGAAATTAATTATGGATTGAATACCATGGGAGAGAAGGAAAAGAGGACGTCCAAGAAAAACGTGGATGGAAGGAGTACAAATAGCCATGACAACAAGAAATTTAGAACCAGATCAGTGGAGAAACAGAGAGGAATGGCGTTTGGTTTCCGGAAGACGGCGACAGCTGTTAAAAAACCGGACAAATAGATAGATAGATATAGTTGAATTAAATATGACCTAATAATAATATTAGTAATAAAAAACTTGTTAAATGTGGCAGCTGAAATGGGTTTATTTTCCGACACCGGTTGTCACCTCTGCAATTATATTTCCTCGGAATTCTCACCAACTAACTGAACTGAAAGAATTTTGAGGTTTTCACAGCAGGATACCTTTTCTTCTAGGATATGCCGCTGTCATAGTTAGTAATCGGGTGAGAACAATACTTAGCGTCGAAACGTTGGGATCCGTTTACCCATGGACGCAGCAGCGTTATGTGCCAGAAGAACGAATCCTGAACTGCAGAACTTAAAACTCAAATTCCGCTCAACCTCAGTGCAAAAGTACTTGATTATGTAAGTCTGCCATCAACCTCAGTGCAAAAGTCCTTGATTATGTAAGTCTGCCATCAACCTCAGTGCAAAATTCCTTGATTATGTAAGTCTGCCATCAACCTCAGTGCAAAAGTCCTTGATTATGTAAGTCTGCCATCATCCTCAGTGCAAAATTCCTTGATTATGTAAGCCTGCCATCAACCTCAGTGCAAACGTCCTTGATTATGTAAGTCTGCCATCAACATCAGTGCAAAAGTCCTTGATTATGTAAATCTTCCATCAACCTGAGTGCAAAAGTCCTTGATTACGTAAATCTGCCATCAACCTCAGTGCAAACGTCCTTGATTATGTAAGTCTGCCATCAACCTCAGTGCAAAGGTCCTTGATTATGTAAGTCTGCCATCAACCTCAGTGCAAAAGTGCTTGATTATGTAAGTTTGCCATCAACCTCAGTGCAAAAGTCCTTGATTATGTAAGTCTGCCATCAGCCTCAGTGCAAACGTCCTTGATTATGTAAGTCTGCCATATAGAAAACGTTTTATGAATCCTTTACAGGAGCCTGATAGTAACAGTTATATATTAGAGTACTTGGCTCAGTTCATGCTGCTATCTTGGTTGTCCATTCTGTGTATAATTGAGAAAAAATGATATAAATAAAAAACAACACACAACGTAAAGAAGACAAGAACGTCACCACAACAAAAACACAAAACAAAAGAGCAACAGAAAGCGGCAGAGCAACATGAAGAGCATATTTCTTAGTTTCAAATGCTCAATTGGTTGTTGCTGTGGAACGGAACGGTCGATATAAAATATGCGGGGTTTCGTTTTTGTTATTTTACAGTTTATAAAAAGACCTTCAACGCAGGTTGCACTTTTTACGCGCGTTCGCAAAATTGCGAAAAGCGATTGTTAGTGTCGTCATGTCTGTTCGTCCGTCCGTCTGTCCCCATGAAACAACTCGGCTCCCTCTTTACGGATTTTCATAAAGTTCTATGTTTGAGTAGTTTTCGAAAAACTGTCGAGATAATTGAGCTTCATTAAAATCGGTCAAGAATATAACGGGTATATTACATGACCACCTGACATTTTTGATCATTTCTCGCTCATTTCTCCTTAGAATGAGAAATTTTTCAGACAAACGTTGTAGAGGAAATGAAAACACACATTTTGTATTCAATATCTTGTTTTGGAAAATCGTCCCGTTTATGAGATAATTTGGAAAGTATTGCAGAGCGGGTCAGGCCACAAATGACAATATGGCGCATGCGTATTGCATGCTGGACACCTAGGGCTTCAAATACACACTCAGGTTGTTTAATGCTTATTGCTTTTCCACAGCATCAATGGTTGCACGAACGTGCCTCAATGTTACGTTATACGTACATTGCCTGACTTGTTTCTATATATGTCGTTGTACAGATATCTGAATTCTACATCAAGTGTCTAATATCGCTTCCATTTCAATACTCTCGTGGCCGCTGTGTTATTATTATTATTATTATTAATATTGATGATGATGATTAGGGATGTTCAAATACGCAGGTGGAGTATCATACGATGTCATGGCGTTCTTGCCAAGTTTCATTAAATTCCGCCCGTTTGATCAGTTAGTTGTTAATGAGAAACACACACACACACACACGAGTCTCGATAGCTCCATAAGCCCCAGTTTCCATAGAAAGAAAAGCTGCCTCAAAACAAAGCAATAAAACCTGTGACGTGTTAGCGTTATGTTAATTTTGTCTGGGACTTGCCTGTAGGAAGGTCCGAGACACTTGAGTGTCTTAAACAAGTGCTTGTACATGTTCATGGTGATAATTTATTGTAGGAGAACCTTATTACCATAAAGACCAACAAGAAATTTCTTTTACGAGCCAGCAACCAATTTGCTTTAGAGAACGTAAAAAAGAAATGGGGAAAAGGGAAATTAGGGCGCTTGCCACCCGACACCGGATCAGTTAGTCTCGGACTAGAATCCCGCCTGTTGCATGTATGTTTATATTTTCATCACTGCTGTCATTCTAATTATACTGCTTAATTATTTGTTTACTTGGTCTGTTAGGAGCGTAAGGCTTATGTAAATAAAATAAGAACCGAGATTTAGATGTCTTGGTAGGTTTTGTAGGACATCGGAATAGGCCAATTGGCCTATCGCTGTAATAGTAATAATAATAATCCGAGAACATTCTAAAATATAAGTGCCTTACAATATAAATACAGCACATGTGGACTGTAAAAAATCCCAGTCGCCCCTATTATAATAGGGGCGACTGGGATTTTTTAAAAGTCATTTAGAAAATACGTGAGCAACATACCAGGAAATCATGAAGTTAAGGAGCTCCAGAAAACAGCCATATTGAGCACTGCACACATACTTCGGAAAGTACTAATGTAAAAGTACAATCGTAGATTCAACACTGGAACTAACTATATAAGCACCATGAATAGTAACAACAGAATAGCTGCAACACTGTATTCTCTAGGGACATAGTTTGTCTCAGGAATATAAGTATAAATACCCTGCATAAAGGAGATGATGATGATGATAATAA
>Ga0136643_10014430_pt1 | contig 11852 bp, 6 predicted proteins | sample TergutLab28metaG_FD_96883 | JGI IMG/M metagenome (GOLD analysis project Ga0136643, IMG submission 96883) | Labiotermes labralis P1 segment gut microbial communities from Petit-Saut dam, French Guiana - Lab288 P1 (version 3) (version 3) | ecosystem: Host-associated > Arthropoda: Insects >...
AACAATTATAGTACTTCAATGGAACCCGCGGCGATGCAGGTGGTTGAGGTACTGTGCTATAAGACGGAAGGTCGCGGGTTCCATTCCCGATAGTGTCATTGGAATTTTTCCGTCCGCACTATGTCCCTGGGGTCGACTCAGCTTCTAATAGAAGTGAGTACCAAGAATATTTCCTGGAGGTAGAGGCGGCCGGTGCATGGGGCTGACAAATTTATCACATTCACGTGCCGACTGACTTGAAATCTGGGAGTCTTATAACTCCTGGAAACCTTAGGGCCTGTCCAGGCCTGTTACACAGATTGCTTGACCTTTCACCTTTACCAATGAAATAAATAAGATACATTTAACTCTAAAATGAATTTTCATTCCTCTATGACACATGGAACCTTATTATTAATGAACATGTTTCGTAACAGAACAGGCTTTGTGATTGTCACTCCGACTGTATTACCTCCTTATCACGCTGTTGTCCTGGAAACGCGTGTCATCATGCTGACACACAGGCTGTACTTCTGTGTTCCCAGCTTTGTAATGCAAAGACAGAGATGTAAGGTAATTCATAATCTGCGCCGAGACAGAATACAAGTAGATAAAAACATGAATTGATAAAAAAAAAATAATTGTAAGAATGTAAGACAGGCAAAATAATTTCCTCCTTAAACATAAGTGCGCTTCTTCCACTACCGCATTTAATTTGAGAGGTGCGGATGGGCGAGGAGAAAACGAAGTCCGGTAATACAGTCTGTTAAAGCAGACTTACAGCGACATAAATATAACCGAAGTATGACAGCAGTTGTAATGACAACTACACAACAGCCAGCGCTCAGTTTGACACCGAGCCAAATGCTACATGTAACTCAATTCCTATAATTGGATACGTACGTCTACTTTCCACATAAAAATGATTGATATCTTAAAGATGTAGAGATAAGCCGTACATATGAGAGAAACCTTGTGCATTCTTCACAGATCACCTTAGTGCCCGCTGCTCAGAATGCTCATTTCATTAGTTCTTTCACGTATTTAAGTAGTATTTCATATTCTCAGTGTTGAAGTTTATCATTTGGTAGAAGTAGAATTCTAAACACGTTTCTTGTTTAAAGCCGCTGTGTTCTACTTAATCTCTATTTAATGATGCTGACAGTAAGCGTAATACATTGCATATAGTGTGGAATTGTTGGACAATTAGTGAATAATGAATAGGACAGGATCTGGAACTAAGAGGCCTCACCAAACAGTAGGCACTATCGTGTCGTGTGCCTGAAAAAAACACCCCAGTCAGAATAGTTGGTATGTGGCAAAGATTCGAACCTGATGCTTAAAATCACTAGTCAGAAGTGCGACTTTACCCACATTGCTCTGTGACATCCTGTAACAGTTAATATAAACAGGCAACAGGTGTAAAATTTTATGTAGAAGGATGCTTTCAGCTCAGAGGCATATAACGACAGGTTTCTGACTCTTTTCGACACAACTACGCTCTTAATTGTTACAATGCATAATTTTGCAGCCAGTGAAACTGTTTCTGACTTCAGAAACGCTTATAAATGAGGGACATAATCAGACGGGTCGATTTTGAAGAGAAGTCTCTATCCATGAACAGTATATAGCACTGATATTTGTAAGCCACGTCCAGTGAATGAGTGCTGGGCTAACTTAACCGTCCGAATAAGTTCCCAGTTCTAGACACATCCAACGACGGAAACAGATCCCATTGCTGAAATATTTTGCTTTATAAAAGACCATAGCGATTAGCGATGCAGAAGAAATGAAACTGCATCTGAAAATTGTGCAAACTTCAAGAAGCAATTTGTAAACGTTGAATGCGAATGTACTGACTCTTTGCCTGTATAAATGTTATTAGATTATTACTTAAGCCAGACACTTTCTGCAGTAAAGCAATATGCAGTTATCCTAGGTAGACTGACTTGACAGACGTCTCAAAGCTACTTATTAAAGTTATGCAACACCGAAATGTTATGACCTTTAACCCAGCCCAGTGTTCCCCATCCAGGGTTCCGCACAACACCATTATGGGTTCCGCACAACATCATTATGTGTTCCGCAGAACATCATTATATGTTCCGCATAACATCATTATATGTTCCGCAGAACATCATTATGTGTTCCGCACAACATCGTTATGGGTTCCGCAGAACTCCAGCATGTGTTCCGCACATCATTATGTGTTCCACACAACACCATTATGTGTTCCGCACAACATCATTATGGGTTACGCAGAACATCATTATGTGTTCCGCAAAACATCATTAAATGTTCCGCAGAACATCATTAAGTGTTCCGCACCACATCATTATGTGTTCCGCAAGAAATCGTGAAATAAAGAACACGAATTTTTAAATAATGCGAAAATTTCCAAATATTCCTCTAAATATTGCGAGAATTTTTGTTCGGCAATTGGCAGCACTAAAACAATCTGCACGACTTAATATTTGATTTGATATTGAGAGAAATTTAGATAATACAAAAGGGTTGAAAAATGCGCAATTTTTTCTCACGCTGTAAGGTGACGTGTGTGTGTGTGTGTGTATATATATATATATATATATATCAGTTATTTACAAATGAATTTTATTGATAATAATTTGGAAGTAATTAAATTGTGCTCCTTATTATCAACTTTTCTGGCCTGTAAACTTTTCTGTCGGTAGGGGTACCTCGGGCACTGAAATTGTTTATGGCTTCCTACATTGAAGAAAAGTCGTGAAACACCACCCTGGCCTTTCACAGCTAACCAAGCAGCATATCTAACATTCAGACTACCAGTCTGGTATCGTGACAGCCAGGATAACTCTGCCGACGAAACTAATTACCGTGAAATCGGGATTAGGTTCCCGGTTCTTTCGCCACAGGGTCCACACCGTCTCTGGTCCCATCCAGCCTTCTGTTCAAAAGGAGATATTTCTCCACTCACCTGCACTTAGAGTCAACGTTATGAAAACGTGGTGTTATGCCCCATATCGCTCATTTGCGACAACAGTTTCACAATTCAAAATTTGTGATTTTTCAGGAGAAACTTTTAAAGGTTTTGAAGTGCTATAATTTTCTATGAGTGCAAAGACGACACAACTGCTCTTTATACCAATAACTCAAAAATGCCAGATTTTGAGTTGTGACATTCTTGTCGCAAATGAGCGCTATGCTATCATGCCATGATGTTTAGTTAAACAGAGGGACAGCTTCACTTTCACCCTTCATTTACTCCAGACTGAGTACGCCAGCCTGGCTATAATAAGAAGACCTGAAAAACTTGTTAGTTTCTTAAAATTTTGACCTTGATCGAGGTTGTAATTAGCGCGTGACGTAGGGTTTTATCTTTTGGAATATGACGCCGTGTAGTTCGTTAGAAGGGTACCGAAATTTCAGAAGATCGTGCTGTTTTCACAAAATACCTCGATGACTGAAGCAGCAGAATCTATTGGAGCGTCGGTGCACATGTATGAAATTATACTGCGCCTTATCCCAGAAAAGACAATGTAGAAACCAAACAGAAATGACAGCCCTATTGCTAATGGTTTTGTATTCCAGTGACTGAGTCTCAGAGCCGATGGCGGTACACACACTGGATCCACAACAAGCTATTAGTATTCTTATGTATATTTTTGGCAAAATTTTCCAAGGTATATTTATTGATTACAGTCATTAATATAAGATATTTATTACATTCAGAACTCTAGTGAAATCGTGCGTTTTAACCGTAAATATGTTACCACGGAACAAAAATAAATTATGAAAAAACCGAAACGTATTGTATGAGCAAGAAGAAATTGAAGTACATTGGTGGAGAGTAATATAAAGGTGCAGATATATGCATTCTTTGATAAGGAGTGGTGTATTGTATTAAAACAATCGTACTGCTTCGGGGTATAACAGCAAAGAACGGTCACTGAGGTATGAATGTCGTGATCCAAAAAACGCCTGTAGCGGGCTAGTAACAGCAACACAAACGGAGACTCGCCTATACAAAATGATTAATTTGAATGTCTTAGACGTAAAGGGAACTTTACAATACAGTTAAAGAATTCTTCGAATATTTTATTATAAATTTTTAGCACAATGCTACATTGTACGCTTAATTGTGTAGGGTTCATTAATTCTGTAAGAAAAACGCAAGAACAAACACATAATTGGAAAGAATCTATCATTAGACTGCATTATAATAAGGGCAATGAAACTGACGATTGTAATGTATATTTATACGACTTCCTTCTTTCAACATTAAATCCATATTAAAATGGAATTCAGATTTATAACGTCAATCCCGATGAAATAGATGAGACCTTCTAAATCCATCAGAAAGTGGGGAAAAATGAAATTTAAATGGTACACTGTAACAGATAGGTTATTTATAAATGGCATTCAAGCCTGTGATTTACTTAGGATGTTAGTAAGGTACAGTGTTCATGCATCCGACATAAACACGAATCTAATTAGACTATTTTTTGACGTTTTGCTGACCGTGCATCTCAGTATATTTATCTCAGTATTTAACCAACTTGATGCACAAAATTTGTTTCACAATAAGTTTTATTTCTTGCCTCTACATGTTTCGAGCAGATGTGCTCGAAACATGTAGAGGCATGAAATAAAACTTATTGTGAAACAAATTTTGTGCATCAAGTTTGGTAAATACTGAGATAAAAACTAATTAGACTAGTTAAAATGTGTAACAGGCATAAGAGAGATAGTAAATGCACACAAAATTTTAATCGAGAAACCTGAAGATTAAAGACTGTTTGGAAGATCTAGACATATAAAACAAGATAATATTCAAATGAATTTTAAATACATAGGATGAAAATGTTTTGAAATGGATTTGACTCAGAACAGGGAACAGTGGCGGGTTGACGTGAGCATGACGATGAAACATCTGTTTTAATAATATTTGACTAATTCATTTTCGCAAGTTACTTCCTCACATACAATTATGTTCATGGAATTATTATTATTTTTAACATTGTTTTTTAAGACAACTGGAGAAAACATAAATGCTATTAATCCAATTTCATATTATCCTGCCATTAACGTCTAGGTTTACCAAGTCGCCTATTAATTTCGCGTTTTCCGACTCATCCATTCTACGCATCTATCACCTATCAAACGCGTGTTTGCATGTCCTGTTGTTCCCACTCTCCATGAATGTATTACTGTAATGTTATCTGATGAGGTATACAGTTACTTAAGATCTGCTAAGACTCGCCGACTTGGGTAGCGTTCTGTGCAAATCTCTCCGAACAAATGAATATTAATTTGAAGACATTAAATTATAGATATGAAAGCAAGGCAGTGTTTTGTGCGTTGCTACTGTCACAAAGATCCCTGCAGTATGGAAAGGAGTTCGTTGACTCCGTAAGCACATCGCTGGCCACGTTCAGGGCAGCAGCCAAGACAAAGTGAAACTGGAAACATGGTCACAGTTAGGTTTGCCTTATCGTTACTGCATCAGTTTAAAAGACAGGACATCACCAACTGGCTGCAAACAGTGAAAGTCTGCCGACTGGTAAAGAAGCCGGTGGCTGAGTTACGCCCTCTTCTCAGGCACACCCTCTTGGTATGCGGCAACAAGATCACGTGTTTAGACGAAGCATCGCGGCTGTTTTGCCATTTAAACGCAGTAATAAAGTGTATTCTACTTAACACTTCATAAAAATCTTTCAGTTTTAATGAATTAACGGGCAAACGGTCTTGAAAACTGGTGTACTGTTTTCAGTTGAGAGGTAAGGTAAAAAACATGTTGAAGGATTCAAGTATTTTGGGCTGTTACAGCGTGTCGACTGGACAACAGTTACCGAAGTTTCGAATGATCGTATCGGTCTTGGACTGATAGAACTTGAGTTGAAGATAACACGAACTTTCTAGTCATCGGCAACTATTTCCCAGTCGATATCGCTAACATCTCAGAAGATTTGAATCTTCAGCAGCACAGCTGTGAGAATCTAAAATCTCGCAAATTTTATCCAGAATAATTAACTTATTAAAACAAATATATAGCTTACTTGTGTGAGCTCACAACAGCATCTGTGTCTCGAAATGTAAACTTTTGAAGAAAATGATCAATTTTCATGAAAACTTGTAAGACTACCGTGACTGTGGAAGTCACTTCAACGTCGTAAAACAAGCAAAGATGGAAAACAAGAAGGTCTGAGTAAGGTCTGTATATTACGTCATTGAATGCACCTTTAGTAATGAAGTGTTTCTTCAAGTACAGTAAGGAAGTGTTGCACATTAGGCTACTTCGTTAATTGTAGCTGCAAGAATTAGTTGTAAACGAGATGTGCCTAACCGTTACGTGCGATGCAGTGGGATTACCAACGCACTTCAACCGAAGCCCGTTACACGCACTAATTTACCAGTCGTACGGAGTAACTGAGCTTCGGGTGGTGAAATCGAGGAAGCAAATGAACTTCAAAGAAACGTCTTCGATTATTCTTCTACCAAAACTTTTTCATTCCACTGCACAAACATGTTCACAATCTTTCATCTCGTCGCAGTTACGTCTGCTTATTAGTATCTAAACATCAACGCCTCTGGCATTACCAGGTAGACAAGAAGCATAGAGCTGTTTAAAATTAGCTGGCTTTGCTGATTGCGGACCAGGAAGCGGTTGTAATAGTGACCGCCCCAGTGTCAACGGCAATGGCCAAGTCACCTTACTCTCCATTATCAGCCGATCCCTGTGGCCGCGCGGTCTAAGGTGTGGGTCTGTGGCCGCTCGCTTGCTGGGATTTTGGGTTCCAATCGCGCCGGAGGCATGTATGTCTGTCTGTTATTTGTGAGTGTTGTGTTGCCAGTTAGATGTCAGTGCGTCGGACTGATCACTCGTCTACAGGAGGCCTATCGAGTGTGGTGTGTCTGAGTGTAATCGTGAAGCCTCTTCAATGGGGAAGCCCTGGCCCACTAGGGGCTGTAAGCCATGAGAGTGGCGCAGATGGAAGTTAACTGTGCGACTTACATTGCTATGTGCCCTTATTTGTTGTGGTGTGTCTGTAGGGTGTTTTATTTAGCAATATTAAATGTGGAAGAGGTATGTTTATTGCTTGAAAGACAAAACATTGTGGATGAGTCTTCGTTTGGGCAGGACATGGGTTCAACTCTTGGTCCGGAGACCGATTATCCTCACTGAATTTTACTTCGATTTTATCAATCCATAACCGGAGGTATTAGAAAGGGAACTCAAATTGAATTATGATATTTACTTCTACGTAGTTTCTAATTCATAGGGTAAATGTTAACCATATAAATGTCGCGTGATGGTGGGAATTTCTTTCAATTACCCTAAACAATAAGTACATAAATAAATACTTTGTAAAACAGAATACACTTGTATTTGAACATTAACCCTTTAAACGCCAAGTTAAATCCCATCTACCATTTGCTGGCATTATTGGGAGCTCTCCATATTCTCCACGTTAGCAGGGTAAGGGTTAATATAAATTACAGGTGCATATATATAACTCACGAAAATTGACTGAGAATGCCGGAATTGCAATGAGGGATCTGAGGATTTACATTGTTATAGCAAACAAAGTGCAGTCAGTATAGCGATGACGATGCGGACTGGACGGTCCGAGGCTCAAATCCTAGCATGGATGTGAAATTGTTTCTTCTCCAAAACACCCAGACCGGCTCTGGAGCCCACCCAACGTCCTATAAAATGGGATTCGGGATTGTTTACAGGGGTTAAAGTAGCAGGGGCATGGAACTGACCAGTCACCCACATTTAGTGCTGAGGATAAGAACGGGTGGAGGGGTACCTCTAATCGCCCTATATTCTTTCAACGCATGGAGAGGGAAAAAGGTACTTTTACAATTCAATAATTGCCGGGCTTGTTGCTCGACTATCCCAAAAAATGTAACTCGTCTCATTTCAAAGCACTTCATTTAACTAAATCGAAAGTCACAGGCGCACAGCACAAATCACTAAGTCACACAAAACGTACTGCAATACAAACGACTGCTAGTTAATTTCCTCAAATTCGTTATCCATTTTCCTTTCATTTTTGTTGCATTTTCAGAGTGACATTTAATTTTCACACTAAACGTCAGTACAACAAAAGGACATGCGATGAACAATGGGAGTCTAGGTTTTCGAAGGGTTAGTCCTAATAAACTCTAATTATGACAGAGAAAGGCCATTGCAGCGATTTCAAATAAATGATATCAAAGACATTTTAATTTTATCCTAGATAATAATAATACCAATAGATCAGACACCCCCAAATTTTATGTTTCAATGAAAGGATTAATTCCGTTTTAGTAGGTTAAATAACTGTTAATATAAATTATGTGTTTTTATTGCGATATACGTGTAGATCCACGTGTCAATAATTAGAGTTATGAATCATATATTACCGAAAGCGGTATTCAATTTGCATAAAGCGAGACGAAACACGAAGACAAGAAAATATTTTTAGAATAAAAAAACATTGTATACAAATACACAAAAACAGCATCATAGAAAAACATTTATAAACAAAATCATAAACAAATATATATAAAGAGCTTCATATAAAAATATTTTCAAACAGCACCATACACAAATATTTATAAAGAGCATCATAAAAAAACAAGTAGAAAACACCATCATACACAAACATTTATATACAGCATCGTAAACAAACATATATAAGAGCATCAAACACAAACATATATAAACAGGATCATACACATCCATATATAAAGAGCATCATAAACAAATATTCATAAAGAGCATCAGACACAAACTTATATTAAGAGCATCATACAGAAACATATATAAAAACATCGTACACAAATATTTATAAACGGCACCATACACAAATAAATAGAAACAGCATCATACACAAACATTTATAAACAGCATCATACACAAACATATGTAAACAGCAAAATACACAAATATTTATAAAAAGCATCATACACAAATATTTATAAATAGCATCATAAACAAACATAAAAAGAGCATCCTAAATAACCATTTATAAACAGCATCATACACAAACATATATAAAGAGCATCATACAGAAATATATATAAAGAGCATCATACATAAATATATATAAACAGCAACAAAGACAAATATATATATAAAGAACATCATACACAAACATTTACAAACAACATTATACACAAACATTCAGAAACAGCATCATAAACAAATAAACATAAATAGCATTATATAAAAAAGTTTATAAACAGCATCATAAACAAATATTTATAAACAGCATCATTCACAAACATATATAAACAGCAACATACAGAAATATATATAAACAGCATCATAAGCAAATATACATAAACAGCATCATACACAAACATATATAAAGAGCATCACACAAAAACATATATAAACAGCATTATACATAAAACATTATAAAAAGCATCTTACACAAACATTTATAAAGAGAATCATAAATAAATATTTATAAACAGCATAATACAAAAACATTTGTAAAAAGCACCATACACATATTTAAACAGCATTATACACAAAATATTTTAAACAGCATCATACACAAATATATACAAACAGCATCATACACAAACATATATAAACAGCATTATTCACAAACATATATAAACAGCATCATACACAAATATGTATAAACAGCATTATACACAAAAGTTTATAAATAGCATCATACACAAACATATGCATACAGCATCACACACAAACAATTATAAACAGCATCATACACAAAAATATATAAATAACATCATATATAAATATTTATATACAGCATCATAAACAAACATGTATAAACAGCATCATACACAAATATTATAAACAGCATAAAACACAAATATTTATAAAGAGCATAATTCAGAAACATATATAAACAGCATCATACACAAACATTTATAAACAACATCATACACAAACATTTATAAACAGCATCATACACAAATATATATAAACAACATCATATACAAACATATATAAACAGCATCCTACACAAATATATATAAAAGCATCATACAAAAACTTATATAAATAGCATCAAACACAAAAATATATAAACAGCATCATAAACAAACGGGTATAAACAGCATCGTACACAAACATTTATAAACAGCATCATACACAAACGCATATAAAAAACATCATAAACAAAACACATATAAACAGCATCAAAAACAAACTTATATAAGCAGTATCATACACAAATATATATATATATATATATAAAACGCGTCATACACAAACAATTATATAGAGCATCATGCACAAATATTTATAAAAAGCATCATACACAAATATTTATAAACAGCATCATAAACAAACATATATAAACCACATCATACACCAACATATATAAACATAATCATACACAAATATTTATAAACAGCATCATACACAAATATATATAAACAGCATCATACATAAAGATATATAAACATCGTTATACACAAAGGTTTATAAAACAGCATTATACACAAACGTATACAAAAGGCATCATACACAAACATTTATAAACAGCATCATATATAAATATTTGTAAACAGCATCATACACAAATACTTATAAACAGCATCGTACACAAACATATATAAAAAACATAATACACAAACATTTATAAACAACATCATACACAAACGTTTATGAACAGCATCATACACAAATATTAATAAACAGCATCATACACAAACATATGTAAACAGCATCATACACAAATACATATAAAGATCATCATACACAAACATATTTAAACAACACCATACACAAGTATATATGAAAAGCATTATAAACAATCGTTTATAAACTGCATCATGCACAAATATTTATAAACAACATCATACACAAATATTTATAAACATCATCATACACAAATATATATAAACAGCATTATACACAAACGTTTATAATCAGCATCATACACAAACGAATACAAATAGCATCATAAACAAAAATATATAAACAGCATCATATAGAAACATATAAAAACTTCGTACACAAACGTATACAAACAGCATCATACACTATCTTATATATACAGCATCATATACAAACATATATAAACAGCATCGTGCACAAACATATATAAACAGCATCATACACAAACATATATATAGAGCATCATACAAAAACATACATAAACAGCATCATACACAAACATATATAAGCAGCATTATACACAAACGTTTATAAATAGCATCATACACAAACATATACGAACAGATTCATACACAAACATTTATAAACTGCATCATACTAAAAAATTTATAAACAACATCCTACATAAATATTTATAAACAACATAATACACAAACATATGAACACCATCATACACAAATATTTATAAACAGCATAATACACAAATGTCTATGAAGAGCATCATACACAAACATATATAAACAACATCATATACAAACATTTATAAACAGCATCATACACAAACATTTATGAAAAGCATCATACACAAACATATATAAACATTATCATACACAAACATATATAAACAGCATCATACACAAACATATATAAACAGCATCATCACAAACATTTGTATATGGCATAAGACACAATCATTTATAAGCAGCATCATACACAAACATTTATAAACAGCATCATACACAAACATTTAAAAACAGCATCCTACATAAACATGTCAACCACATCAAACACAAATATTTATAAACAACATCATACACAAACATTTATAAACCGCATCATACACAAACCTAATAAACAGCATCATACACAAACATTTATAAACAGCATCGTACCACTTCATATATAAACAGCATCATACATAAACATATATAAACAGAATCATACACAAATATACATAAAAATCATCATACACATGCATTTATAAACAGCATCATTCACCAAAATTTATAAACAGCAT
>Ga0136643_10014440_pt1 | contig 11847 bp, 7 predicted proteins | sample TergutLab28metaG_FD_96883 | JGI IMG/M metagenome (GOLD analysis project Ga0136643, IMG submission 96883) | Labiotermes labralis P1 segment gut microbial communities from Petit-Saut dam, French Guiana - Lab288 P1 (version 3) (version 3) | ecosystem: Host-associated > Arthropoda: Insects >...
CAGATCCAACGGATATGCCGGCATTGGCAGCTATCTGTTTCACAGTCAAGCGGCGGTCTTCCATAACCATTTGTTCCACTCGCGCAATCATGTCTTCAGATCGGCTAGTGCGTGGCCGAGGCTTCTTCGGCTTGTTTTCACACGACGTTCGGCCTTCTTTGAACTGTCGTACCCACGAACGCACATTTTTCACGTCCATAACGCCATCATTGCACGTCTCACTCAATTGTTGATGAATTTCGATGGGTTTCATGCCACGCAAATGGAGGAATCGGATAATCACGCGCTCTTCTTCGAATGTAAACTTCGCCTTTTTCAGTATCTAAAACACTACTGTCACTCAACGACGTCACAAGCATTCAACCGGTAGGACAGTGTTGTCATTTGGTCTCACCCAACCTAAAGACCTGCCACGTCATCTCCAACAACTTTAACGTTTCTACCTACTTCCATTCCCGAGAAAAAAATTAGGAGACCTTACAACTTGAACGCACTAGGTACAAATTTTCACATAAGAAGGGAAAAAATTTATCTATTTCTGTATTGTTAGAAAGAAAAAGATGGCTAAAAAGTACGTTAACATCATGTGGCGGAGAATTATTTAGGCAGCAGCATTCAGGAATCTGTTCACAAGCGATAAGAATCCAAAATTGAAGAATCCGAGGGGTATTTCACGTGAGATAAAACGTGTGTTGAAAATTGTATAAGGAATATGAAGCTGAGGTCCAAAGAGGAACATAAATGGTTTGATACGTGTGATTGACAGGTTGAGTAATCTTCATTTAGACTTAGAATATAAAACACAAAACCAGGAAGAAAGGTGCATAAACGTGGATTTAGCAGCCACATCTCAAGAGATTTCTGCTGCTCCTGCTGCTTATGTTGTTGCCATTATTAGTTTCATCATCATCATTATTTTCAGTAAGTGAGAGAATGGTACAGAAATTCAATCGCCAGGGGCCGCAAGATAAATTCTATTTAGATGATCAAAAATCGAGGGTTGGTTATGTTGGTCATATGTTACATATATCGTGAAGAGGAAAAAAATATACAGAAAACATATACACAGGGAGAAATCAGAGACACGTACAGAACTTTTAGAGGGAATAACGGAAGAAGAAGCCGTATTTGCAGATGCAGACATATGAGAATGTAACATGAAAATGCAGCTTAAGAAGACGGATGTCAGGGGGTGAAGCGGAAGGTTCTGGGTCTTTTTAGACTTCAGCTATATATTGCCGTCAACAGTCAAACAAACCTCCCTACTGCATACGAGATATTCTTAATTGTACGAAAAAAAATTGAAGGATTCGTATTTAAAGACGTTCAAGTTTATTAAAAATCAGTATTTCTCAAAATAAATGTTTTACTTCTCTCATTTCTAAATACGAATAATCATTTTTCGACAGCTGCAAATATTGTTTTTTTTTTTTAGATTTTGACATTTGTTTTTTAACATCAGGTATTTCATTTTTGTCCGCAGATGATACACCAGTCAGTGTCTTTCTTCATGTTCCTTCTCCAAGTGAAGGATAAGAACAGCAACACAGCTCAGGGAATATAATAATCTATTATTTATCTTTCATAAAAAACGTAGCACCAACTATAATTTTTATATAATTGGTGTTTGACGTCATTCAAATAAAATGTATGTTAGGAAGCAAACAAGATAATTATTGACAGAGGTGGAAGAAAAATTTTTCAATACTGTTCGCAAGTACAAGTAAAACAATACACTGTAGCTGTGCCTGTGGTTGAGAATCGTGAATTTTTGTGTTGCGAGTCCCTGTAAAGAGCATTGTATTTTTGCGCAACTTATGTTTCTATGTAAGAGTTCTTGTATTGTGTACGTTTTACGAACACCTAAGACCACTGAAGTGGCGTAGTTACGAAACAGAGAATTTAAATTAAATACTGTTTGAAAATTCAAATTTGTCTCTGTCGATAACGACATTCTGAAAAATATTTCGTGCAGTTCTTATGTGCAAAACTCGCAAACTTTTCTTGAGATTGATATTTCAGAAAAGGGGCGAAATTTTGTTTGAGAGTTTTAAAAGTTCAAGTCCCACATCTTTAAGTGGGACTCATGCATATGCAGAATACGTGCGTCACGTAATCCACGTGACAGACTCCGTACGATTACAGATGTCTTAATGCGCCTCAGGGAGACGGTCAGCGAAAACACCCACACAAAAGGCGAACTCAGGACTGGTTTCTGCATCACGACAAGGTGCCAGCCAGCACAGATTTATCCATATAGCATTTACCAAATTACATCAAGTTGGGGGTGGTCCCATACATTCCGCGCTAGATTCCACTCCCCAAATATGAAAACGTAGTTACCCGGGAGATTCAAGGTTACCGCGAAGATCAAATCCTAAACGCATGCGAATTTATAATAGCGCCACGAAACAGAAGGTCGGCAGATGGTTGTAGCAGTTGGACAGGTGTTATAACCCGTGTGTAAATTGTAAACGTGAGTATTTGGAGGTAGGATTTTCAGGCCTGTAACTATTCCGTGGTGTATTTTTGTACTGCACGGTTAGGAAATTTTGCTCGCACCTCACGTTTCTCCTTACTTGCGGAAAGAATTGAACCACAGGAGACTGTCCTTCTTCGGTTCGGGCCCCTTCTCTGTTGTAGCTCACCTACAGTATGTGAATGACGAGTGAAATAAAACGCACACACACATAGAGTAGGACACTGTAAATATTCTAAAATCTAGCACTACAATATCTGCTGGGATCCCAGTAACTACATATAATAATATAAATATAATAAAAGACAAAACAAACACTACAATATTGCACATCTAAACTACTAACTGTTGACGTGGGCCTTCTCGGCACTTGCACTAATGTTGGGGGGTGGGGGGAGGAAGGTGTTTAGGAACTGCACAGTTCCGGCAGTAGTGTCTAAAAATGTAATTCACTCACGTCCTTTCTAGTGCCGTTTTGCTGACATCTCCAGCAAGCTCTGGGCCCACGCTTAAACATAGCGGCCCTCGCACTTCCAGCCTTTGCAAGAGAGAAAACGCGCGCGCGCGCAAGCACGCACACACGCACACGCACGCGCGCACAAACGCGCACGCAATCACGCAATCGCGCGCGCGCACACACACACACACACACACACAGAGAGAGAGAGGATGCCAGCTCAACTCTTCACACACATGAGACATTCGTTCAAACCTTGTGTCAACAAAGCAGAAGGCACTCTTGCTACATGTAGCGTTTTGTTGTAAAGGCTATTTTCAAAACTTCGTTCTACAACTCTCTTAACGCTACTACTGTCGAAGCCTACCACACGGACGTGTCTTGCTTCCCTAACCATCTTCACTAGCACGCTGCCGCGGATCCCTATCACACTCCTTTGTTCCTTGCCAGCTCACCGCACTGCATGCTTCTACACTCTAGCGGTGTTGCTTATAACTACCGCAGGCTTGAACTGTGCAGCCGCGTACGGTTTAATACAGACTGTCTGCAGCCTCAAGAAGTACAGGGGTTAATAGAAATCACAACACTAAATCAACAAATTCGTAGCTACCTTCTTCCCTTTACAAAATTATTCAATTGAGAAAAAATCCCGCTCAAATTCTACTTTTCCTGTTTCTCGGTGACAAAATAAGTGAAGCACATTCAATTTCTTATAGTTTCTTTCGATGCAGATATTTTCATGTTGCAATTGAACTGTAAGCAGCGTCTCCGCCGAGGTTTTAAACCCAAATCCAAAGAAGCAACCAAGTTTATTCCATTCTTCACTGAACTGTAGTAAGAATATCTCATGACATTTATAATCCCCAAGTCTCAAAATATTCAGCCAGTTACATTACGTTTCGTCCGACGGATATAAACTTAAACACTCTAGTGGACAGCTTTGTGTAACTGATAATTTGATTTACAGAAAATGTCTAACAAAATCAGAAGGGTTATGCATGCAATATGTCACCAATATAATAGAAGATAAAACTCAAAACATTAAGAACAGTAACGGCTGTGCTCATTTGACAGATGGTCTACATGGTTAGGAAATGGAGCTACGGTGTCTACAATGAACAGATGTTTTTTACACACTAATAACCAGCAATATGAGTACAATCTACTTTACAAGCGAAGTGTGTACCGTTTGTTTTGCGTGAGAAAGTAAAAACGTAATTATGTCTACATTCTGTTCTTTGTCCAAGCTCCACTTCACAACGGCGTCTAAATGGAACTGCAAGATTTTACAGTCCTCAAAATTTCTAATGTTCTGGAAGGTTTTAATCATCTGCAAATGAGACACAACTGGATTTACAAACGGAATCGCACACAGCATTATTATATAAATATATGACATAGTAATGTCTTTATGATAAAATGCCCTGAGCGACACTTAAATTTAAAGTGCATTAGAAAACGCTAGAAATTGGACATGACGCTTGCAAGTAGGTAAATTAATTGTGAAGAATTTTAACACAGGTAATAGGCAAGGAATGAAGAAAATTACCGAATGCAGACGTTAATTCAAAATATACAGGTACAATTCAGTTGGTTATTACAATAGCAACACTAAACACGGCTAAATACAGACTCATCACGAAGTTGTTACAGTTCTTGTATACAACAACCGACAATTTAGCGTTTTCCAATTCAAGCTTACGGTGTGTCTATATTAGCGCATTATCATTCATTTTTAATTCGACTTTAAGCAAGACTTATAAAACATAAAAATAATGTAATAAACTGATATTTGAGAGTCCACTATTCACAGAAAGTAATCGACGTCGCCTATTAAATATTTTATAGTTATTTGGCCTAAAGCTCTCGCAATTGGTTCGAAATATTTTACTTAAATAAACGCATACGATTAGTCGCGTTGACGGATAAACTGCATATAATTAATACGACACACTACGGAATGTCCACTCTCAGCAATTTTAGTTACCGTGCCTTTACTTACATTTAAATGGATGTTGTTAAAAATATTCCACATTGCTTCTCTCCTTCCCTGTCTCCCTCCAACACACACTACCTGTAACTGGGTTAGTACCCAATATACGCTGTACGTATTTTAGCAAATACGCTACTCAATTTGTATACAACACACAACAATAATTTTAAGAAGAAACGTTTGCAAGTTTTCTTCTTTTCAGTACAGAAAGTAAGTAATTTTCCCAGTCTTAATGGTCTACTCGAATTATACAAGCCGTAACGGTAATTCGCCACTCTTTTCATTCACCATCCTATCAAGCTGACGGCGTTGTACGTCGGTACCTACACGCCATCACACTCTCCGATTTCTTGAAGGGCGAAGAATAACCGAGGAAATTATTTGATAGTCATACTTATTGCACAGATAAGGTATCAAGTTGGTTCTTTGCAGTTGTTTTGTAATACTTCATCATATATGCCCTGGACAATGGTCCATTTCTGGAAGAACTACCGCTTGAAGACCGTATTTGTAATTAATTAATTAATTAATTTTATCTTCCTATGAAAATTAATGTCCAAATGCAGAAAGCGATATTATTTTTAATTTAAGAATTATATATCACTCTTCGATAATCAATTATTGACCTTATCAAGGAAGGTAAATTTCAAGTATCTATTACTGCATGACTACTGTACATTGTTTTAGCATATTTCGCACTGCAGGTGACTCGGCTGGTGCAAATTTGTAGGGCCAGCCGGATCAGTACATCACGTGAACTACACAGCGCGTCATTTTCTTATCTCATACGTAATTCACATGAATTTTCTGCATCTTCATAAATTGTGAGTTCACCCAACTGTATTTAGTCAACACTGTCAAGGTGAAGGTTTAGAGATTCTAGGACAGACAGAGATCTAAACAATGCTTAGAGTTCTAATGTGACATACAGACGATATTTACTCTTACTAATAAAGTGCTGTTTGTATTAACCGATAAACACAATCATGCCAACCTAATATATTGGTATTTTATTCACCACTACTACGTGTATCATTATGCTGCCTAACCCACCATGGGGAACCGCGGTAGCACAGTGGTTAAAGCGCGGTGCTATAAATCATTCGGTCCCTGGTTTAATCCCAGCTGGAGTCATCCGAATTTTTCATTGACATAAAATACTTCCGAACGCACTACAGCCCTGGAGTCGACTCAGCCTCTAACAGATATGAGTACCAGGAGCACTTCTTGGGGGTAAAGTTGGCCGGTGCGTAAGTCTAATAACATTGTTCCAACCGGTGGCGTTGCCATGAAATTTGGGAACTTTAACTTCCTGCAAACTTCTGGGCCACTCCAGGCCTCTAACGGGACTGCTTTACATTTACGTTCACATAAGTCATCATATCGTAGGCCTGATGTTAGTTGTAGCCAGGTGGAACATGTAGTTAGAGGTAAAGAAAAAATCAATATTACAGATTTGAATGTTTTTTGGTTCATACAACACTTTATTGGTTTGAGACTTGTACTCCAAGCGTTGTACTATTCTGCTGAACTACAGCTTTCAAAAAACATGTGTCAAAACATTTGTTTCTGTCTATCACGATTTACCACCTTACCAATGGTCCCCAATTGTTAGGTGTTTAGCTAGCGACAAACCTACACCAAAATTAGGCACAGCGCTAACCACACAGAACATATAACTGTAGACCGTATATTGTCAGGCGCACCAAATTAGACTGCACTTCTGTCCAGTATGCTTTAACTGGAATACATCGGTTACTGTTCACACGCAAATCAAGCTCCGCTTTCCTCAAGGAAAATCACTGAAAAAATGAAGTCACTATTACTACGTAGTTTATTGAAAAACTATAAAAATGAAACATGCAAATTAGTAATGAATTTTGAAATATCAATAAAATATTCTCAACCCGAAAAAGCAATTTATCTTTCCGGTTAGTTTAAAAAAAAACTTGTGCTCGTCTAGGTATTACACCTCTATATAATCATATCTGTCCTTTCTTATTATTAACAAATTATCACGTATCACAATTCAGAGTAACAGTTCCAGTATCACCATAAACACAATTTCCAATCAGTTCAAATATTCATTCCCATTTGGGCGTATGCTGATTGCCTACAGAAGATCTAGACTCAGAAGCCAACAAAACCATCACGCCTTCATCAAGTTTCCACGTTAATTACAGGTTGCTATTTGAATAAGAAACCGGAAAAAGAGTGTGACTTGAAAAACGGCTGTTACATGGATATCAATCTCCATCAAATGTCAGATAACAGAAGAAAATGGCAATTTCCCTATAAATTTTTTCTCAAATATTATGAATGGCGAATAGGGAAGCAGAGAAAATGTTTGAGTGAGTGGTTAGAACGAAATTGAAGAAAATCGAATTATGTTATGTACAACAAATTGCACGGGAAAAGAACGTAAAAATGAAGTGCCAAATTGTCAAATCCAATGGAAACATATTTAAATATGGCGGAAGAAATGTGAAATTGAACAGATGTCGCCAGGTTCATAGCTGAGAGTAAAGACATACATGGGGAAAATAAGTGTAAATAATGAGCTGAAAATGAAGGAAGAATGGGATAGCGGGTTTCATAATACGAATACGGAGAGCGAGGGAAATAAAGAAGGAGTCGAGAAAGGGAAATGCCTTTTTTCGCAAAATCTGCAAAGGAAAGCATCTATTTTTATTTTGTAAGAAAGCCCAAGATGGCCAGTGAGGCGCGTTAAAAATATACAGCGGAGGGTTCATAATGAAACAGCATTCATGAAGCTGTTCTGAAGTGATAAGAATCCAGAACTGTGAAACGCGGGGAGTATATGACGTAGGATGAAACGTAAGTACGAAAATAAAATGACGAAAGTGTACATTCATTTAAAATACCAACAAATGCACTTTGTATTTAAAATTTTATAAAACGTCAATTGGTTAAAAACACTTTAAAAACATTCATAGGTCTCCAACATGTTTCGGTGTTTCCTTCCAACCATCATCAGGGAGCCACAAGGTTCTACTAAAGTTACTTATGTGTTCTATATTTATGGTGAAAATGGCATGGTGACAGCATGTCGTTACATGTACCCGATGGTTCTGGATATGTTATAACCGATCCTCCTCTTGTCTATCAGAATCTGCAAGTGTACTTTTAAAGTGTTTTAACCAAGTGAGGTTTTATAATATTTTAAATACAAAGTGCATTTGTTTGTATTTTAAATGAATGTATATTGATACAACATGCACGGTGAAAGATTAAAAAAAATGACGAAAGGGTATTTAAGGTCGAAAGAGGAAAATAAATGGTTTTGATATAAACGAATTATTGTTTAAGTAATCTTTATATCCGACTTAGAATATACAACAAAAAATCAGGAGGAAAAAGCCCTAAAGAGCAGATTTAGGAACCACATCTATAAAGTTTTGTACATAAATATTAGCTATTAATTTTTATGCTGTTGCTACTGCAGCGAATTACATTCAAAAATGTCGTAGCCTTAATATTCTCTTGTACATACATTTGTTAGCTTTCGTATAAGAGGTTTTATGTGATTTCATTTCTGTTACAATTATTGTGTGTGTATTTATAGAGACTGTATTCATGCATTTAGGAAGAGGCACAATTTGACACAGCATTTTTTCTAAAAAAAAAAGCACTTCAATCATGTCAGTTTTATATTAAATCCAAATTGTTTCCATATATGAGACAATCAGCTTTTGCACATTCTAACTTACAGTTTCACAAACAGCACTTTACAAAAGCACCACCAGTTCTGTTGATTAACCACGTGTCCGTCTCTTTTCATAATATGTTTAAGGACACCGTGATACCAGAGGCAATTGTTTGCATTTTGACTATAGAAGAAAGAAGGATTACAACACTAATAATGGCATCATTGTTTTTCCTGGCTTTATTTACCACATATAAATTCCTGATCTGTGAATAATTAACATCAACATTCAACAACAAGTTATTATTCGTAGAAGGCTTTACCAAGCGAACAAAAATTCAAAATACTTAGCATACATATCAACCTGCATCCAACCGCCCAGATGCAAACCCAAAATACGTCCGCCACTGCTCAACCATAACCAACCATTCCATGTCTTCTTCTTCCGACCACATTTAATGGCGGAACGTTTGTTCCAGCCGCACCCACACACATGTCTGCAGCGAATGTTCCCCTTCCCGCCGACGATATATTTGCCACTGTCTTCTAACCCCGCAAAATGACCATTTGGTTTTGGTTGTGCTACATGATTCCAAATCCTGTTCAAATTTCTTTTATCTGTAAGATTGCAGTTAATGTTATCTTATTTCATGTTCACAAATGTCAAAACCTCTGCCACATTCTCTGATGTAAAGGCCTTCAGCATGCTGAGGATTTTCTGGTAACATAATCTTTTCTGCTGAAAATGGGGTGGCTCATATTAGGGAACTGTCCCACAATAGGCTAGTTTTCTCTGTATAATGTAATCATTCATGGTTACACCGTGCTTAAATGAAATCAAATGCTTTATTGTTTAACAATTGCACTCAAATATTTAAAACTGCTGAACAGTTTAAAACAACTAAACCCATAAAAAATCCGCTCCAATATGTTTCGTTTCACTGTGCAAAGAATTGCTTCTTTGCACCACACCACACAGATCACAATATGCCAACATAACACTGACAACGTCTGTACCGACACGCACAGTCGAACAAGATTTGGAATTTTAGCCAAGTACTGGTCGTGGCTCCCTGATGATGGTTCCTTGTGAACCGAAACATATTGAAGCGGCTCTTATTGTTTTAATTGTTTTTAACGACTTAACGATTTTATATATTTCAGTGCATTATTTGGACAGCAAGGCATTTAATGTGATACTCTTTTAGCTCTCTAAATGTTGCACACAGCAACAGTTAATTAAAGAATTAAATCTTCTACACGAAATAAACTAATACGAACAATCCATATAACATACAATTTACACACGCAAGTTCCCCTACTACAAACCCTCAAATTATGAAGCAAATACATTAAAGGAACAAACAGGAAAACCAGACGCATACCTATCATTGCACTAATAAATGACGCTTTTCTTGCGTTCTTGTAATTTCCAGCTTATGGCATTAGAAGTGCTTCAACATACATCATCCCGCGCTAACAGCTACATCCATTGTTTTCAAATCAACAGACGCTCAGGGAGTATCAATTTAACACAGGTTACAGAAACCGGTCCTTCAGAATAGCAAGTTTATTATTCTTACTGAGCTCCTTCCTCCAAACAAACGAGGAGGACATATTTCATACTGGAACATAAACAATTACTTCACGGCTCAAAAACTCCATCATTACTCATTACTCATTACTCATTATCATCCTAAACTACATGATTTCAGACAATTTCGATGTTGTTACACAGGACATTAACATTAATGTATTTATTTATGTTTTATGAAAATTCCACAAATACGAACTATGAAATATTTACTGTTCAACATTTTACATTACCTAAACATCATGCAGCCCATTCCAGTTGGTGCGCGGTCTAAGGCGTGGGTCTGAGACCGCTCGTTTGCTCAGACTGTGGGTTCGAAACCCACCAGCGTCATGAATGTTTGTCTCTTCTGAACGTTGTCTGTTGTCAGGTATTGGTCATTGCGATAAATTGCAAGATTGCAAATCGGCCAGAATTAGAATCCACTATGAGTGACATGCACCAAGTAAGGGGCAATGAAGACGGGCATCTCTCTCCATAGGAGACCCGCTGGGGAAGCTGGAAGAGGGTTCATTTACTAGGGAATTTGAGAGATGGATGAAGGGGCTCTGGAAGTGGAGCGTCTCTCCCTGTGGAAACTCTTTGAGGGTAACCTGGAGACGGGATTCCTTTACTGGGGACCCTGGAAGATATGAACTAAAGGCCCTGGAGGCGGGGATGTCTATCCATAGGAGACCCTTTGGGGAACATAGACGGGGACTCCTTTCCAAAGGACTTTGAGAGATGGAGGAAGGGGACTCTAGAAGTAAATCTTCTCTCTCAATGGGAGCTCTGTGAGGGGAACCTGAAGGGTGTGAGGGCTCCTGCACTGGGGACCTTGGAGCATGTGTAAAGGAAGGCTATGGAAACTGGAATCACTCTCTATATTTATCACAATTTTCTTTCCAATCCTACAGTTCTGAAGAAATTAAATTTTAATATCGAATGTCCTAATATATTTTTGACAACTCAGTGACGTTTGTATTATCAGTAAATAAACCCCACGTGCTTTTAAGTAAGCTTAAAGGAGAAGACGAATAAACCTTGTATCAATGCACATTCCTTCCATGGACCTCTAAGTAACACAGCATCCAGCATTTGCCATAAGCTCCTGAATTACATGACTATATTTTGAATTAATTTTTTTAAAGTTTCTAACATTTTCAAAATTTCCTTTGCAAAACAGTGCATATTGTGGACGAAATTTAACAATGTTTAGTTGGATGTCAAAGCCAATTACTGCAGACAAATTCCTTTAATTTTATTCAATGCATCCTGAACTACAAGAGAATGAATTCTATCAAATCCTCGGGAGACTTTTCAATCCACATTTCCGTTCATCATAAGGTTCATTTATGAAAATTTTATTTTTCGTGGGTGTTCTGTTGTGTCATTTGATACTCTCTGAAATTCTTAACACTGAAAATGCTCTTAAAATTAAATTTTTCCTCCATAAACTCTAGCTGTCAAGAAGGAATAACAAACAATGAGATTTTGATTTGCAACATCTCACGCTTTCGGTTAGGACTTCAATATTTTCAATATGATTCCATAACCTTTCTTTCTTTCTCTCTTTCTTTCTTTCTATCTTTCTTTCTTTCTATATATGACAGAAGTTAAACCTTTCTCTTCTACTTTCACAGTGAAAGTGTACCATAAAGCATAATCTAAAAAAAAA
>Ga0136643_10014441_pt1 | contig 11847 bp, 5 predicted proteins | sample TergutLab28metaG_FD_96883 | JGI IMG/M metagenome (GOLD analysis project Ga0136643, IMG submission 96883) | Labiotermes labralis P1 segment gut microbial communities from Petit-Saut dam, French Guiana - Lab288 P1 (version 3) (version 3) | ecosystem: Host-associated > Arthropoda: Insects >...
CAAATTACAGAAAGTGGACGCAGGCGGAGTACGTTCCACAAATTACAGAAAGTGGACGCAGGCGGAGTACGTTCCACAAATTACAGAAAGTGGACGCAGGCGGAGTACGTTCCACAAATTTGGCCATAAATTAGCATTCTTACTAAATTCGTGGGATAATTTAAGGCAGCGATAAAAGACATACCTTCCATTAAACAGGCGATGTACTACTACAATTTTAGCAGACCCAACAGTTGTAACTTCACACATGACCATGTAAAGCATCACCGCTGTTTGTCCGAGTCTGAGTGTAACGTAATTTGTACACGTAACAAATCATGGCGGACACCATGGCAGCTCACAAATTTCGTCTGAATTTCGAGGCAATCCAAATCATCATACACGTTATTTCTTTCGAACAACATGAGGTGCGATCACATTTGTTTTCTAGCCTCACAGAATATACATAACGTACAGCCGGCGGTGCATTATTTAAATGCTTGCCTCAAGAATTTACCATTCAATTTTGCGACGTGCAAAGAAAATAATGGGGAAAGCTATTAGAAAAGACACAGCAGCTGTCCTGGTTGCCACCTTAGTACCTGGTACAGTACGTTAAATCCAGCATTCTTATTTCATAACAGCATAATGCATGGCAACGTATTTCTGCGACATGCCTACAAAACCGGTTCAGGCGGTGAAGCTTCCAAACGGGAGGTTCAACAATTTCGAATGTCAGACGGCGACCAGCCATGCTGACACTTCCTTCAGACAAACTACGAAAGTTTCTGCTAACATTCCCGCTCGTTCAGCTGCCATACTATTGCTGTACCTCATTCGAAACTGTAAAACTGAGCAGCTTGTACGAAAGTCGCTGGAAATTGCACCTGCTTTGTGAATATTAGTCAGAAAACCTGACTGGAAATGACCATTGAGAATACGCGTCAATGGGAGGATAATATTAAAATGAATATTAAAGAAACAAGATGTATAAGTTTGGAATGAATCACAATTGTAACCAGCAAACACGGTATTAAGTATTCGGGGTTCCGCAGAAGTTGGGCAACTCCTTGACTGCGTGACTCTTAAATTCTTAAAAAGGATTTTGCTTCATTGTTTGTTAGCAGTGAAAACAATGGTGCTTCATAAACTGTAGAATTGGAAGAGAAAATGTGAACTGTTATGAACCAGAGTCTGGTTAACATTGTCAGGAGGTATGCAGGATGCGAAGCAGGAGTGGAACATGCCGTGGCGGCCAGGCACACATTCATTCCACACGTCAGGTTTTGTACGAAGTTCCTGACGTCACGGCAAGACCAGTAGGAATGCCACCTGTGCGACGCACAACACGATCCTTTAACGAACAATCAGTGTGGAAAGCTAAATTCCAAGGTCTTCCTCTAGCCTGTTTCTTCCGAATCAATTGCTTTCATCTGTTTCTATTTCGCTTCCTTTATTCCTATCGCGCCTTCCTTCTTCATTTCTTCCTTTCTCTTGTCTTTTCCCTTTTTTTGACTTGTTCATTTTAATCCTCAGTTAATTCACTTTCCTTGCTTACATTCTTCATGCCTTACGTCCTTCTTCCTTTCCTTTTTTCCTTCCTTTCTCCACTCCTGCAGCGCTGTACGATTGCGGTGGATCCTGTCAATACTGGAGCATACTGGGTTTCGGCAGAGATCGCTCATGTTTCCTAGTTAGGTGACTTAATTGTATCTATGTTGCAATTGGACTTCATCAAGTGTGGTCATCGAGAAACCATGTCATTAAGACGAGAGAATCTGATCAACGTTTTCAGAAATTGAATCTGAGAGAAAACGCGAGCAATTACTGCACTCAGCTGAGGGATTCTGCAGTAATGACGACACTGTTATACAAAAAAGGAGGGGGGAATGGCAATTCACATGCGGCACCCACTCAAATAAAATCTCACTAGCCAATTAATTAACACACCAACTAATGCACATACATAAAATTTTTACATTAAAACATTTAAATTCGCTCCAACATGTTTCGATCCTAAGATCATCTTCAGGGAGCTACACTGTTCCTTGCTAAAGTCACATATTTAAAAACATTCACTGATTGATTTCCTTATATTAACTTGGTGCTGTGGCAGCATGTCATATTGTGTAAGTCGTTAGGCGCATTCTCACCAGCCTACGACTTACACAATATGACATGCTGCCACAGCACCAAGTTAATATAAGGAAATCAATCAGTGAGTGTTTTTAAGTATGTGACTTTAGTAAGGAACAGTGTAGCTCCCTGAAGATGATCTTAGGATCGAAACATGTTGGAGCGAATTTAAATGTTTTAATGTAAAAATATTATTATGTGCATTAGTTGGTGTGCTAATTAAATGACTCTACGAAATGCACGGTGCAACGATAAAGATCTTTAGCCAATCCAGCTGTTTTCTTTTGGTGAGCTGTCACTGTAGTTCAGCGGTTCCAATATTTCCTTCGGCAGGTATTGGTAGGGATTAGCAGTGAAATACAATAAGACGTATTATACATGCGCAGACAGTACAAACATTATTTAGGGTAATATCAACGGTACAAGCGACTTGTGAGTGTTTACGCAGAGAGGTTCCAAAGGCACTAATTACAGATTCCCATTTATATTTCAGAAGTTTATGTTTCAGTGTCATGCCTGGGGGACCTAAATGGGGACAGAATTCCATTCACTTCACTTCGGGTTGCCAAGGTAACGCATCATACGCGCGTATACCGACATGCAAGTAAAGATAATGTATTACAGACCAATGCACCTCGTGGAGTAAACTTCCCGCTAGGGCCTTATTACTCCTGCATTCATTAGGTCACAGACTGTGTTCCCCAGTGCCAGTATGAACATGCTGATGGGAAGAAAAATTCCTACCCATCCCATTACTCGAACTCCTGCTGTTCAGTTAGCAGCCAGTTATTTTTGGTTGGTTTACAACACAATGTGTCAGGATTTACTTCACACAAGGTACTGGATATTTTATACAAACATAATTAAATTAATTAAAGGGTGGAAATGTATATACCTAAAACAAGGTAAATACTATGAAATTAAGAAAAGGGCACAATAAAAAAAACTCAGAATTGTATTCGTGATCTGAACTACTACAGTCTCTTAAAACGAGCACGTGAATAAGATCAGGCCATGTGCACGTAGTGCGGAGAAAGTAGCAAACACTGAATGTTCCCAGAAATCTCATGAAAACAGCCACGAAGATGAACAAGCCGCATAGGAAAAATTAATTAGTTTCGTCACAGCGAGTACCGTACTCAGCATCTAGTTGGAAGGCAAACTTGCAATGGGGATGTTTTTCGGTCTTCCCCTGCCAAGGCCCCCACCGGCACTCAAAAGTGCTACAGGCAACAGCAACAGGCAAGTTTGATCACATCCCGAGGCATGACGTTTACTGAGCTACACGACGCCAATTGATTGTCGACTGAAACGACTGACAGTAATTTCAGTTATGGACTCTGACGCTGCTGCAAGGAACATTCGGGTTTCGTGGTATACGTAACCCAAATTGAGGTCCGTTGACGGGGAGCTACAATCACGGGAATCGATTCTAGACCTATCAAATTAACAAGAGGATAACAGACGATCTGGCGGATTAAGCAACTGTAATCGGCTACGAAAATTAGGTTGTAGACCGCACGCAACTAAGCCTGCAACCTATAGTTCCGTTATTTTAAAGCCGAACGCCCATCTTTCCCACCAGCTGGGCCCACCACATCAATACAGTTCACATTACCGGAAGATCGTTCCTCTGAAAACCCTAGCCTCAGTGTTGAGTCTTTTGAGCGACCAGTTCACACGAATTTCCTCCAACGAATCCCCGGTATTCTTGTCACAGTCACAGTACGTATTAATTCTTCATATTCCACTGACACCGTCACGAGTTCCAAGTGACGCGCGCGTGGCAACTTCTCTATTGCAAAAGCTGTACCAGCCTCATCACAAACTCCCTACCTAACACCAATAATAATGTTTGGCAAAAACATGTCACTTAGTTACATAACCTCCTTTATTCCGCGCCTACACATTAGATCATCTCCGCAAATTTTCCTTGGCACTTTTTCAAATACTTCCATTTGGTGAATATCTCCTTCCCCTAGAATAAGGGATGCCATGTCCAAACAAAAGTAGCAAGATGCATATATCCGAAGTGAGATTCGCACGATGGTCCTCGTATACTTAAGTGTTTCGTAAGACTCGCACACAAAACGGCGATTACTTCCCTACACAACACGAACCACATGCGCCTTGTAATGGAAGACAAAGGCTGTATGTGAGATATGAAATGCATCTTTATATAAAATGTAGAATTGTCTAGTCTTCAAAGGGTTACTAATTGGATCTATGCTATTCTCTACATGTTCTAGAACGCTATGTTGCTACGTGAATTTGTCACATGTATCTTCAGATTGTCGTATCATCAACACGCCTGTAATTTTAAAATACACGGCTTCGTTAAAAGCAACCAGGAATGGTTTGTGGTAATACATGAAAGTCGTATTCACGGAAATGGACACTTTTATCTACGAACAGGCCAGAGATATTTATTAACACAGTGTTTCGTTTCCAATCCGTCGTAACAACGGCACATCCCCGGCATGTACTCGTATTTCTGTACGGCCAGAAGTTCAAATACACTGCTGCAAGAAGTCTCACTAATCACTCGGAAAGTTGGAATAATATTGGCATCTGGAACTCTTGCGATACAAGGTGTAGCGGGCGTACTGTGAGTGTGAGAGTTTGCCCACAGGAGCAACCATCCACGGGAGGTCGGTAGATGCAACTACAAGTAGAAGCCGAACCTGGAAACATAATCTTTAAATTTCAGTGGTTGTGCCACCGCGTTTAACATTCCAATCTCTGCACTTTTCCCGAAGTGTGTGGTGACGGAGCTCACATGATTAAAAACAAAACAAAAAAAAACCACACGAAGTTTTCTCTAACCGCATAATCTGACAGGTGTTATAATGGAGACGCACTGTGTTTTCTGTGAGGCAGAAATTGAATTACTAAATATATACTATACAAATCTCTGCCTTCATAAGAGTTACGTAACTTTAAGTATTCAATTTTTAAAATAGTATTAGGAAATACAAATTCAATTAAACAAATAATTAAAGGCATGATTCGATACAACCCGGATCCAGTGTACATTTTTTACTCGCCTATAACAAAACAAAAACTTTCTGCGTGTTACCTGAACAGATAAAAACGTGGTTCGAACCCCCCCCCCCCAAGTTAAACTGTGCGTCTCCATAGCCGTCCAACTGCTTCAGTATCACCATATTAATTGCACAGAAGTGTCAAATTCGCCCAACGGTTGTACCCAGAAAGTACGTGGAACATTAAATTTGTCTCAGCTAGAGTTATAGAGGTCACGATTGCCGAGTAATACACTCGAAGGCATCAGTCACTACAACACGTGCGCTTGTTGACACGTACTGGTATTTACTGCCTTGAAGACATGAGATTAGCTGCGTCAGCTAAGGTGCCTGTTCGGTCTGCTCGCATAAGGAGGCTAACACAAACATGCGAGTGACCACAAAAAGAATTCAAAATACGCACATATACAAACAACGGGTTTGCAGTTGTATAAATCCGCCAAGCAACAGAATTGGTAAGCAAAGTAAACAGAACTGGAGACAACGCTAAGTTTTATTCCCTCACAAAAGGCAGAAAAAACGAATCAGTGAATGCGTTCCGCCATCAAGTTTAAATGTTTTCAAGACGGAAAAATTCCTGCCGATCACTTATGAGGAAATCGCACGAACGAAAACTTCAGTCCGTCACCTAAAGCAGCTACAACACCCTAAGGAATTGGAAGTGAATTAAACGATTTGCTCAAATTCATTGAGGTCGCATTTCACTGAAAAGAAGCCCGAACAGAAGAGCGAGAAATGGTTGCGTTCGCTCTGAATAGACGTCGTTTTATAAGCAAGACACTGACATAACAAAGAACGGAACTTTTATCTTAAGTTCAGAGTTTCCTATACATCTTTTCAATCGTTCCAGACGATGCTACTGTAATAAACAGAATTAATTGAAGCAGAGACAACTGAATTATAAAACATATATATAAGTTTGTTAGAATATCGATGTATATATCGATATTCTGACAAATGTCTCTTAATGGCACAAATCCACTTACGTCACTTTCGAATTAAACAAGGCCGACAATTCACAGATACGATTTAATGATTGTTCCATTTTTTAATTTTTAAATCCTCTTTCATCATTACCGGTAAAGAGGATCCTCATTTCACAATTCGAGGAACAAAGGGAGGGAGAGACGGACAGACAGAAACAAATTAGTGAAAAAGGGGGAATAATTTCGATTTATTTCCACAGACCCTTCTTCCTGTGCATGTGAGGGTGAGTAATTGAAATAAGCATCGACGAAGGAAGCTCTGTAGCGGTACAATCATGCTGCATTCGTCCCAGATCAGAGTTACACACACAGTAACGCAACATTTGTAGCTCTGAATGTACATATCTCAGGCAATGAGCATCTTTAGTTAGTTGATTTAAAGAGAATGACAGCCCTGAGCGGTCACAGGTACAGGACTTTGTAAATACAAGCCCATATGTGAAGCAGCATATGGAATTTCAAACAGAAACCGTCAAAGTAAAGCTGTACCACCAATCACACGTTGGCCTACGTGCTGCTGGTTGGTGTTTATTTAACAACAAGGTCAGTAACCAAGACAAAACACTGTTATCATGAGTGGCAATGAAATATCGGAGGGGATTTAGATGGACGACATGAAGGTCTCTCAGTGCACATTTAAGTCAGAGCTTCTGTTGAAATGGCCTGTAAAATTTAAGACAGACACTCTGAACTTCTATCATGGAAAAAATGCGATACTCATCCTACCTAGCATGTCGTGTAGTGACAACCATATATACTTTCATTTTGGAACACCCGTTTCGAATTTCAGGTCGGTTTCCAGGTGTCCTGTGTGTGTTTTCATAGTTTTGCGTAATCCTTCCTTCAGAATGTCGAGACAGTGCACTGAGACGAACATCGCCACCGCTCAAAATCTTTACCTGCTCATCTAACACGATAATCGCCCCTGAACTACTAGGTTAGAATAAAAGCTTACTTCTCCCATTCCGGATGTCACGCTTCAATGGCCTCTCAAGGTTAGTATAGATTTTGTTTCTAAGTGACAACAAAGTGTGGGCCAGGATGGCGTAGTCGGTGTAGCGACTCGCTACGGGCTGGACAGTTCAGGGATCGAATCCTGGTGGGCGCAAAATTTTCCGTACCCGTCCAGACCTGACTTGTGGCCCACGCAGCCCAGTATAAAATAGCACTGGGTCTCTTTCCCGGGCGTAACGCAGCCGGGCGTGGCGTTAACCCCCACCCTCATCAGACGCCGTGGCTATAAAATACAGCAATACCTCAATTCCCCCTCTGGGCCATCACGGCCTCTTCTAGGGTGAACGTCGCTTTTACCTGGTGATAACAGTGCAGATTTTATTGCCGACGTTTCGGAGATCCCATCTTGATGCTGCAAGGTACTTCTAGAGCAAGTCAATCCGAAATGGATACGAGTCAGACGAATCGGAAGATAGCATATTACGTATACGATAATCTCAGACTTCTGGCACGAGTAATCACAAAATTACTTCTTTTAAAAACCCGTAAACCTAATCCAGGTTTCTGATGGCTACACACACCCAACTGACGATAGTACCACTATTACTGTACAGTCCCATATCACACTCATTACGGTAAGACGAGAGATGTTTACATCTGTTAACCTCTGCACAGACCGTAAGCTTTTTCGTATAAATAAACTGCACTTCCACGACGAACACAACACGAACGGTGACCGACGAACATGGCCGTCACTCGGCCTGGTCTTGTTATAATGATTTGCGAACGCACGCTTGCATTACATCGTTTGTCGTGTAAGTCTGGCGAAGACGAAACTGTAATGTTACATGTCGACAGAAACTGTAACTACACTCAGTTCGATATTTCAGCTGCTCACCGCATACATTCGCTTCAATACGACACGTTAACAGAAGTGACGTCAGTTCTATAACGTTCCAATCTGCACTTCGACTTATAATTCTCATGCTCGTCACTCACATCTGTTTGCGCGCGTGTACAATATTACTGGGCAGGCTGATAACCTAATTACATTACGATAAAAGCAACTTCACTTTTACTCATGGTGCAATAAAATTTTGTACCGTTTTCTATTCTTTTCGAGTACTGCCGCAACTATTTGGGTGCGGGACGAAGAGCCAGCGACGGTTATGTTACGCCTCTCCCTGGTTACCAGAGTAACTACGCTATTTATGGTTTAATGTTTAAAGCAATCTTTTGGAAAATTGATTTTTGCTAGTAGTTATGATACCGCGTTGATTTATCGCTTATGCAGACAGGGATTTAATGTTTGTCCTCCAACGAATGCTGGATAAGCCGTAAAATAGGCCACGATCACCTGCTTTCAGAACCTTACCTCTCACTGTTCATTGTGTTTCCTGCTTGGCAATCTATACTTCTACATTCAAAGGAGCGTCGTTAAAAACGTAAGCATTAATGAATCAAGTTTGTTACTGCCCAAGCTGCAAGGGGAGGAAGTGCGTGTAACAAGGACTGTAGGTATTCTAAATTGTTCGTATATTTTTTTGCAACTTATCATCGGTGATAACTGCGAATGTAAGAGATGTGGCTAATAAGTAACGAGACTAGTACCATATTAACGAAATTACTCTGCCTACCCGTCAGCGCAGTTCTATCGGAAGCTTCACACCGCTTCATACGAACCTTCAGTGCGTCTAAAAAGTTTTTTTTTTGCAAGAGATTCAAGTAACTGCCGCCATCTTATACCGCATTTAAGAAATGTTAGGGAGCAATTTTATTCAATTTTACAAGAAATTTAACGTTTAATTGTTACCCATTTCTTTCACCAAGCGTCATCGGTACTGCGCCATCGAAACGGAGGTGTGTTTTGGCCTGCGACTGGGACGTGAAACATATCTTTGATGGAAGGATAGTCCAATGCGGACTTTCGTCTCCTTAGTGGACTTCTTCCAGGCAGCTGTGTTTTTTAACCACTCTTTCCAGTTTTTAATTTTGCATTTATTAATATCTGTTTGTACACAGTTCCAAAAATTGGCTTGTAATCGTCCTATTAATCGACTTCCTTGACGATTATTGTTAAATACTTGACTTACTTTTCTTTTACTATCCATTCCATTAACATGACCAATCCAATTCAACCGACTTATTCTGACAAACGAAAGTACATCTAAATCTCTAAACAGCTGCATTAATTCTTAGTGTGTCGCTTTCTCTCACAATAATAACTTTTTTTCTTTTCCGTCAGGTATAAACATCAAATAACTAAATCAACATATTATAAGCGTGGCCTATTTTAAGGCATATCCAGCATTCGTTGGAGGACAAAACCGAAATCCCCGTCTGCATAAGCGATAACTCAACGCGGTACCATAACTACTAGCAAAAATCAACTTTAATTCTTTGCCTCATAACGTGTATGCGACCATCCAGCAACGTTTCTTATCCCCAAAGCTAATAAACGCATATCTATTAAACTTCGCACTAGGGACATACACTAACATTTTTTGGCAAATTTAATCTTCTTCCGTATTAGTTTAATATAACCGGTACTTTGTTCCACGCTAGTATCGCAGCTACTCAAGCTTTTCAAAACAGGTTTAAAGTTTAATAAAACTGGTCGATCCTGCGCGACATTTAAAACAAACACCTATGTTTAGCTATTACTTGAAACGTTTGCTTAAGTCATTACGAGTATTAATGACATAGGAGAAAAACGCGTCATCTTATTTAGTAGTGCGACAACAGATCTGCAGTGCTGTAGATGCATATAGAGATCAATGTAATATCCAGAACCGTAAAAACCATATATGGAGAATAAATGACATAGACCTCTAGTGTACGCACGCACGCACACACACACTGTTTTAAAATAAAGATACGGAACCATTACATGAGTGCTGATAAGTCCATAGCCCGACCTGGAAGGAAACAAGCTACATTCCCCGAATTTTATGGAACTTGGAAGTTAATTAACATATTTTCAAGAGTCAACCACCTATCCCTACCCTAGACAAACCAATCCATTCCTCTGCCCACCACACTTTTGACAGGCGTAGCTTGTTTCCTTCCTGGTCGTGCTAAGGACTTATCAGCACCACGGGTATAAACCGAAAGTAGTCCCAAGTTCACTATGATTAATTCTTAGAAGACTGAAAATCCATAATACTACGTTTCTTTCTGGAAGCTCCCCCATTTCCAAAAGAACGTCTGCTGGAAGTTACGTAAGCGCCGACCGCTAGTGCTGTTAACAAGAGCTTTGAAGATGAATACTAGTACGGAGCATTGATGGAATGACGACAGGCAGAAAACCGGACTACTTGAGTATAAAACTTTGTCAATGCGTTTTGGAGCACAACCAACCCCACACAGACTGGCACCGGCTCGAAGCTAGGTCACTGCCGTTGAACGGTCGAAATAATGTACAGTATACGCGTATATAACGGTAATGAACTTTCGGGTTCCATGAAATGCGGGGAATTTCTTGACTAGCTGCAAACCAGTTAGCTTCTCAAGAAGGACTCTGCACCATGGAGTAAGTAATACGCGTACATACAGTTTCAGTTCGTACTGCACAGAGAATACAGCGTGGCTCCATTAGCGACCCAAACTGTGTAGGAAATAACTGCTGTGTATTGTAAGAACCACGCGAAATCGTATATACGCTGTGTGGACAACAGCGTAACGACGCCTGGCGTTACAAAGAATAACCATTAGGCCTCAAAAGGTTAATGGATCCAAGTTGCGAAGAACAATTACTTTAGATCCCGTACGTAAAATAAAACTGGGCACATAACAGGCGCAGTCTACAAAATAATAAGACTGCGCATGCAGCACTTAACCTTGACCGCTGAACTTCAGTATAGATATGTTTCACCTCCCAGTCGCAGGCCAAAACACACCCCCATTTCGATGGCGCAGTACCGAATAATTCATATTTTAACCTGATGCGATGACGCTTGGTGATAGAAATGGGTAACAATTAAACGTTTAATTTCTTGTAAAACTGAATAAAACTGCTCCCTAACATTTCTTAAATGCGGTACAAGATGGCGGCAGTTACTTGAATCTCTCGCAAAAAAAAAATACTTTTTAGACGCGTTGAAGGTTCTATGGAGCGGTGTGAAGCTTCCGATAGAACTGCGCTGACGGGTAGGTAGAGTAATTTCGTTAATATGGCACTAGTCTCGTTACTTATTAGCCACACCTCTTACATTCGCAGTTATCACCGACGATAAGCCGCAAAAAATATACGAACAATTTAGAATACATACAGTCCGTGTTACACGCTCGTTAGTTTTAATTCTTTTTGATATAACGCACTTTGCCAATTTACACTTCTTAATTTGGGCTCTCTCTTTCGGTTTGACGCCCTTTGCTTGGCTGCGTTCTATTACGCTAATCCCTCGTTTCCCATTGAATATCTTTTTTATTCACACCTTATTATGTACACCCACTTTTCAAAATCGCAACTTAGGCGTAAAACAAGGGCTAGGTGTACTGTGAATTGCATACCGAGAATACATTTCTGGAGTCCATTCAAGGCAAATTTCAGCAAACATTTGCAGAACAAACAATTGTGCAGACTGGGTTTGCCAGCCACTTCCTAGAACTGTCACAGACGAAGGGAATTTCAGCCTCATGAAACAATGCACCCCCCCCCCCCCAATCACCACAAGCATATTTTTTACGGGGGAGCTGTAAAAGGGACTGGGTCTCCGGGACCCTTTAGAACACGTGAGAAAGAAGCA
>Ga0136643_10014443_pt1 | contig 11847 bp, 6 predicted proteins | sample TergutLab28metaG_FD_96883 | JGI IMG/M metagenome (GOLD analysis project Ga0136643, IMG submission 96883) | Labiotermes labralis P1 segment gut microbial communities from Petit-Saut dam, French Guiana - Lab288 P1 (version 3) (version 3) | ecosystem: Host-associated > Arthropoda: Insects >...
ACCACACCACCCCAGCCAAACCACACCGTAACACCAACACACATCGTACCAGAGCAATACAAACCATGAAATAACTCAACAAATAAGTCGCAAGCTACTGAGGATGGATGAATTAACATCCGAAACATGTTGAGCATTAAATAATGAAATAAAAAAGCAAGTGACATCAAGTTGGTCTCTCTTTATTCAACTATCAAGATGATGCACGGTCCAATAAACATAAGATTATTATATCTTCTCTATCTCATGCTACTACGAGGAGTTGTGCAGATCTGAGGCAGAAGAGATACATGCTTTGCTGCAGGGCAGTTTAGTGGAAGTATTTTAGACTAAAGTGCAGGTGGCCTGAGGATAAACAATTCGGTATTCTCAAGCACAGTCAGAGAATACTGGTAACAAACCTGCCCCGTACCTGAGGGAACGTGAATAAGAATTTCGGCCCAGGTGAGAAGGTTCATAATTTTGAACAAGAAACTGTAATTTTGGGGGACTTGCTTAATGGGGGCAGTTACGTCATGACGTATTCAACGTTATATTGATCTACTAATATACAACGCGTCGGTACACACACACACACACACAAGCACACACAAATTAAAATTTAAGAAATGAAATGATTTCCTGAAAAGAATATAACACCTAATCAGAGATGTGACCGGGATTACAGCTCCCACTTCAAACAAATACAATTGTAAATGATAAAGTTCACTTTATGAGTCTTTCATAAAAATGAATCAAATTAATCCACAGTGGACAGTGGGCGTGGCTGCGGATCTTACGTGTTTCGTGACAGTAATCACTCGACGCGTTCCGTGGGAAGTTTATACCGGCAGCCAAAACTAAAACTGATGACAGGCAAGTTTATTTTTGGTTAATATTGTTGCAATATATCTTCTACTTCGCTGGAAGCTCAAGTCGAATTTCAGCAACATTTCTTGAAAACAATTCATCATCCAAATTATCGCTATAAAAAAGTGTGAATTTGTTTTCGCGGCGGAAGTTTGAAGTCACGCATGTTTTTTTTTTGTTACTGTTTACTTTATCCAAGGTCTAACATTTCATCTCGAATGACCTACTACCGTATTTTTTTTCGCCTTCTTAATGTTTTGATGGTTGTATTACACAGCAAATCTTATCGCAACCTCACCTGATCTGTCGCTTCAGCCAGTCATTTCTCCCGGTTCAGCACTGTACATTACAGCACACCGGACACATTCTCTACGATATAACCTAAGAGACGTCACGAACAGTTAACTTTGTACAACCCTGTTGCTGCGGAATAGTCTTAGAAGGTTCTCTTCGCCCGAAGAACCCCGTTTGGATTGCGTTACAAATCTGGGTAGGGGCTGCCCTTCATAAAATATTTTCGTTCCGGTTGAAAGCCTTTTGGGTGCAAAAGTAATGATTCAGATCAAAGACTGTGGATTTGAAATTCTGAAAGCGTAGTTTTGTCTCACTTCTTGCTCTATTCGAACTTAAGCGCTAAAGAAAAGTTTGTTCCTCGTGGAAAGTGTCACTGATAGATCGGTTTCACTTACATAGCCTGCTGACTTTGTGTCAAGATAAATATATCACGGCTACATTGCTGATATTACTATCTTCTGCGACGTGACAACGTGCACTATTGTAAATTTACATAACCTGTTCAACACAATAATAACATCATCTGAAACGTCCGTAGGTGTACATACCTACCAGACCCCACCGCATCACATGCAGTCATTTCCGTAGTCACCATCTTCAAATCCTCACATCTCATACCAACAGCTACATGTTTTAGCTATACTTAGAGCCATCATCGTACTGTACACAGGAATATAAAATGTGCTCACATAAAACTGCAGAAGTTATTTTGACAGTATTCATCCCGATGTGTTTAATTCATGCAAGATATATGTTTCAAACAAAACAATTTATCACACAAAATTATGCTCACAGCCGTGAGCATAATTTTGTGTAATAAATTGTTGTGTTTGACTGAAACGTATATCTTGTATGCAGAAGTTAGTAAGAAATCTAAAACTTCACAATGAATGTACTACGCCATAATTTTCCAGAAGGGCCAATCTGTTTTTAAACAAACAGTCCAGCCGTCTCAGTCAACTGAAGCCTGCTACAGCACAACGCAAAAGTTTGATATATTTAACAAAAATCTAACGTTAGCATGAAGCAAATTCTTTCCAATAAAGCTATTTAGTAACTCAGATATTCAGGTAATTCTCCTTCTTTACGGAAATACTGCGTCCATTACCATATTCAAATGATCATGAGAATGATCCCTATTCACAGCCAGAAGCATCCAGCCCACACTGTCCTACCTTTTTAATTTACGTCTATTTTAATATTATCATCCCAGTTACGTCTTGGTGTTCGCTTCAGATTTTACGACTAAAGCTTTGCAGAAACTTCTCACGTTTTTTATGTATTCCCTTCCCATCTCATCCTCCTCCATTTTAGTGGCTAAATACGTGGTAGAGTATAAGAAAACAGAAGCTCCCCATAATGATATTTTCTTAGTCCTCAAATACTTTCCTCAGCACTCTCCTCTGAAATACCCTCTATCTGTATTACACCATTAATGTGCCAGAACCTGTTTCACGCTCATAACAAACAGCAGTTATGTATATTCGGGGGTTTAAGCTTTTAGATAAGCGATCCTAAAAAATTCCAAAGTGAATATAACACATTCATAATGTTTCAATGAATAAAATTTTAGTTTCTAACTGTCGTTCAGAAATGACTTGACACGTTTAGCACAAGAAAAAACTGACAGCATATTTGCGCTTTTAAAACAGCCACAGCATTAAAACAGCTGACGTGCTATGTCCAGAACTCATTTTTCCCTCAAAAAGTTGTAACTAACTCGTACACCAGAAAAGTATCACACAATAAAAATGCCAAATTTCAACTGCCTGGTAACGGAAGCTTGATTATAGAACTTCCGTTCTTCATTTATGCTAAATACCTAAGTTAATTAACCTGTATTTGTGTAGGAAGGGAAGCAGTGGCATAATAATTGGATGCATGCGGTAGTACGTAATAGGGGCGAGCAGCAGCAAGCACATTACCGCGAGGTTATCAGGTTGTGATATCGTGCGACAGCCTGTGTTGGTCCGCTCCTCGATATCAACTGTTAAGGCCAGCACGGTGCTCATTAGGCAATATCGATCTCACGACCTGAAACCCCAGTGCTGTCCAACAACCAGCAAGTCAGAAGAGGTCCACATTTACACACTGCACACGGCAAAGAAGGCCAAACTACAGTTCTAAAAAGTATTTTATGGCATTACTTTCAAGTGTAGTTACTTCTCACTTAAACTTATAGCACCATAATGAGCATAACTGTTCTCATACGGATATATATATTGATTATATTCATAAATAACAGATTTATAATTATTTATGTAGCTCTTCACAGCACAAAACTTTAAACTTACACTTTGTAAAACTCAATTTTTTCTTTTACCTCCTACTACGCTCGGTGTGCAGTTTATAAGAGAACGAGACAATCCACGCATTTTGAAGAACGCAATAACATACGTGACTTTAAGATGCAATGAGTAATGCCATGTTAACAAAAAAAAATATTCAGGGACAATATATATTATCTAGGTGGGAGAAATAACAGAGGCTGAAGAAAATGTTTAGTATCAATGACTATAATTTATACAATGCAACAAGTATTAGGCCTAGTAGGATAACTAAATAAAGGGAGAATGAGAAGCTGGATATGTGGAACTTGAGAGAATGAGGAAGACATACAGAACGTTATATGTAAATGTAAAAGGTAATTTGAAAGACCTGGTATTAGACGATAGGGAAATATTGAAATTGATTTTAAAGAAACGTGATGAGTGTTTGGAATGGATTCATTAGGAAGAAAATACAGTCCAGTGGCCGACTTACGGGAACAAGATCATTATACCGAGGGAAATTTATGTTTAGAATGAACTGCTACATAGATCTGTTAGTTTTAGAGAAATATTCTGCTGCAGGGCGACAATCACAAAACAAACTGTAAATAATAATGTTACTTCCGTTGAGAAACACCTTGTTTCACCTGTGGGATAAGGCTGTCCGTGGCGCATTTTATATGGAAATTTATCGCAGACAAAGGAAGTCGGGAAATGTCTGCATTTTGTAACACTTCTGGCCATTCGCTCTGTTACTGCTTTTAGGTTTTAAATTCGTGAATATTTCAAGAGAACACTGAAAAAAGCGAGGGGCTTCCCACGTTTTATACAACAGACTAAAATTATTCGTCGTATCGTAGCGACAGATTTTAAGTCAGCTGTTTCTCCGCCCTGCGTTCAAAGTTCAAACAACAAAAATGTCTCTGAAGAACATTCAAGGCAGGGTGTTATCAAAAATGTGAGAAGGTCATTTCGTAAATTGTCTGTTATTTTTGTGCCATGTTAAGAAAGAAGCTGGAATGTTTCAACAAATTTTCATAATAAACCTCAGCATAAAGTTTCACGATAATTCAACCGATGACAGTCCATGTGGACAAACGAACAGCCATACTTTTCGAAAGTGCTTTCAGGACGCACCTAAAGTACCATTTTATTACGGCAGCGTTACAAGATAATCGTGACATTGTTTGCATCAACTTCATTTTATTACGACAGCGTTACAAAGTAATCGTGACATTGTTTGAATCAACTTCATTTCATTACGACAGCGTTACAAAATAATCGTGACATTGTTTGCATCAACTTCATTTTATTACGACAGCGTTACAAAGTAATCGTGACATTGTTTGAATCAACTTCATTTTATTAAGACAGCGTTACAAAATTTATCGTGACATTGTTTGCATCAATTTCATTCTGTTACGAGAGCGTTACAAAGCAATCATGACATTGTTTGAACCAACTTAATTTTATTACGAGAGTGTTACAAGATAATCGTGACATTGTTTGCATCAACTTAATTTTATTACGACAGCGTTATAAAATAATCGTAACATTGTTTGCATCAACTTCATTTTATTACGACAGCGTTATAAAATAATCGTGACATTGTTTGCATCAACTTCATTTCCAAATTCAGACGAACATAAGACGGAAATATGGGACTAAGCTCTTGCCAAAGCCCTTGTATTTGTGTGCCCTTCTTCGATTTGGTGTATGAAAATGACCAACAAACATATAAAATAATTTGAGAAGGTTGGAAATTTTCCGACCACCACAGAAAAGCGGAATTAATTTTGGGCGCAGGTAGCCAAATTATCGTATATTTTTTTTCACGTTCTTCAGTTTTGAAAACAAAAGTTGGCAGGTGGTTTATTCAACATTTGAGCAACTAGAAGAACAATAAAATTACTGTGCTGTACAGAGTTTATTACTTTTCATAACATTGAAAAACGTTTAATAACATTTTGTATCGAGTCTTACAAGGATTTTGTCCTAAACTATATTTCTGGGCTTCAGAATTTCCGTGGTTATTTCTATACTCAGGAATCCAAAATGACTGTTTACTTAGAGACCTAAAAGAAATATTACGTATTATGTAACAACTAGTATATATATATATATATATCATCAGTTCCAGACTGGCGTGGATCTGAGAAAAATACATCCCCTCTAACTATGTTTTAAGTATTAATGGGTTCAGAGGCTTAGAACTTGACTGTATTGTTGACTATGTCATTTCTTGCTAGCTGGTGTACTTTTGCGAAGACTGTATGGCATTAGGCTTCAGGGAATCTCCTAAGCTTCTGAATCATCAAACCTCTTCGAGGAGCTCGTTATTATGGAATGTAAGCCACAGTTCTTCGGGAGATGGCCCAAATTATACGAAGGGCATGGACAACGTACTTTCATTTCAGACCTTACTGTACACAAGTATAGAAGTCACTGTGAATAAGAAACACTTCGTGTGTGGGAAATGGAACCCGCTGCTGATTAAGACGCTATAGGAGAGGCAAGGCGTGTGAATAGGCTTCGTCTGTACATACAAATAATTATGTTGTGTTATTTAACAACGCTAAGAATTAACAATATACAGCACTGGTGACAGCTAAACGAATATATATGCAGGATTGGTGGAATAATAGTAATAATAATAACCACAGGAAATATCCATAATGGGCACTGCACACATACTTCGGAAAGTACTAATGTAAAAGTACAATAGATTCAACACTTAAACTAACGACATAAGCAGCATGAATAGCAACAACAGAATAGCTGCAACACTGTATTCCTTAGGGACATAGTTTGTCTCAGGAATATAGGTATAAATACCCTGCATAAAGGAGATTATGATGATGATGATGATGATGATGATAATAATAATAATAATAATAAATTGAAGCCCAAGTGCCCCGAGATAGACCTGTCCCAGTGCTAGTACCTCCACCAAAAATCCAGCACAGACTGACCTAACATGGGATACAGGCTTACGCTGTGACAGGACAGCAAATAACCATATTATCCATGGCAGGGCTATTTTTCCTGTCAGCTCTTCAGTTCTACACAACACAAGTGGTTCCTCATATGGTCTATTTTAATATGTGTGTTTCCAATTTTTTATTTCGTAAAGAATGTGTAAAATGAAACACGATGCACAATATACGGATACACTGTAAGAACAAGGACACCGAAAATAACACGTTTCATGAATATTACCGCGCTGGATTCCATCCGTTAGGAGTGAGGACGTTCTGTACTTTGTGGATAATAAATTCTATTTCGCTGAGTGGTTTTCATTAATTTCCTCTGACATGCGTTGTTGGAAATCCCACAAAAAAACTTTCCTTTCCATTTATTTATGTTAAATATTTTATCTTAGATCTAACTCATGTTTTTTCAACACAGACAATATTGGTATTGTACGTATAAGGTCAGGGGAGTTAATACAAACGATTTTAATTTGTCTCCACTATTAGATATCGAAATGCGGAACGTGTAATGCAGTATTCACCGTAAGGTACTACAAACACCTGTCGAGGTGTGCAACTTCAAGTAACGCAAATTCAGACGTATACAATACTTAAAATTGTAAAAACCTGAAATTACAGAACGTTCTTGAGAAGCGCGCCGAATTTTTCCTTGTGCAAATGAAAGCGCAATGAGACGAAGGAACATTCCTGGGCGATAACACAGAAGGCGGCATGGTTATGTCGCGGCCTATCAGGTTCCAAAGTGTTGACTTTTTATTTCAAATGAACTCCCTGATGTTCACATGTACAGTGAATCGTATGTACACTCACTTCTGACTTGCGGAAAATTCGACTTGTGCTGTGTCTTCCGCAACGCAACTACCGTTCAACTATGTTATAACTTCATGAAGGAGACTGAACATTTTGTATAGTTACAAACGAGGAATTAATTCGTACCTCAAAATATTTTATGCTATAGAAGTACCGCATAAAACGATGTCGTTATAAGCGGGTTCGACTGTTCAGCCTAAGTCGGGCAATGTCTGTACTAATCTGTATATTTACATAATCGTTTATTTTTAATTACTCATAGGCTCAACACATATATTCGGCATTTAATCAAAGTGTACATCATTAATTCTAATACAGACAAGTTAATTAAGCAGCAAGGAGTAACATTCTGGGGCAGGAAGAAATCAGTTTTTAGAAACATTCAACTTAAATACATTGAAAGTTTCCTTGTAAATTACTGACTCAAATCGGGGGCTGTTTTGGAAATTGATTACAGGTCTGCTTCAAAGTAACTGGCCCAGCCACGTTATCGGCTCATGGTCTATTGCTGCTATTTATTATTAAGCCCCTATGCATCTTAAAACAATGCTTATTATATATTTCATAATATCACAAACGTCTCATTTGGGGCCAACGACATATGTAGTTTTATTAAGGTTTCAATGAAATTTTCCGAAAATTAAACGCAATACTTCCATTGTGCGTATACAAACAGAACCTTTAGAACCTTTTCTGGGACCCGACGTACTTTTTCACAGTTTTGTCTCTCCCGCGCCCTGTTGTTAACTGTTAATTCCTTTCTAAACGCTGCCTTAGCCAACAATTCAATAATCAGTACTTGGAGATTTATCAAGGCAAAGAATAAAGAAACTCTGCAATAACTAGGTCCTTGAGGGTTGTTTGACCGTGCGTCTTCCTCATGAAATAAAGTGAAATGCCAACTTGATGCAACTAGGTCATTTTATTGATGTATTCTTAGCTCGACATGTTTCGGGTACATACGCCCATCACCAGGAGCATTAGATGTTGAGTTACAGCATACGGTTTTCTGCACCGAGTTTTTGGATGGGTGGTGGTCTTGAGAACCGCACCGTACCCATCCAAAAACTCAGTGCAGAAAACCATATGCTGCAACTCAACGTCTAATGCTCCTGATGATGGGCGTATGCGCCCGAAACATGTCGAGCTAAGAATACATCAATAAAATTATATAGTTGCATCAAGTTGGCATTTCACTTGATTTTAGCTAGGTCCTTGATTGCGATTTTCGTGGAATACAGGCCGAGATGCTGTTAGTTAGATATTCTCATGTCCAAATTCTTGTACAAATTTACTGTAATCTCCGTCGTTTAAAGGAATTAAGTCACGTCACACGTAAACTTTATAGTTAAAAAATATACCTAGAGTTTTTAGGGCCTACAATAAATACGGTCCATTAAGTTGTTGCTTCTGCACGAAAATATAAAGGAAGGACTTTATAATAAAGTATCTGTTCTTTTATTTCAGGTAAGACCTGAATATGTTTCGCTTTTAGTTCCGCAAGAGTAATGGTGGCAGTGGAACTACGTAAGTAAGTGAAACACGAAATAAGATTAAAAAGCATACTATTCTCTCTTTGCACCTCATATACCGGCACCAGTCAGGTCCCCTAACCTAGAAACAAATTGAAGGTAGCAATAAGTAACAAATGGCACTTCCAAGCACGCCATTATTAAGTATAAAGCCTGCTGAGAAATGCCAACACATTCTTAGCTTCCGATTGTACCATTTTACAGAACAGATCAAGGGGAAATGGAAAAAAATGGCAACTCCACTTCATAAAAGCCTAAAGAAAGTCAATGTACTTTACCATACATTCTTAGTAGAAACAACTCTAAGCATCATTATTGTTGTTTATTACAATGTACTGACAAATCATTCGCAGTCAGTTAAGATACACTGTGACTAAAAATAATGATACTATTTTGGGGTCTTTCTGTGCTGAAATTTGTGATTTTGTGGACATTTCACCAGCAATTTGTCTAACAATCTGCCAAAATTTTACGCAGAACAATAAAAAATGTGGATGGTGGGTGTTTCGAACTTATGTTAAATTTCACAAAACAGTAATTCCCATATGATCTACTGACGTAAATAACTGAAGGACATTTTACACCCGAACCTTCCAGGGATAATTTTTAAACTTTATCTAATTCAATAAAATAAAACGAAGGTAGAAAATTCCAAGTTTCTTGGGTATGACGTCATGTGATTTGGTACATATGGCATAAATATTTAGGAGAGAAGCTTGCTCTTTGCTTATAAAGGACAGTCCAAAAGGAGCGACTCCTTGGAAGGTCCTGAAGATGGAAGAAGCAAACTCCATCAGAATTTCGCCATAACCTCAAATCTCATATAAGCCAACATAACACTTAACAAGTTTACTTATGACTAAGTATCACACAATTAAAGCACAGAGTTTTGGTGCACGTAAATTTAGAAGTAACTCACAATTCGATGTAACAGAGTTAGGGGCACAGCTTCACACTTCAGTCTGCTTCCCTGTCTAAGGAACAACACGTAGTACTTATTTATTACACGGCTGTGTAATTCCCAGGGGACCGTCTTGGAGGTGGGAACGGAGAGAAAATGTTCCAATCGAATCTTCACTGTAGACACACTCCGCCAACATATCACTTCAAATGAGTTATCACAATTCATATTGCAATTATGCAACTTGATATTTTACCCGTGATGTCTATGGCAAAGAACAATGAAGGCAAAAATTTATAGGCCTATGTAGGCGTTACGAAACCGTGTCTCCTGGCAGCTGGGAACCAGCACTTCGAAGAAACATACTGCCTTGTGCTTAATAACCTGAAAATGGTGACAGCGCTTTCCTCCGAAACGTCGGAACCCATCAAATCAGGACAGATCACAACAAGAATGGAACAAATGCCTATTAGAAGCAAAGGTAAAACAACACCTGCACAAGCTCTGAGGTTTCGAGGAAAGGGTGGCTCCCATATTTCGAGACAATCGTCACCAGAAGTCGTAGTAAGATTGTCAGCCTTAAGCACCGGCCTCCTTTACCCCCCCCAGGAACTATTCCTGGTACTCATTTCTGTTAGAGTTTGAGTCGACCCAACGGCCATAGTGCGGCCGGAAGGATTATGTCACTGAAAAATGCCGACACCACCAGGTATCGAACCCGCAACTTTTAGGTTTGCAGCTCAATGCCTCAAACAACTATGCCGTCGTGTGTGTGTTTCGCTTAATAAAGGATCGGCGAAGAGATTCAAGTCTTCCGTGTTGTGACGCCGGGTCGACTGATAAATATATACCGACGTTTCGAGGAGGTTAATGGCTACATCTTCTCGGTGAATCAGTCTAGCAAAAGCCTTGTTGGACTGCTTAAACTTCCGCAAGTTCAGTAGGCATTTACCAATCAACACGGTGCCATATCGAAAAAGTCTAGAATCGTGATCAATACCGCTGTGAGAACCTTCAACCGCGCACACCTGCAGTACTTGATATACTTGACATATGCTACAAAACTGTATACTGCCGTCCTAAACGTATTATCGCCTTTAAAATTTCGTAACCCCCCTAGTTTTCTCCAACTGCAGCCCTATGTGCACAGAACCCCCTTGTTAATGCTCATTGCCTTCACTTAGAGGCGTAAATCTAGATTTAGCGAGACTTAAAAACGCAAAGAAAAACGTCACCACAGCTTTAGTTCATGATAAAGTGTGCACGCTGTTTGTTAGGATAAACATACTTGGGCAACTGAACACTTTCCATCATAAATAAATTACTAACAACGAAGCGTGAAGCATGAAAGAACAACACGCGAAGTTTGATTAATTTGTACGTTATATAAAAATGCGTACCATAGCTGCATATTTTATATAGCATCTCTTGAGACAGAAAGTTGTCCAGGAACTGTTTTTTCGAGGAGTCGTGACGTAATTCGAGTTATAACAGATGTGTCTTTAAGCGAAAACCAAAGAAAATAGCGGAAAACACCAGTTACGATAACCAGTCAACTGCTTTAGAGCCTAATCTCGGAGAGGAAACATTTCAAACGTAAGCACGCAGAGCCTTGGCAAATGTGCATATGTGTGTATGTGTTTTGTGACAGGCACAGAGAGAGAAAGCGAAAGACAGAGAGGGAAGTGTCGCAGAAAGAAAGGACACTAATATGTTTACCAGTCTACGTAATTGTGTCATCTCATAGCGACAAACGGAATTTCAAATTTAATTAGCGTGAAATACAGTCGAGCAATTGAAGAAGATCTTAATGAAATACAGATCCAAACATTATCATAGAAATACCTGCCTGTTGCAGCGTGTATTGTAATTTAATAAGTGTGGTTTCATATAATATTACAGATACATGCATTCATTACAGTATCTTTGAACTGCCTTGAGCCTTATATATACACTTCAATGGTTAGCATCTTTAAACGTTCAAATTCCACTGGTAATTATATATACTTACCGCATCATTTAAAAAACACTGCATTTTGTTCATACAATGTTTTTTTTCCGTGTGGTTATCTGAATAAACGACCGCCTCTGTGGTCTAGTGGTCAGAGTTTCTGGCTACAGATACAGAGGTCCCGGGTTCGATCCCCGGCGCTACCAGATTTTCTGAGTAGTAGTGGGTCTGGAACGGGGTCCACTCA
>Ga0136643_10014446_pt1 | contig 11846 bp, 6 predicted proteins | sample TergutLab28metaG_FD_96883 | JGI IMG/M metagenome (GOLD analysis project Ga0136643, IMG submission 96883) | Labiotermes labralis P1 segment gut microbial communities from Petit-Saut dam, French Guiana - Lab288 P1 (version 3) (version 3) | ecosystem: Host-associated > Arthropoda: Insects >...
AAAGGGGTATGAAGAAAAGGATATTTTCTATCATGGACACTGGCAGGAAAAAGACCGGCATCATTATTTTTTGCGTGGCGATAGTTGTTACTTTCGGAACAGGGTTAGTAATCGGCGCAAACAACAGTACAACTATTCCTGATTCTTCAACTGTAAATGTTCCGAATTTGAGTGCAGCTACTAATGAACAGCCTAATGTAACTAATCAGTCAAATGAACAGGCTTTAATTGCTAGTACAAATCTTGATGCCGAACCCGCTCCACTTCGTATAAATTCAAGCGGGGTAATATTTTATGATAATGAATTCCGCTGGCCGTTCCATGCTATTAGCGTTACTAATATCAGCGACAAGTCTATTGTATGTTATACAACCGTGAGTTTGGCATTTGATAAAGACGGTAATCCTCTTGAGTTATATTGGGAGGCTTGCAATATATCTGTTGATGGTTCGATAGGCAGCGTTGGCTACGATCACATAATTGTAGCTGGAATATCTCCGCGTTCTCCAAAATCTTTTTACCATATACGACAACATGGCATAACAAAAAATGGAATGGAGTGGTTTGAGGATGCGCCACTGGAAGATCAAAGACGATGGATAGAGTGGATAACTATATTACCCGGACAAACTGTAGCTGATGAAAGAGGTGGCTGGTCTTTATTCTATGGATGGAATCAATCGACAGGTGAGCATATCGTGGCACACTTTATTACAATCGTTACGCAAGTGACATTTGAAGATGGAAGTGTATGGGTCAATCAAGAGTATGATAGCTGGCTTGCAACTCACAAAGGGCAACCCGTCCAACTCACTGCTGAAATCGCGCTTAACCGGAGTGAGATACCATCAGTCAATATTCCATCAGCAGATTTAGCGTACTTTGAAGAATATGGCATAACGATTAATCAAGGCAATATATATTATCAAGGACTGAAAATAGGCGCGCTTGTTGACTCAACTATTATGTTTACATCGCGGGCGCTTGTATCAGGCATTACAGACCCACATACAAGAGCCTATGCGCTTCGCGATTCAGACGGAAATATAACAGGATTAGACTTAGTAGATATGGTTAATATTGAAGGTAATTCAGGGCTAACATCTAGACCTTGGTCTGAAAGTCTTAGAAGCGTTCCAATACCGTTTAGCTGGGCGAGTGCTTTCGCTGGTATAGAGGAGTTCGGCATAACATTTGATGGATGCTTGAACGAATTGTGGGAAAATACATTTACTGGTGGTTCTAATAGAGAAACAACTATTTATGCTTATTACAACGGACAACCAGTAGGAAGACTGATTGATAATAATTTCCATGAAATAGGCGGTCGAAATGTTCAGTTGGGTCTTAATGGTACGGGTATAGTTTATGTACTTCGTGATTCAACCGGAAATCTCACGGGGATAGATGTAGTGGACTCTGGAACTTCCTTAGAACCTATTTCTTCGCTAAATTTCACCCCGCCCAGACGAGAAGGTCGCGGCGGTAATATAATGCGTACTATTATTGATGGTGACGAGGCACTGTTAGCTTACTTTGAAGAGTATGGTCTAAGGGTTAGCCAAGGCAATATCTATTATAATGGGCAGCTTGTGCGTGAGGTTGTTTTCTACTCAAACTATGAGACGACTGGCTTACTTGTGCTTAAATCTTCTGATACAAGCGGGAGCATAACTATTTATGTGCTTATCCCCGGCACAAGAAATGCCATGAGTGGAAGAGATATTGGCAATTACATTCGTTTAGATGTGGTGGCTGATAATTAACCCAACAAAGTAATTACTTTCTAGGAACTCAAATCAAGGACTATTATATGTGCTGACTTCCAAGAGTTTATAGCTACATTGCTCGATGTATGTTTTGCTTTGGGAGTGCGCGACATGAACTTCGTTAGCTTAGAAATTCTACAAAGTGGCTCAGATGATATTACATTTTTAACTGGCAAAACGAAAGATTAAACTAAAATCAGTGGCAGTAGCCGCAAAACAAAACCTCAAAACCTACACTTTTAGCCAAGTTGTAGGTTTTGTTGCTTTTTGTAATTAACACTTAACTACCTCTGACACAACGCATCAAAGGTGGTGGGCTATCCTACGCTTAGGGTATAGACTCAATAAACCTCAATAACCAAAGTTGCAATGTTGACCCAGTTACTAACTTCAATTCAAACCCAAACAATCAGACTTAGCCGAAATACTTGAAGTGAGGCAAGCTAGTAACTATAACCAACCTAGAATTACGCCCTAAAAGACAAAGTAGCAAATCCATGGCAGCAACAGATAGCAATGATGTACTTTGAAGCGCAAAAATTCACTACCTTACCATTTTTGTTTCTCCTCTTGACAAATGCGCTTATACTGTATATGCTATATATGGACAGTAATGAGAGGTGGATATAATGGCAATTATCGTATCACTACAAAGCGAGATACCCGCCTACGAGCAAATAAAGTCGCAAATAAAGTCGCAGATACTATCGGGAGAATTGGCAGCTGACGAACCGCTGACCTCCATTCGTCAGCTCGCGCGGGATTTACGAGTGAGTGTCATTACAACAACTCGCGCATATGGAGATCTTGAAGCGGAAGGGTTGATTTACACTGTACAAGGGCGCGGTTGCTTCGTAAAAGGCAACGCAGAACTGGTTCGCGAACAGTATCTGCGCTCCATTGACCAGTCGCTGAAAATTGCGGTAGACAAAGGCAAAGCAGCGGGGCTGTCGCTTTCCGAATTAAAAAACAAACTGGAGGAACAATATAATGAGCAATGCGATTGAAATTAGTGATTTATGCAAGCAATATCCTAGTTTCTCGCTTAAAAACGTAAGTTTCAGCGTACCAAGCGGCTTATGTTGCGGGTTTGTCGGGCCAAACGGCGCTGGGAAAACCACTACGCTCAAGGCTATGCTTGGTATGGTACATAAAAGTAGCGGCGAGATTCTCTTGCTTGGCAAGCCGAACGGCGATGCTGCAACCAAAGAGAAAATTGGAGTGATGTTCGATCCTTATTTTCAAGAAGACTGGACGCCACTCGACATTGAAAAGGGACTAAGACCATTTTACCGAAGCTGGGACTGCGGCGAATACAGGGCATTCTTATCCCGCTTCGGGCTTGACCCTAAAAAGAAATTCAAAGACTTTTCACACGGAATGAAAATGGAACTCGCTATGGCAGTTAATCTATCCTATGGTGCTCAGCTGCTTCTGCTGGACGAACCTACAGGAGGGCTTGACCCGGTGGCACGCGACGAAATGCTGGACACTATGCGGGAATATATGATGGAAGACGACCGGACAATTCTTTTTTCCACGCATATTACAAGCGACCTTGAACGTATTGCGGATATGATTGTGTATATCAGTGACGGTGTGATTTCATTCAGTGGGGAAAAAGACGAATTGGTTTCCCGGCACTGCGTAGTACGCGGCGGGAAATTGCCGGAAGAAAAACGGAAATTCGCCATCGGGCTGCGCGAGCATAGCAACGGTTACGAGTGCCTAATGAAAGTGGAGCACATCGGCGGGTTGCCGTCCGATGCGGTGACAGAACGCTCAACGATTGACGATGTAGTGGTCTATATGGAGAGGAGATCAAGAGATGCTTAACATGATGAAGCTTGATTTGCTCGGCATGAGATCCTTTCGGATAAATATCATTTTGCGTATGCTTGTACCATTTACTGCGTTGCTGCTAAGTAGTGAACCTTGGTTTGCTATTCCACTAATGGCTTTCTTTATGTAAGATAATGTATTTTACACTTTTGTAACGGAAGAAAAGGGGAAGCTTAACCATCTGTATATGACTCTACCCGTTAATCGTAAAATCATCGTGCGCTCCAGGTTTGTGTTAATTTTAATTTCCTTGTCAGTAGGGATTATACTCGGAACTATTATTACACTAGCAGGTTCCGCACTGTTGTACGGGCGCACAATTGTTTTTGAGCATACTTTCATACCCAGCTTAGACTTCATGTTATTGATTATATGCACCAGCATATTAGCGTGCGGAATTATTAATTTGCCCTCGCTCCCAATCTTACTCAAAATCGGATACATTAAAGGCAAGCTTATCGGATTTTATTTGCCGTCTTTTGGGATGTTTGCACTTATTGTCGTGACCGTTATGTTAATTAACCGTGTCGAGGCGTTTCGCGAATTTATACTCTCAGTCACCCAGTGGGCGCTAAGCAACATCGTGTGGACATCGGTTATGTTAATGATTGCGGCAGTTATAGTTTTCGCGGCTTCGTATATACTATCTCAAAGGGTGTACGCCAAGCGAGAGTTTTAGAATCTGATTCACCATGATATGGGGCACGTTAAGTAAATTACTACGGAACAGAAAGGATTAGGATATATGTTAAAATTAAATGCTTATCAGCTTAAATGGGTTGCCATAATAGGCATGATGCTGCACCACGTAGTTTATCCATTTCAGGAAGTTATTCCGCTTTGGTTAATGATTCCGATGATTGCAGCAGGGGGATTTGCATTCCCAATAATTGGCTACTTTATAGTCGAAGGATATAAGCATACTTCTAATTTAAAAGGATATATAATGAGGCTTTTCATTTTTGGAGCTATTGCAATTCCTTTCTATATGTTGGTCTTGGGATTGTTTAGATTCAATATCATGTTTGCGATTATCATGAGTTTGCTGGCTTTGACCATGTACGACAAAATCAAAAGCAAGGCGATTTTCTGGCTGATATTTGTACTGCTGTCGATTCCCATGCTTATGCTTTTTGACTGGCTTTTCTTTGGACCGCTTGTAGTGATATTGTATTATATCATAAAAAACGAAACTGCAAGGCGTATGGTACCTGGGTTTGTCGCCGGGTTACTATGGCTTACACTTTCATCATTTGCTTTTTTGGGGCTATCCATGTTAAACCCATTGCTATACACAGAATATGCAGTATACGCCATACCTCAAAGAGACATGATATATTCCATGATGGGCAATACAAACGTTGTAATATCGTCTCTTTTCTTTCCACTTTGTTGTATCGGCGGTACAATTTTAATAAAAAATTACAATGGTGAAAGAGGTAAAAGGATGAAATGGTTATTCTATTCCTTCTATCCCATACACCTAGCTGCCATTGCTATAATCGCACTTATAACTGGATTTGTAGATTTTAGTGTGTTTGGTTTCTAGCATAAAAAATATGTGATGTCAATTGATTAATACAATTGAGTATAGAGAATATAGACGTATGGATTTTTTTGTGATTATCGCTATCTCCATATATTATATAAGGGCAGTAAACAATTATGGATATAAGCTACAAATCGGCGTAAAATCTAGTTATACGATTTCAGCAACATGATTGCAGTGCCATTATTTAACCTTGCACTTAGAAAACGGATTAATGGCAAATTGGCGCTCTTAAAACAATAGCTATTCTTATCTGGAATGGAATAGGATAATGGAATGTGCTTCTTATTGTCTATGTTCTTGTTTTCAGGGCAAAAAATACTCAAAGCTCGGTATATTTATACTGGGCTTTTTTTTACGTTACTAAGTTGTTTTTTAGTGGAAGTGCTTGGCAATTTGGCTTAGGGATATATAGTGAAAAATAGCGACTTAAAGATGCAAAGCTTTATAAGCAGGCATTCTCCGCGGGGCGGTTAGCCTTTTGGGGGACTATAATCAGGTTGCACATTAACTCTAATCAGTTTTGTTTAAAAATTTTCTAAGAAAATTGTCCAATACTTCTAACTTGAACCCTATATATAAGTGAAAGGTAAATTAACTCACAGGGAGGAGGGTGTTGATTGGGTAGCACAGTGCGAGCTGAAAACAGACGGCAACCACCACAATTACCATTGAGACTAAAAATGCCCCAAATACCAAGAGCCTTTATCAACCATTCTAAAGTTAAGCACCTGCTGTGCGAAATGATTGAAAACTTTGGCTATGAAGAACGACAGGCAATTTACTATTTCTGTTTTTTAGATGTATCAGTTAGTGAAATTTCAAAAGTAACCGAATTAACCGAAAGCCATATTATAAGCGTGCTGAGTCTGTACTCAGAAAGGTTAGAGTGCAAGATAAATTTTTTCAAAAAAGCAATGCCCTGCAATGTTGACGATGTGTTACCAGTTAGTGAAATACTTTTACAAGAGCCTTGAAGCAACATAGTTTAAGTAGGTCTGGTTATGATAGAAACAGGAGGTGTATTAAAATTTCTATTGACGGCAATACCAAAGATTTTCACAACTTAATAGAGAAGCTAAAAAATGGTGATCAGTCGGCCTTTGACGAAATTTACGCGAGGTGCTGTGGACACGTTGCTTTTGTATGCTCAAAATTCTGCAACAACAAAGAGGATGCAGAGGAAGTTGTGCAAGACACCTTTGTAATTGCCTTCAAAAAAGCGGGCGACTTAAGAGGCGATACTCTTCTGGCATACTTGCGAAAAATTGCAACAAACGAGTGCTTTCATAAACACAAAAAAAACAACCGTCATCAAGAGTATATTGTGCATTCGGATGAGCTGGTAGAAGCCCATGCAGAGATTGACGCAGACTTTTTACCTGAAGAATATCTGCAAGAAAAAGAAAGCCGTATCGAACTTTCACATGTAATAGAACAACTGCCAAGAAAACAGCGGGAAATTATTTATCTGTACTACTATGTAGAGATGAGCATGGAAGAAATCGCTCAACTACAGGAATGTTCCATGGATAGTGCATACAAAACTCTGCAAAGGGCCAGATTAGCACTAAAAAGCAAACTGGAATCTACAGGGAAGAAAAAACTTGCCAAAAGCATGGTACTCGTACCGCTTACGGCCGTGTTCTTTATGGAAGAACAAGTATTTGCTAAGGCCTATATACCCACAGCTACCGCAAGTAGTGTTGCTATAGCGGCAACAGCGGCTAAATCAACCAAAGTTTATGTAATTGTAGCAAGTGTTTTAACTGCCGGGATTATTACTGCCGCAGCCTTGTATTTTACACCTTCGCAATCTCACGATGACTATGATATATACGAGCCGGTTTATGAAATTAATGCACCTGCCTTAGAAGCGGTAGCGGACGAAGTCGAGGAAGACATTATGGAGGGAATCGAACCGCCCGAGCCACCTGTGGAAGAAGAACCCGCGCAGGTAGAAGAGCCGGAAGTGATAGCCAAACCAGGATACGTAGAAGAACCTTCGCCGGAAGTAATAATAGAACCGGAGCTGTTAGAAGAACCCGACCCTGAACCGATCCCGGAACCTGAAGCTGAAGAAGAACCCGAGCCAGAAGTGTTACCTGAACTGGAGCCGGAACCCATCTATATTGATAGAACTGCTGGAATTTTGGCGGCACTTGCTGTTGCCACTACCAACGAGGAACTTAACAGCATTATCGCCTATTACGGCTTTATCTTTTCAAGCCAAACACGAAGCTCTACAGATGAATTATTTAGGTTCTATGTGACAGACGAAGGTAGTGGAGACATTTTAGTTGGCACCGGAATAAATGAAGACGGCACCGGGTGGCGCATGAGGTTTGAACTTTATAGCAATGGTCAAAGACCTTTAGATATATTTGAGCTTTTCCTTTGGATGGAGGAGTAACGACAAAATGTTAGGAGTCTTGAAATGATTTTGACAAAAGTGAGTCCCATAAAGCGTCTGGTTTCACTGGTTTTGGTATTCGCGTTGCTTATCGGAGCTATTAACATTCCGGTGCTTGCTTACTATGAAAATGAGACCCAGCCAAGCGAAACATACTATACAGGATATGGCTCTTCATACGATTATGACGGTGTTGGATATTACGACTATGGTTATTCAGATTATACTGTTGAAGAAGAGCCGTCAAATGACAACGGCGGCTATGAGTATGACGATTACGATTACTACCATGAAGAAGATTATGAGTATGACGAACTGCCAGTATTACCGGCAGAGGGCATTGTGCCACACAGCGGTGGCTTCTCCGCTAGCATAACAGGAGAAGGTCAAACAGTACCCTTTGGCTTGGACAGCAGAATAGAGCTTGGTATCCGTACCTCTCATCTTACCGGTCAAACTGTAAACATTGTTGAGCAATTTGATGCAGCAACATCTTACGAAGGCGTGATTGTACTAAGACTTGAAAACGGTATGGGGCTGTTTGGCGCACAGGGTCTTGTGGCCGGAAGCGGGCCTAACTGGCAGTTTAATATCGACAGCATAGCCAATGCCACCCTTAGAGAGCAAGTAACAGGCATCCGCTGGATTTTAGATGATGAAATTGTACAAAACCTAACTGGCAACACACTTCAACCATTAAGTGGCACATTAATTTATATGTTTGAACCTAATACAGACTTTGTATCCCTTGCTCCTATGATACGTTCCGATTGGGCTTTTAGCCTAACAGGACTACCGGGCAGAAGCCACTTAAACGCTGTAACGGTTACTACATTTGAAGATACAGGCCTTACCGGTGCAACTTTAAATACATTAGATGCCAGTGATGTACTTGCTATGATATCGGCCGCTACGCCTTTAAACAGTGCTACATTGACAGATTATTTTATGGAAGGGGCGCCGCTGTTTAGGCTAGTGCACACTAATCTTTACCAAGCAATAAGACAAAGAGGTGAAGATTGGGTGCGAACAGTAAATCTGAGCGCTACCCTTGGTACAAATATCGAGCCTATGCTAGCTGAATCCGTCCAGTTTACTTTACGGTTTCATGTAGACTTGGGAGTTCAAGGTATACGTCCTGCTCCTGGTAGTTTGATTACAGACGGAAGCCCATCTTATCCAATCCCTGCAGGCTTTACCCACCAAATGCTTTCATATACTCCACCTGTACCAGATCCTACAAATAGCAATTTTGTGCTAATGCATGTAACCTTAACGCAACCAGTGATGGGGCGCGGAAATGTATTAGGCGCTTTACAGATTTATGGTACAATTGATATGAATGCTACACAGGGTGTAAGCCATAGCACTTTTCCTCTTCAGTCAGGCAGTACAACTATAACGCCGCTTGCAGGTGGCGTTGTAGATACTAGGAATCTAGGTAGTGAAAGTCATTCGATTTCAATACCACATGACTCTACAAACCGCCTGACTGTTGACACATTTCCTTCCACGCTATTATCGTCAATACCAAGTGACACTGCATTTGAGCCCCTTGGCAGGTTTCGCCTTCGCAATGAGTTTACTGATCCGCTAACAAATCAAGCTATTCGCATGTTGTTTAACTCTCCTAATATAGGTGTAAGGGCACTACATCTTCCGGCTGGTGATGCTGGCATTGTAAACCTACATGCTTGGACAACAACCGGGCGTATGATTGATGATTTTTCTGGAGTCAGAGCTCAAACAGGCGGGCCAGCTTCAGCCCCATTTACGGCTGTAAATTTCTCTGATCTTCTTAATCCTGGCGAATATATTGTCGAGGTATACCACGAGTTAAATGGAAATGTACCTGCTGGAGCGTTTTGGTCTACATCTTTTGGACCCTCTACTCATTTTTTATACATGGGTCAGATATTAGACAGGACTGCCCCACGGCTACCAACAAGAGTAATTGTTGGTGAGTTTGACCCAAGTGTTACAGACTTAAGGGCAGACAACAGAATAGTTGAAAATCCTGTAGGTACGGCACCAAACGATATAAACAGGGTGCGTGATACGGCGGAGGGTTCATCTTGGATTCCTAACAATCCTAATCCAAGGTTTGCATATTTTGCAAACAATACAAATTTGAACAATGTAAACCTGGTAGGTGGTGGTGCTTTTCGCCCTTCTTTTGTGCAATTTGCAAGAGGGCACACCTTTGATCAATCTCCCTCTGCTACGAAGGGTCATTATATATATCTGCGTGCTCCACAAGGTATGCTTGAGATTAATAGAAACTCTATCAATGTAACTTGGGGCAGTAACACATATAGTGTAGCGGCAGACACGCTTAATATTGCAACACTACCAACGGCAAACACTGACGGCGATATTGTTTACAGGCTGGCATTGCCAGATGTTATTCTGGGGCAGTGGAATGCAAATATGCAGGTATATCCACAGATGCGTGTAAATTTTGACGTAAGAGCGTTACCCCAAGCACCAACCACTGTGATTAACTTAAGAGAGATTGTAACAATCACACCAATGAATCCTGAACTTCGGTCAGCAAGTGGCGAAGTGCATCATTCTTCCACCTTGCCAGTTACCTTTACAGACCATCGTGTAGACTCTACCACAGCTTTAACTGGTCCTCCGCTTACACAGTCCTTAACCATAGAACCAGCCCCAGAGCTTGTTTTATGGACAGAATCACAACTATTAAACGGTACCACCCTTATTGGCAGTGCACAAACCTACAACTGGGTATCCGGTGTAGGAATGCTAAACTTAGCCCCGGGCAACAATGTACAGCACCGCCTTCACTATCTAAACAATGCCGGCTTGGCAACAGATTTTGTTGCCCTTATACCAATCCCAAAAGCGGGAGAAATGCTCCCTAATGGAATAGCCCAAGGCTTGCAAAAAGAAAATTTCGGCTTTAGCCTCAATTTAATAAATGAGGTTATTGCCCCAGGGTTCACCATAAGCTATTCCACAAGCTATACCTTAGATACAAGCCCAAGCGGATTTGTACCATGGAGTTCAGTAGCAGCAAACACAGAAAATATACGCATGGTTCGCATTGAACACAACGCCCTGCCAGATGGTGCAACAGGTCGCATAGCATTAAACCTTGGCATACCAACTGGCGCAGATGGTAATGTAGATGCAAGTTATATAGGGCAGCTTAACAGATATGGTGCTTGGATTTGGGTTAGTGTCGGAGGTACTGCTGCTTTTAACCCATCTACTCCTATCGCTTTGCGAATGTGGAATAATGTAACATTCAACTACAACTTTACAGGCAGTGCGGGTGTGTTCCAACAAGTACCTGTGGCACATGGCGGTACTGTAAATGCACCAAGCCCAGCACCAACCCGCACAGGATATACCTTTACAGAGTGGACTACAGATTCGGTAGGGCAAAACGTCAATAACTTTGCCACGGCTGTAAACGTACCAAATCTGGACTTATTTGCACAATGGACACGCAATGCATACAACGTAACCTACACGGTGACAGGCGTTGCACCCGTTACAGTTTCCAATATGCCAACTACGCCGCAGCTTATAACGGCTGGCACAACTGTAACAATAGCAGGCATACCAACAACTACCGAAACAACAAATGAATACGGCATCCCCGGTGAATGGACATTCAACGGCTGGAATCATGCGACCATAACCGGCCCGTCATTTACAATGCCAGATAACCACGTAGAGTTTACAGGCTATTGGACGTTTGAGGCAGATGAGTTTGACATAACCTATACGGTCACAGGCACTAGACCTGCATCCTACACAGGAATGCCCACATCACCGCAAACCGTAGCAGCTGGTACAACAAACGTAGCAATAGCAGCCATACCGGAAACAACTGAAACAACAAATGCTGCTGGCATCATAGGCACATGGACATTCAACGGCTGGAATCACCCAAGTATAACAGGCCCGACATTTACAATGCCAAATGATGATGTAGGGTTTACAGGCTATTGGACGTTTGAGGCTGGCACATCTAACGTGATCTACACTGTAACAGGTGCAAGACCTGCAACTTACACCGGGATGCCAGAGTCTCCGCAAACAGTTACGGCAGGAACAGAAGATATTTCGGTTGCAGGCATACCAACAACCACCAAAACAACAAATGCGGCTGGCATCATAGGCAATTGGACATTCAACGGCTGGAATCACCAAAGTATAACAGGCCCGACATTTACAATGCCAAACAACAATGTAGAGTTTACAGGCTATTGGACGTTTGAGGCTGATGAGTTTGACA
>Ga0136643_10014447_pt1 | contig 11845 bp, 5 predicted proteins | sample TergutLab28metaG_FD_96883 | JGI IMG/M metagenome (GOLD analysis project Ga0136643, IMG submission 96883) | Labiotermes labralis P1 segment gut microbial communities from Petit-Saut dam, French Guiana - Lab288 P1 (version 3) (version 3) | ecosystem: Host-associated > Arthropoda: Insects >...
ATTAAACGAGAAGGCCCGAACCAAAAAGCATATGAGACCATTTGGAAAGGGGCCCCGCGGGGGGGCGAAGAACCCACTTAATTTTTGGGGGGGGGGGGGGGGATATATGGGACACATAAAACAATCTGTACCGAAAGTTCTTCTGTCATATCACTGACATACCATTTCATAATTTAAGTGCATAAAATTAACTCGTAAAGGGAAAGTAGGAAAGTCAGTCTCTTGGTCCGCATGTTACAAGGGCGAAATTACTTAAAGCATATTGATTAAATTTGGTATTGGAAATCGACACTAAGGTCTGGCAAAAGAATCTGACATTGGCTCCTATCCGCCCAGTAAATTCCTTACTTCAGACCAAACTCCAATCGAATTTTTTTTAAATTCCTCAACAAGGGATAATACAAGAACAGGTGATAGAAAATTTTTCGAAATATTTTCCTCTGTGGTGATGAATTTATGAAAGACTTGGTTATACGACGGAAAATGTCCAATACAGGAGATTTAACATGAAGCACAAGTAAAGTAAAGACCGCCGTATAACCTTCCATGAAGGCCTAGAGGGGGAGTAGAGTTATAGCTGTATTCTTTCTTTAACCTCGGCGCTAGATTGGTGTGGGTGGTCAACGTAACGCCCCGGCCCCTTTACCCTTCGGAATGGCCTGGTCCCCATTGTTAAGGAGGTTCAGTGGGCCCCTGGGCCGGTCTGGACGGATGCGGAACATAACGCTCTGATCTGGATTCGATTTCCGGGCTGTCCAGCCTGTAAAGAGTCGCTAAAGCGACTACGCTATCCCGACACGCACACACACACACACACATATCAATGTAATTCAGTTACAAAGTCAATTACACAGTACATAGCACATACCGATACCACGTTATTCATTCCCCCTATGTACGGTGTTTGCTTCGTCACTGTCACTGAACAAGATCTAGAATTCTGTCGACAGCAGGCCTCTAATGCGAGTATGAATTCCTTGGTTTGGGGATCGTCTAGTGTTCCAAAAACAAATAGAAAATTTCGGAAAATGTATGTGTTCCCGTCCTCAGTTCAAAGAGCGGGGAAACACCTATCAATCTCTGGAAGCCGCTCATTTTGTGGGACCAGACTCACAAGTTGCTTCTTCCCGCCCCTGCACCCGAGGACTGAAATAGGTCCATTTTCCGAAAGAACGTTGTGTTGCTTTTAAAGTATTAAGCGACGTATAGACAATAAATAGAGACAGAAGTATTTGTAATCGGTCAGGCCTTTCTGGTACACGCGGCATGCAAACCTTAACATATGACTGTAGGATAGGAGATAATGAGTTCAGCTCTCTTCACAATAAAAACATAATTCTGAATGGAGATTATTCCCGCTTTATTTCGTCAGCTTTCCAGTGCGTACGCGGGAAAATGAAATGAAACAGACTACAATGGCTTCATTCCTACATAAATTCTCATCTCTTTCAAACCTTTAAAAAAAAAAACTGTCCGATAAAGTAAAAACTACAGCAACATCGACCACACACTTTGAAATTACATCGCTCTGCTTTATAACAGTTTTGCCACGCTTATGAAATTGATGTTGTGATAGGTTATAAATATGCATGTACACTGTCATTGTATCTTTGCTGACATGATAATGAACAGAAGTCGATCACGGATTATAAAGATAACGTCGTCAATAAAAATGAACTGATTCAGGAAGCACTGGTACTGGACTAGTCGTATCTTGGACATATAAACAATTGCTTCAGTAGCAGATATACAGAAACCTACTTACACAGTAAATTACTTTAGATAAAACAGTAATGAACAATACGAGGATAGGCCGGTTACATTATTAAATATGATTCGTCTAATGTGTATCAACTCGATTCCCACGTCACATTCAACACACTAAGGATCCACACAAAGACGAATCAGCACCAATAATGGAAATAACAACTGTATGTTCCACAAGCCACAAGTATCACATAAAATTAGATAGTAAAATTAAGAGTCTTTAATATTAAATCAGGTGGTACATACAGCACATACAGTACCACCTGCGCTTTAAAGGGTTAATTCTCCCTTCAACTAGCAATGCAGAAGGGTGGGAGTGACAGCAGAAGCTTCAGATATGCAGATACAATCACAAGTTTCAATAAGCAGATACCAGGATTTGAACTCTGCACTACTATCCGGAAGGAACGAGTCTTTCAGGCTTACGGTAATTAAATTCTGAAACAGTGGAGCAGAATTATTTAAAACTTTGTGCAAGTACTTTAACATTTTAAATTGCTCCATGTAAAGGCCCCATTCACAACTTTTCTAATGACATTTTTAAAAATCCGTCTCGTTTGAAATTTATTCCAGAACTTATTCGCTGGAAAGATACCTAAGAACATAGGAAAATGTCACTATTGTCTGACTGAACACAGAATGTGGATGGCAGCTTTCCCCATTATACCTAGCACTGGAAGCAGTATGAAGTCTTCCCTTACTCTTTGGCCACCAAACGCTTTCCGTTACAAGGCAGTAACTGCCAAAATATATTAACTACGCGGACTTAAGAATTAAACTGGAGCAGGAGGTACAGTAAACATTAAGGGCACAATTAACTTACTTATAACCAAAATCTGCCAAGAGAAGTACGCATGACCTTATGCTAAGAGAAGCTGTGTTACGGGAAAAGATGCCTAAGTCAAACTTACCTTTTCTAATCGGGTCTAAATTAAATAAAGAGGAAGAAAATGACTCGGTAAAGTTAAAGGGAACGTTTGAAGTTCTCACTGCCGTGATTAAACAAATTTTCTCCTGCGATGCGTGACGAATTGTAGCTTGGCAAGGGGCACCCCAATTTTGGAACGAATCTGCCGCCTGTACTTCGTTGTAAATGACTCCTACAGGCTGAAGATGGAGGCTTTCCTTAAAATAGTTTATACGTGTCAACCAAACTACACGACTTCACACCGCAAAAGACCACACTGTTCATAACCAAAGAAGTCACAATTTTAATCCTTCCGTATATTTTGTTGGTACGGATTTACGAGGCAGTGCAGCTTATATTGCATGTTGGGTGTGGTGGTATCATTGCAGAGACCACCATGGAAGCATAAGGAAGAAATATGTTCAAAAGGACGAAAAAGGACGACGTATGGAGGCCGAAGGAGAAGGACTACACTTCAGATGTTTCCATCACAGCAAGTATTCAAATGAAAACTTCGCATGCATTGTGCCTGATGAGGTAGGTACAGCATGGTAAATTCGTCGAAAAGCTATAAGAAAACTGTCCACTTTTGAGAACGAAGAAAACACGGAAGGATTCACCACACTAAACCTTTAAGTCCCGAACATACAGTTTTGTTGATACGAACGTTGAAAAGTACAGAACAGAGGAGGAGAAGGTACAAAAAGAGGAGGTAAGGGAGAAGGACGAGAAGGAGAAGAAAGATAATGAGAAAAAAAATGACCCACGACTAGGACAAGAAGAAAAGAGAGTACAGTAAAATAAAAAAGGAAAGAAATGGAAGTGAACACTTGGAAGATTGAAGATTTTACAAATGAAGAACTGGATCACAGTATCACTTCTAGAGCTTTTGAAGAAGATACAAAAAAAGAGCTTCTTTGACCTAGGCATTACAGGGGTTAAAAAAGAACGTGGAGAGGGGGGAATTGTAGGTGTAAAGGGAATTAAACTAACGCAGGGTTTAGTGACGGCCTGTTTTGAAAACGGTAATGAAGGTTAGGCTTCTGGAACAGAAGGGAATTTCTTAACTAGCCGAGAAAACTGTTTGCTTGTGTACGTAAGAGTAAAGTTATATGCATATCTATATGTGCGCCTGAATTTAGGTATACGAGCTTGTGAGCGAGGTATTATGTACATGAATGTCTGCTCTCGCGAGGATGTACATACAAGTATGCTGTTATCATGTTTCGTGCAGTAAGATAATTTTATAGTGTTCATTCCAAGAACTGCACAATAATTAGATATAAAAGTGTACAATCATATAGTAAGCATCCTACATGCTTGGGCCTTTTTCGGCCAACTTCATGGAGATATTCGACAAAACAAAACCACAAAATTGGCTAATTGTGTCATAAATGTGTAATTGTAGAGTTTAAAAACAGATGTTAAATTTGTATATATAAAAAAAAAGATTGAAAAATATAGTGCAGATTCAATGTAAGTATGTCCTAATATTTATAATGTAATTGCAAACAAGCATCTATCGTAGAACGCCATTTTCTTTTTCAGGGACTTGTCCCTGTGTCTCCTGTAAAACCACAGGAGACACAGGCAGTGGCGTACCCAGGAATTTTGTTCGGGGGGGGGGGTTCAAAAAATTCAGTTGAGGACATAGAGATCGGGGATCTGCGGGCGGCAGCCCCCTAGTCAGGGGTTCTGGAGGCAGCTGTAATTTGGTACAAGAAATTTCATTTCATATAGTAAAATTTTCTTAATTTTTGGTACTTTAAGACTATTTATGATGACAATCAACTTATTTGTCATTGCTAATGTAAAACAATTGCGAACCTAGGTAGTTTTAGAATTTTACTGCCTTTTTTCCGAACATCTTGGGGTGTTGGCTTCCTAAATTCCGCAATTTTTAACAGTTTTCACAGTCGGATTGAGTTTGGCATGATTTTGGAGGGCCTTCGGAATTTCGAGGGGGGGTTTGAACCCCCCGAACCTCCCCCCCTCCTCGTCGGTTCGCCACTAGACACAGGGAAAAATCACTCTACATTTGCACCTTTATGACACAATTGGCCAATTTTTTTTCTTTGACAAATACCTCCCTGAAGATGGCCGAAAAAGGTCAAAGCATGTAGGAGGCTCAATATATGATTGTGCACTTTTGTACCTAATTATTGTGCAGTTGCTGGAGTAACCATTGTAACAGCATCGGTCTTTGTATGCTCGTGGTTATGTGTATGCTCGTGTTTTTGTGCCCGCGCGTATGAATATGCATATTACCGTCTACCCTAACAGAGGGATCGCGTGCCATTTTGCTCCTGATCAAGGAGACCACACAACACGCACTGTCACATGGACATAATTAACGGCCCCACCCTATGTTACAAATATAGCACACCCCGTCCTCCCTAATGCATTAAACACTGTGCTGCTTATTATATTACACTTGCGTTTAAATATGCTTCTTCCCAGCATGGTGGAACGCATTATACCGTTCACAACGGAGGACAGACACGTTTTGGTTCACCTCTGACGTTTAGAGCATGGTGGTACCTATGCGCAGAACAGGGCGTAACATTAAAATAACTAAACACATAATTTATTTATCGAACCATTCTCCGAGAAAAAAAAACAGCAGTTATTACTACGAAAATCATTAACTGGTCTTTGTGACCGACAATTAATGAGTATACTTGGGGCAGGGATCTGGATTTTTAAGTATTATTTGAAAAAAAATTCAGTTTCCAAAACAATTAATTCAAAATCTTTTCAGAGAAAATTTAGCAAATACGTTTCTTCTTAGAAAACTACATTCTCGATCAGGTTTTTACGATACCTTTGGTACTACGTATTCATTATAAGTCTCACAAATTATGCAGACCCTCTCCCCAGAAGTAATCAACTCGCATTAACATTTAAAGTTTTTATTTATATGTTTATATATATATATATATATATATATATATAACAACAATACACAAACTGTAAAAATTATGTATAAAAATTTATTTCAGAAACAAGTATTTTTCCTAGCGTAATGGCAACAAAAACTAAGATAAGGAAGAATCTAAAGGAAGGAACTGTAAGTTTGTCTGATTAAACGCTATTCAGCTACCGGACCCCAGGCTAGGAAACGCTGTTCCAGTCTACGGCACACTGAAGTGTGCAGTCGGACCATTCAGCTTCCCAAACAGGCAATACTTACAGCTATTACTCGGGGAAGAGCGAGCCGAGCGGAGCGTTGAATTATACCTCGACTTCCCCATGTACCTTAGCGCCATAGTGCTTAATCAAGTACAGTGACAACTCTGCCTTTCATCTTGGATCACAGAGGACGAGGAGATGTATATCTCTACTTCTTCTTTAACTTCAGCGCTAGATGGGGGTGGTTGGTCAACGCCACGCCCCAGCCGCTTTGCCCCCTGGCATGAGACCCGGTACCCATTGCACAGAAGGCTGTATGGGCTCCAGGGTCGGTCGGGAAGGGTGCGGAAAATCAGGGCCCCACCGGTATTCGATCCCCGGATATCCAGCCCGTTGCAAGTCGCTATACCGAATATGTTATCCAGGCCCGCAGTGAGAAAATTATAAGGATAATTTCATACCTTGTTTTCCAAATAAGAGGCAGACCGTGGATTAAGTGTGTTGATAACAAATAGTGCGCCGAATCGTATAAAGGAAATGCTATGCGGCAATTCGCGTGTATGGATCGTTCTGATTACATCCTCTGAGTGTAAGCGACATAGATAACGCACTGTGTCGTTAAGAATAAGCCCTCTGCGGCAGTCAAACGTTTACGGGCCATCCTGAGTGCCAATTACAAACCACCGGGAAGCACATAGATATCGATGAGTCCCCAAACACGCTTCTCTCTAATGTCACAAATGCGCTCCCCTAATCTCAGCTCTGTATGTATCCTCTATCCTCTGAACTGGGAACACTGCAAACCGTGGAGCAGGTTCCTTACTAAGAAGCTAAGCGTCCCTCGACTTCCCCCTCTCCGGCCCACCCCCACAAAAATCCCAACATTTCATGAAGCCAAATGTCCACTGCCGTGATCACTAAATCCCACCAACAGTCTGTACCATTAATCAACTAAATTCAACCCAAACTCCTTTACACTACCTTTTTTCACATCGTATTACTATGCTGTCGTATACGCCTAGGTCCTCATAGCGTTATACCGTCAATTCTTTTGTGCAGATCTGTTCTATCGCTACTAACAAATTATAAGGTTATCATGCCCGTCAACATACTTCAGCGCTGAAATTCGACGCATTAAGGCGAAACAGGGCTGCTAAAATACATCGAGCTAGTGTAAGTTGCATCATTCTGATTCAACGTCACATGAAACTTACATCATATTTTATCAGTTTTCACAAAAATGTTAATGATAAATATAATTAATGTGTGACTTGTATTTTTACCATGTTCCTTTTTTTTTTCACTCTGTGTATTTATTTTTTCCCTTTGTTTCTTACTAAGTTTTCAAGCATTACTACAGTTCCGTGACACTGAATGACAGGTTTAAAATGACGAATGGCCCGCATTTTCCTGTAGGTGGCTTCTAACTTAAGTGGTGGCCGCAGAGGAAGTTAGTGAAATTCAAAATGTTAAAGTTCAAAAGGCGTTACATAAATGTTTCTCGCAACACCCACCAATATTTTGTAGTTTCTATGTCCCTTTCTTCCCGGCGAATAATCGAAATAATAATAATAAAAAAAATGGTTGGGGTATTTAATACGACATTCATTACCGTGCTGGAGGTTCGATTTGATAGGAAGCTGTAAGATTATTAAGTAAATAAATGTGATGACATATAAGAAGGAGTTCCACATTGTGTTTCCTGGCCACCCATATACTTTACGAAAATAAAAGCAGAAGACAGTGCAAGCAGAATATTGCCTTTCAGTATTGTATTAGTGGGCAACTGTCATTGTGTACATAATGTTAGTCAAACCTCATGAAAATTCAACAGTAACTCAATATAATTACTAAAATAGTCATGTTTATGTGAAACACGATAGTATAACAAAATATCATACAATACGACACAGAAAACTAGAAAATATGATAGAATTATATCAAAATAAATTATAGAGGGACAGGGTACGAAGGTGTGGGTACAGGGTTTTCTGCCGCAGCCAACATACCACTGGAGGGCTGTTGTGAAAAATGTAACGAAATTTCAGGCGAGACACTCCGCTTGTGTCGTATAGAATCATAAAATATGTACGTAAAACACGGTCAAACACAACTTGTTGAATGTTTTTTATTAATAAGATGTTCTTACAATATTTCTTTCAACGACATGTTTCCGCTCGAGCTATGAGCCATCTTCAGGTTGATAACATTTTTCTTTGCAAGGCATACCATACAATTAGCAATGCTATGTTGTTGTTATCGACGAGATCTCGTGTAGCATATATAAAATCGAGTTAAAAATTTATTCCACTGTGTAACAGTATTGAAATAATTTGGTGGAAATTAAAATGTTATTACATATAAAATATGAAAGTGCAGGGTATCACAGCCACGAAGAGTGATGGGGTACCGAAATTAGGAACATTATTTTCTATTTAACTAAGGTGTGGATTCTTCATTGGTTTATTTCTCGTAGCGGCGTAGTACTGGGTCTCCGGAAGTTGTGGTTCAGAAGTTTGTTGGCCTTATTGTGACGGTACGTATTGGACGTTGGTATGTATGTATGTATGTGTATGTATATATATATATATATATCGTTGTTTAACAGAGGAGAATTGCATTAAGGCGTTGCTTATGCATTGATGTACGGTGTTTATTTTGGACATATATGATGTAGAGACTCCACCGAGAAGCTGGTGTGTTTGTTTTGTTTTTATTGCATATTTTTTGACTATGTCTTGATTGATGTGGGCTGTCGTTTGTGTTGAAAATGATAATTTCTTGAATTCTTGCAGCATATACTGCACTTTTTGAGTAGGGAACGTTGATATACGTGTGTCCAATCCTTGTAGGGATAAATAATTAAAAACATTCAACAAGATGTGTTTGACTATATTTTACCTACATATTTTATGAATGTAACGGACGTTTGCGTTACACAAAAGAGCGATTAATTTACGTTAAGCCACGAACAGTTAGCTTCATAAGAAAGGCTATCGTTTAATGAAGAGACTTTTCTAAACTAGTAAGGTAGATAATACGCTAATTGATAATTTCGAAAGTTTGTTAGTAAGAGCCCTGTAGGAATGCTGTGTTGCAGTTGCCGGTTTCACTCTCCACATGAATTGTAAACCTTCCTTCTTTCAAGCGCCAAGTATTAAATATTATTAGGTGCGAATCTTTCTTTGAGCCCTGGTGATCTGTGACAATCCTACCCAAATTAAAATCCCCTGGAGTTCCTCGGCAATTCAAGTGTGGTAACGAATAATGCCAAGTGACAAAGCATGGCCACTGCAATGTCAGCTTCGTAATGTACTAGGACGCAGTGCCACAAACAGGACACCGCCCGTTTCATTCCATCACACCATCCGACGTTATTTAATCTGAACTCCTGACAGCGACGTCAAACAAAATACCAACAAATACAATGAATGCAATACTCACCCCACACGATTCCCGATACAGTGGGATGACTCTAGTACGGCAAGTAACCTGGAAAGTAATTGATATTATAATGGAAACAAGCCAAATACTAAGTAATTTTAACTGATGTTACAACTGGAACACACCGGCTAATACTAAGTAATTTTAATCGCTGTTACAATCGAAGCACACAAGTTAATACTAAGTAATTTTAATTGATTTTATAACGGAAGTATGCCAGTTAATAATAAGTAATTATAATTGATGTTTCAACGAGAACACACTGGCTAATTTTAACTAATTTTAATTGATGTTCCAATGGGAACACTCTGGCTATTTGAAATTAAGATACGTCCAGTCAAAACACTACAATTTAGTTTATTATTCTCAACTGCGTATTTCGGCCTAAAAGGCCATCATCAGGTTGAACAGAGGATAAAAAGAATATATGTGTGTATATATATACATATATACACAGTTTATATGGACTCGAGATCTCCAGACCTCACAATTATTATTGCTAAGTGGGTATACATTACATGAGCAGAATATCCTTCGGAAATATGTACATAACAATGTTTTCACATGAAAAAAAATGGGTAACCTTCACTTACTTCAGTCCATCACCAGTCTGTTTAAGCAAGCCAATCTGAACATTTATTTTCGAGCAACCAATATCATACAACAACAACTAACTGAGAAACAGACTAATAAAAATACTAGTGGAATATACAAATTAAAATGTAATAGTGTAATAACGTATATGTCGGGCAGTCAAGTAGTTCTATAAATGTAAGACACAAAGAGCACGTAAGATATACAAGAACTAATAATCCAATATCTGCCTAAGAATTGCATATTTTACAGAACAGACATGAATGTGGGACAATACCGGACACATTACAATTATTGAAGGCATGTCAGAAGGGCACGTGTATGAACTGTTGGGAAGTCTTATATATACAAATATTCCATCAGCATAAAGTATTTATTACGGAACAGAAAGTCAATGACACCAACCCCCTCTACGAACTTGCAAACACAACACGAATACTTCCACGTAATCCAATGACAGAGTCACGCTGCACAGCATACGACGCACAACCATAACCAGGCTCATTCTAAACAGCGTACGACTCACACACAAAAAACACGGTAAGCGTAACTCAAGCTTCAATCCGGATAGCGTAATTATTTGTGTATAAAATTCAATGCTTACACACTATATTGTTTTAACAGTCTAATCAATGAACATATTTTCTACTTACAGACATGCTGCCACAGCACCAAAGTTAACACAACGAAGTAGTTCACTGAATGTTTTAAATTATAATTTTAGCAAAGAAAAATGTATGCTCCCTGAGGATGATCGTGTGATCGAAACATGTAGGGGCGTTTTAAGTGTTTTTATGTAAATTTCAGACTTCTTAAGTAATATATATATATATATATATATATATATATTGGTATGTGTAATTAAATGTTTATAGTTTTTAAGAAAGGCTGGATCAAGAATAAAACAATGTGAAGATAAATAAGTAATAATATTAAAATGTACAAAGGTAAAATCAGTAAACGCGTGGGTTATTCTTCAGGGACGGTCAGTGTGATTTGCATAGTCGTCACGTGTATTTCAAGGCGTAACTTTCGAAGATGCGTCTTTTAAGTTGTTACGTATTATTTAGAATTATAACAGGGAATGGGACGAATTAGACAAGTTATGTTGAAGTACAATTTGGGGGGGGGGGGTCTTAAAAAATTTACATGTATCGAAGACTAAAAATATTTTTAAAGCCTCGCCACTCTTACTGAAATATAGTTCTATCCCACCATTGATTCGCCCGGTTCTTATGTTCACGAAATTATTATTACGAGGCATATGTGTACTATGTTGTGGAGAGAGTACGGCATGCTTTAACCATCCGGTGCCTGAAGGCCTACTCAGCGTGTCTTACAGGGACTGGGGAGACAGGAAGGAAGACGGCATGTATTACGTCATAGACCTTCACCTTGGAGAATGGTTTGGAAAATATTGTTAGGTTACACTTTCTTTTTGATTAAGCCGATAATTTTTAGTGGCTTATTTAAAAATACAGAATTTTTCAGCTGTCTTCACATGAGACCTCTATTTGTTACAGCGTATGTTCTGCATGATGCGCTCTAGCTTATCGAACGAATGGTCATATTCCATAATGTGTTATGCGAATTTTTAGGTGAAATTATTATATCTTTTGCCTGTTGTTTTGTATGGGTGTGAAACTTGGTCGCTGACACTGAGGGAGGAAAGGAAGCTGAGGGTGTTTGAGAATATGGTGTTGAGAATATTTGGACCTAGGAGCGACGAGGTAGCGGGGGAATGGGGGAGACTGCATAACGAGGAGCTAAATGAACTGTACTCCTCACCCAACATTGTGCGGGTGATAAATTCGAGAAGAATAAGATGGGCTGGGCATGTGGCGCGTATGGGTGAGGAGAGGGGGGTGTATGGGATCTTGGTGGGGAAACCGGAGGGAAAGAGACCACTGGGAAGACCTAGGCGTAGATGGGTGGATAATATTAGGATGGATCTCCAGGAGGTGGGATGTGGGTATGTGGACTGGATTGGGTTGGCCCAGG
>Ga0136643_10014453_pt1 | contig 11843 bp, 6 predicted proteins | sample TergutLab28metaG_FD_96883 | JGI IMG/M metagenome (GOLD analysis project Ga0136643, IMG submission 96883) | Labiotermes labralis P1 segment gut microbial communities from Petit-Saut dam, French Guiana - Lab288 P1 (version 3) (version 3) | ecosystem: Host-associated > Arthropoda: Insects >...
ATTATTTTTTTTTTCCCCCCCCCCCCCCCCATTCTGAGGCTTCGTTGAACATGCGTTCCGGAATGTCTGTCTCCTGAAAAGAACGCTGGGAGTGTAAGCGTATGTATGTGGACAGCAGTTGACTTGCGTTTTACTGCACTCCAGTACAAACCTGAGCACAACCCTAACTGGCAGCTTCAAGGCAAAATTGGTGGTAATATATTCGAAAAGAGACTGTAGGTGTTAACCGTGCATTTCAGGCAATGCTTTGCAACTGTGGCAGTCAGGAATGTTGACAGACGCTTCTAGTACTGCGGTTGGTTTTACTGCATTGCCGTACGTATAAGCCGTATTCGGGCGTTCGTTTTAACTGTTAGTCGTGAGCAAGAAATAGAGGCATGAATATAGCAACTCGGCGTAGGCCTAATTACGACGGACAGCCACCACGTTGATCGATCTGCACCTGCTTCCTGTTCGGAAATTTCCCTTGCGATTTTAGAAATGTAGAATGACTATTGTGATGTTCGTATCGGTTCTTGTACTTCCCTCACGGCATACAATGCTGCATCAGTACAGAATATTACAACGTGTTCCGTACGCTGCCACACTTACCCCAGTCAGTTACTGAAAGTCACTCTCCGATCCAACGCTCCATGACTAATGATTTCAAGGTAAGCGTTGTTAAATAGTTATTGTCGGGACAATGAGGTAAGGGTTCCACAACTGAAAGAACGCGCTGTCTTTTCAAATATAAAATAACCTACAAATTTTCAACCTGTCCAGAGATTTCTCATTAAAAATCTAAAGATCATTGTCTAGGAATGACGATTGAAGAGCAAGTGTCGAAAGTTCGATAGTCCAGTTATCGATTCATTATTTCTCTATATCGACAAGCAAAGCAGGTGGTGTACAGTGCAAAACAACAGACTTCTGAGGCGACAAATCAGAGGCACCTCTACCTCGTACTTACGAATGTTTCTACTGTCGTGTAGAAAAATTTAAATGGCAATTGTATGTGAAATGCAAAGGTTTGTGTTTCGCTTCGTGTTCCGTCCTGGTTCGTTGCGTTTGTTTGTACACCGTGACAACGCTTGGATATTGCACTTTGGCTTTGTATTAACACTGCGTCTTTACACACGAACGCTATTATTGTTGGAGGTGTGCTTCAAGTGTAATAATCTGTATCTCAACTATACGACAAACATCAGGATCTGTACTGCTCACTTGGTTGTAAATTAAGTATCCGGTTTTAAGTGTTTAAATAGGGAAATCAGTAAACCTAATAAAATATATTTGTGGACAAAGCGCTTTATTCGACTCTGCTGCGTGATGCGGTCCTGAAGGGCCATTTTTACGAAGAAAATTTTAGTAAATGTAATTATTAAATTTTAAAGTAGTTAGTTCCACAAACCAGATGTTTAATTACGTAATATTTAAAAAATGTAGCTACCATGTCTTTACTCGCCAAGATTGTTATCTCTGTCAGTAATACTTTCAGCAAGAAGTAAAACATGGTGTATAATCCTGTATAATACAAGTACTAATTTATCCTTTAGAAGTACAAAAGAGTTGAGAATGAACAAGACATTTTTAATTAGTGTAATTTGTTGATTCTTTAAATCAGCTATCATCTGTAATTAATAAAAGCTGACGGTGCAACAATGCGGCATAGAACCTGACGTTAGCGACCTTTTACGACTTGGTTCATAATATGTATATATATATATATTTATTTATTTATATTTATATTCGTATGAGAGGTAAGGAACACGCGAATCTGGTCGCAAACCTCTTGTAAGATGTTTATTTGGGAAAGAGGAAAAAGATTTAAGGCGTAGTATGGGCTGGATTTTAGATAGCTTGTGGCAGTAGAAGAAGGAGAGAACTGTCTCAAGATCTTATCTAAAGGAGAGTGTTGAACGTCCGGAATTTTCTAGCAAAGTGTCAGTTAATTAGTTACATATTGGCAGTAACTCCTACTGCAGACAGTGTCAGAGGTAATTGTCATGTAACGCCGTAATACAAGTCTTCTGGAACTAACGGAAAATACCAACATTTAAACCAGTTAATTAAGGTGATTGTGTTATGGTTACACGCAAATTTACTGTGAAAAAAATCTTTGAATACCTGTTTGTAAGTCCGGTAAAGAAGTTCCAGTGTTTGAATAAGTCCCAGGAACTAGCGCAGGATTCGTTAACTTCTGTAGCAACACTGAGAAATAATATGTGGGTAGTCTAGAGGATTTTCTGATAAATCCAGTTATTCTCCCCTTGAATCAACAAACACACCCTGCATTTACTTTTGAGTGATACCAGAGGCTGCTCGATGAACTTCCGTTGTTTACCGACCATAAGGTATCAAAGAAACCATTCTTGTGATGCATTGATCCCGTCTTGAAACGAATGGTGTTTGCCAGCTAACTGCATGATACGTTATCTGTCTCACAACTAGAGGGACCTTCAGTTTGTCAAAAGTGTCTCAGCGAGATTTCAGGTTGTCAGGACGGTATTTATGACATTCTGCAATCGTGCACTCTGATAGTTTTATCCACCATGTTGAAGAATGCATAAAAGATTCTCTGAAACGTTAGCACATCTTTACCATATTGCAAGAAGTTACATCCCAGAAAAAAAATCAGTCACCCAGTAATTCTCCGTTTGGAACCAGAAGCTTCATTGACGCCTGCCATAGGACCAATTCCTGATAGAAGGCAATCCACAGCCCTAGATCTTCTTCCATTATTGACCCCTCTACTCCTTTCTCTGAGCCATCCAATTTATTTACTCAATTATCCCCCAGATTTCTCTTGAAGCTGATGTACTTCAAATGTCGTTTTTTTACTTACCACTAATTTTTTATTTTGTCATCCACGTGCGACTAGGCATTGCACCGGCACGTATGTGAGCTGCACAACATATTTAATTTTGTCACGTACTGCTTTGTACCCTTTGATAGATTGATTGTTCCTCTCTGTCCACTTCGATATAAGTATTTCCTTGTCTGATCAAGAACCCGTAAACCTCATGTTACTAAATATCTCAACATCTATACAAGGTTTTCTCATTATGATTTAAAACATATTATTCATTAATCTCAATACCATTTTAAGTGTATAATGGTGTGGCAATAAAATAAAGATACTTCGCGTGCAGCTTCTGACCTTGACCTTTGATTAACAAAGTAACATATATGCTTTATCTCCGAAACTCCACCAGTCACGTCCCAAACCACAGTGCGTGTGTTGACACCGTGTTAAGTACGAATCTTTCGTAAATGATTTCTTAACTTGATGTGGCCACGCTTGATACGAGAGCCTGCAATGAGTAAACATCAGACTTCTGGTGAAATTGAAGAAAATTGCTACCAAAATCTTCCGTTTGTAAGTCAGGTGTATGAAGAAGACGCCAGACTTACCACAGCACTCTCACTGCCACGATAAACTTGACGAGCTACTGCAAGGCCTGGAAGGCTCGTATGAAATGACGCATATCTTCCGATGGGAATAGCTTGGAAAGGGATATAGGAAGATAAGATCATTTTATTAATAAAGTTCTTTTCTGAACCTAGGCACTTCATTTAATAGCCACACCTACCGTATCCAAGTCTTCTTCAGTGTATGCAGGTAACCTGTAGTGTAATCAGGTTTGTTAATGTTAATGAAAATTATTTTGAACAATTCGGGCTTGCATAATACTACAATAAATAACATTAATATCCAGTACGTACGAGTAAAACAGGGATGCTCAAGATGGTGTTCGCAGGTCACATAGGCCCTTTGAGACCCTTAAAGAAATACGTAACAACTTCAAACAAGGCGACTTCGACAAACTCTGGAAGTTGACAAAAGGAGTTTAAACAAATGACAAATTCTCGAGTGACAGCATACGGTTAGAACACACTGAATCATTCGGAAGTACAGGAATTACATCTCCTCCCGTTGTACACGTGGAGGAGATGTAATTCATGGATTGAAATTTACAGCGTATGGCTGAAGTAACGATACAGTTCATAGTTCAGTGGTTCTGTCAGAGAAATTGAGTCCCTGTTTTCGTGTGAAAAACTAATGCATAGACATTTTAGTTGAATGGGGTTCGGTAGAGCAGTGAACTCTTTTTTTTAATAATGTATTGGTTATGTTAATTGCCACACTGCCACACTGTGTGATAAATATTTCTGTACCCGAAAATAATATTTGGCCTCATATGTTTATCGAAACATAAAATATAATTCCACATAGATAAAAAAAAAGTAAACTTTATTGACACAGAATTTTCTGGAGTGTAGTCACGGACATTTCTCTTGAGAGCACTGAAATTCTAACTGCAGTGAATTCTGGTCTCCAGCAAGGCATTGCACTGAGTGCATACGTCCGTTTGAAGTTACTCCACGGTACATGAGACTGAGTAATGATGTGCATTATTAACAATATTAACAAGGTAGGCAATGTCCATGAAACGTAACAATGTGGCGTGTTTGCATAACTATTCTTGCAGTGGAGACACAACAGTGCATTTTGTGTTCTTTCCACATTTTCTCATAAAGGGCACGATCTTCGGAGAAAAAAAATTTAAGATAAAAATGTGTGTTTTGGTTTTCTCTACAATTTTGTCTCAAACATTTCTCATTCTAAGAAGAATTCAGAGAGATATCACAGATGTACAATGTTCTTCGAGTAAACTATTCGTCACGCTTGTTAGATGTAAATCAAACTGAAATTATCGCGATAGATTTCCGAAAAATCCTTATATAAAATTTCATAAAAATCCGTCCAATGGGAAGCGAGTTATTCCATGCGCAAGGACACCCATTACGAAGTTAACAGCCCCTCTTCTTAATGTGAACGCTTCTAACAGCAGCTGAAAGAAGAATTAATCACTATTTATCTCCATACCAAAATGTTCAGGTGATCCCAGCTCCAACATCAAATGGCGAAGGCAAAGGCATCCCTTCTGCAGTTGACCAGTGCAGACGTGTTTGTTTGGAACGAAGTTTCGAGATTATCACAGCGGTACTTAGGGTTGCGGTCCTTAGTGTGATGCAATGCGTGACTGTATGTTGCTACGTAGCACCTGTATGCCATCCGTGTGCCACACTCACACCAGCCCACGTTACTCGGTTGAACAGAAGAAAGCAGTTTTCAGCTACTGCCATTATCATCCGAAACACAATCATATTCAATTGAATTTGTCCCTCCGCACGTCATGAAGGTTGGTAGGGGGGATAACGTATAGCTTCACTCATCCGGCTTGGCACTAGATGGAGGTGAGTGTTCAGTTTCACGGCCCGGCCGCTGTGCCTCAGGGGAAAGTAGCCATTGAATAGGAGAATGGTTGGGCCCTAGAGCCAGTCCGGATGCTTTGAAGAAAATATCTTCCTGCTCACTGGGAATCGAACGACATTTCCTCAGTTGTGCAACCCGTAGCATGGTCACTGTGCTGACTGCACCGACCCAAATCACTGCTATATAATTAAAACAAATGTTCACATTGCTGTTTAAAATTTCCTTTTTGGTACAAAATATCAAGTGTGAGAAGTTCAAACCGCTGGGACTCCGTAGGGCTACATGAGATATTAATTTGTGTCGGTGAGTAATTAGAAATTTTATTACTTGTAGAAGATAAATCTGAAACCAAAATTGACAACAGCAGTACCATTAGAATTTGAGAAGGATTTTTTTTTTTTGTTAAATGATGGGTCTGTTGTGATCTACAGGTCAGAAGACCTCAGCAGAACACACTCGTGATCAGGGCTGGCCCGGGCAGGCCATAATTCGGCGCCCGTCAAACGGATATTATTTAAACTTTTTCGGCCTAGGACAAGGCTAGCGAATATTTTGAGGGTGCATTCCCAAATAACGAATAATTTTCGGAGTTCTTTAGCGTGTTGAAAACGTGAGTATAACAGCAGCGATTTTCCAGTTATTCCAGACGGGTAAGCGCCCCTAATATGTAGGCGCCCCGAGCAGCTGTCTGGCTGGCCCAACTCTTTGACCGGTCCGGCTTTTGGTCAGTTCAACAGCTACGTATAACTTTGTTCCACTGAAGGCTGTCTTGCATGTTGCTGTTTTGCACACGTGGCACTGCTGAACAGTACATTTCATTTCGTAACTGCAGCCAAAATTGTTATAGGCCTGCAGCTGCACAGCACCACTGCTCGGCTTATCAAAACTTTCTTCTTACAGTAAACATAATGTAGCAAGTGCTGGTTGTTGAGTGGAGGTGTGAGGAGGAGTCGCTTTCCTCAAATTTACCCAAGAGGCACATATGCTGCTCACCATTCCTGTTGGTCTTCCCTCACATTCGACGTTACAGTCACATCCTCCACAGTTGAAACAGTTTCATGAAAGTAATAGCGATAGAACCAACGTCAAGACGTTCAGCCGTCTGTCTATCATCGCGGAAGCTTGGGTTCAACCTCAGGCCAGTAAAGGTAAAGGTAAAGTGATCCCGTTACAGGCCCGGTGTGGCCCAGAGGGTGGATAGAGGTTTAGCTCTGCTCTTCCATGACCTTGGCACTAGAAGGGGTGAGTAACCCCAGGCCAGTGCAGTGTCATTTCCAGAGGACAAATTGGCACTGGGACAGTATTTCCCCGAGCAAATCGCTTTTTCTGTCATTGTCTTTCTACTAGTGGTCCATGCTCGTGTTTCGTTCATCATTCAACGGAGCAATAAACACATATTATTTGATCAATTTCATTTTTTGGGATCGGTTGTGATATGATGGGCTACGTATTGACATTGAGAATGCAGCCATTTTATACTTCTCAAAGTTTAAAAAAAAAATTCTAACATCTAGGGCTAGAGCAAAGAGTCGTAATGAGAAAACGGGTTTGGAACACTCGATCATGGCAGTGACTTTTGTTTTGTCATCGCACTATTGTACGGAGATACGTGATTATTCTACCATTCTGTACAGCTAAAGAAGAGTTCTGCCTCTTCTGATCTTTCCACGATTATTAATTGTCTGCTATAACTATGTAACCAGTCAGTTTCCACAAATAATTTGCAATTGAATCCAAATAAAAAGGTATTTGAGATCTTCGCTCTTCGGGGATTTTATGCAGACTATTTTGTTTGTTGCCGACGTTTCGGGTCAACCTATCGACCTCGCCTCCAAGCGTCAGGTAACCATGTATGACCCTTGAAGATACAGCTATTTTATAAGGTATTTGTAACCTAAGGGCGTTGACGATCGCCAACAGATAAATCCGTCTTAACGTGAAAATGTGGCCATAGCCTGAAGACTCAGTTCCAGTGGCAACAACATAAAAGCCTGGAATTAATCCACAGCTTTTCTCAGGCGGGACCAGCCTTCGTAATTTCCGTATGGTGGATGAATTTGTGTACGTAGCTAGTGCTGTTACCTTTTGGAATTATTCAGAACTATTAAGGACTCGACGACTCAGTCGATATTGTCTAGAACTTCAGTTTCGTGATCGCAAGGTATGTTCATTTTAACAAATGGAAGCTATTCAAGTGAGCTACTTCATTAGCAAAAGTCGATTTAAATTCGCAAATGGTTATGAGTGGTGAGTAGGCAAGGATTTGAGAGGAGGCCGTCATGAATTGCGTGACGAAGAAAACACAAAAGAATCAGGATAATAAAATATGCCTTCCTAAGTGAGTCAGAACATCATATCGTCATAGCGACTGGGCTACCTGCTTGGCAACCGAGAAATTTTGTTTCGATGCCCGGCAGTAAGAAGAGTTTATTCTGTTCTGGATCCTGTCCAGAACCGCTGTAGAACACCACTAAGTCGTCTATTCCATGGGTACGGGAACTGACTGACGCACTGACGGAATCCGTGTTGCAGGATCTATCTCGCACAGTTAACAGTAACTCAGCTGCTCTGTCATTAACGTGTTATAAAAAAAACAAAAACTTCACTTGAATTCATTCCACATCATTACGGTAATAGCTGGTCCTCAGGGACTCATAATTATTTTGAGTACAGGAAGTGGCGCTCCCGAGTTCCTGAGCTGCCCAATGCCGAGGGGTACAACTGGGCCACCCTGTCTCCGGGGATCATAAACACGGAGAATTTGTCCCACAATCTGGGGACTGGGTGAGAGGCTGACAACCTCTCCCCCGTAAACATCACATGTCTCACAACCTGAAGAACAACAGGCCGCGGCCCAATGCTGGGCTGTTGCACCATTCACCACACACACACACACAAACCTGCGCGCGGTAGGCATAATATTGCTCCAGCATCAATTTAGTATTATCCTTCCACACGCATCTCTAACAATGGAATGGTATTTATTACCTTCATGTCTTCGTACTGCAGTTTACATGACTTTCTACCTCTTCCATATGTTCTCCTTCCCCTCGATTTAATCATTCTAAAAGTATCCTCTGAAGGGTACATATTTATGATCATCTTGTACACACTCCCGTTTATCTTCTCTCCCAAGATCCAAACATTCTCCTATTCTGAACATTCTCAGACATCTTCGAACTGTGTTTGTACTTCAGAAGGAGGTGCCAAGTTTCCCACCCGCCTTAACCAAAAAATTACTATTCTTTTAAAGTTTTTATTTTACTTGCTAAGTTCTAAGGTAGTGGACTGCCGAAGAATGCCGGCGCCCTCGCAGTAACGAAATCTTTTCCTCTATATTCAATCGACCTTTAACACAAGGCACATTATATTATCACAGAGATCTGTCCGTAAATGATGACGTAATATGAAGATTGCTCCGTCATTTACGTCTGAGGGGAGCCACTTATAACCACTAACGTGTGCAAGTGCCGTATTGTGTGCCCTGCAGTTCAAACAGTCTAGAAGCTCTCATCTTTCCCCTCACAGGGACTGCAAACGAGCGTGACTGGGCTGTTAAACGTGGGCTATAGCTTCCACACGAGGATAAACCGCTAATGGCTTGACTACAAAGCGTATCTTCCATTTGAAAGTAAACCGTTAAAAACAACGTGACTTTAAATGTTTTTCATGCGAAGTTAAACCTCTAAAAACATGTCTACAGAAGTCTAGTTTCCGGTCGAAAATAGGCCGCTAACAGTGTGACTAAGACACTGAATAGATTTATAAGCAATATAATTTAATAATCTGTAACGCACGCTTTCTGTTTTTCTAATACTTGCCGTCAATCTTAGATAGGAACAAGCAAGAAACTGACAGAAAGAAAACTGACTGGTAGAGAACTATGGTCATGCATTTGGTAACTGTGCACCTTCCACTTAGAAAATCGGAAGCAATATTGTCTTACTAAAAAGATGAGCCGCTACTTTTGTAACATTATTTGACATGTCATAAAGCCGAACTCAGCAACAAAGACAAATTTGTGTTTGTTTGTTTGTTTGTTTGTTTGGCGTGACAGCCCCCATTGGGCCAGGACCTCCTCATTCACGAGGCTTCTAATCACACTCAATGACGCACCACACTCGGTAGGACTCCTCTGGACGAGTGATCAGCTCGTCGCAGAGACCTCTACCTGACAACACACAACACTCACAACAGACAAACATCCATGCCCCCGGTGGGATTCGAACCCATGATCTCAGCAGGAGAGTGACCGAAGTACTAAATAAAGTTAAAATCTTATTAAGATACAGGAGGTAAACCCAGGAAACCTTTTTTTCCTATTCCTCTGAACACCAAAATTATTGGTACTTCAATGCATCCAGTTTCTGTGTGGTTGTGAGACGTGGTGTCTTGCAAAAGACGGTACTGTACCATTTAAGATTTATTTTAATCGAAATTATCAGGAAAACTTTTAACCTAAAGAACATGAATTGGAGGGTTCAAAGAAATAAAAAACAAAGAAATTTCCTAACCTATAAGGGCCCCACACAAGTAGTATTAACCTGTATCTCACACAGGGAGAAGAATTTGTGTATGTTTGAGTGGGAGGTGAACTCTGTACGAAAGAGGCCTCTTGGAAAACCAAGAAGGGAGTAAATCTAAGGGTTAAAATATGTGATGGCGGGAGGCGGACAGAAGTGATGAAATTTCGGAGAGTGATCTGTGGTAACAGGAGTGTCAAAGCCAAGTAGAATTCCACTATCGGGGGGTTAGTTAGTTAAGTGGATATGCCAATGTACTTTACGAACGGGTAATTGCGTTAAAGTATGAAAACGAAAGGCAAGAGCGTGACTGACAGCACGGCCACGGCTTTCCCCTGTCCACCTCCTCCTCCGTCTCTGGCGATGACGCTGTCAGTGAAGTTTTCATATGTCAGCACGACGCATCATGGCTTTCTGCGAAATGTTCAGACCTGTTGTCTCACATTTTATTCTTAATTCTTAGGGCAACATTTTTGCGGTAGGATGGTGTGTTGACACATCCATTTCTTATCCAAGATTATTACACTGTAATTCTAAAATAACTGTACAGCTCAGGCCAAGATTTTTCCCTCGTAACTGACTGATAACTAAAGCCATAATTAGTAAAGTACTGTACAACGAAAATTTTTAAAAACATAGTATAGACAAAATGTGAAGAAAATTAAATAATTTTATGGTCGGATTTCAAACTATGATGCTGCGAACGTATTTGCAAGAGCTAGGAGGCCTAGACTAGTTTAGCGTTTACGCTGATCTTATTTAGCTTGCAAAATGGAAAATGTAGATAACTGAACAACTTCTTTGTATATAACTGCATCTTTTACAGAAACAAAGGAAATTATTTTGATTTATGGCATTAACCACAGGTTGCCTAAGAATTTATTTTCACGCGAAACTTGTATCCAGAATGGCGTAATGAAGGCAAAATAGGAAAGACAGTGCTTACATGTTAAGTATAACTCGATAAGGAATGAGTCTTCAAACGACACTGTGTGATTATAATTAGTCCGATCAAAATTTTAGGTACACCAAACAGAGGAACGCCCAAAATAAAGATCAGTAAAATTTAACTGCTTACGTTTACTATCGTAAGAGAGAAAAATAATGTTGAAAATTGCGGAACGCGCTAAACAGAGACAATATTCATGACATATTGGTCGAAACGTACAGTCTACAGATCACGAGATGTTTCGCACTGGGAGTAGAAATGTCTGGCGCGGTGCGGGGAACTGCTGGCTAGAATGGGGAGTGTCGGACTGCGATTAATATAAGCGACAGCCTGTTTACTACAACATACAGACTGTAAGCATCAAGCATTTCGAGAAGTATGTATTAAGCTTTTGCCCTGGGCGAATGCTTTCAGAAATGGTTGTAGGAACTCGTCATTGGCGACGAAACTTTACACATGCGCATCTTTCCCATTTCTAGCAGGGATCATCTCCTGGTATGAGGACAATATTAAAATCTATATTTTAAATCGTTAATGTTGTTGTGCGTATGTTTACGGAAAAATAGACCACTTCGCAATTTTTTTAACGTGAGCCATCTCGAAGTGTGTCAATTAATACTCAAGAGTAGATCAGTCAAAACACAACAGTTTATTAACTGTTCTGCTTTGACTGACCTACTCTTGAGTACTTCGCAAATTGCTTAAAAAATCTTTGCCTCCGCGTGCATTCCTCTATTAACCACGAAATTAACCCTTATCCTGCTAACGTAGAGAATATGGTGAGCTCCTAATAATGCCATCAGATGGCAGATGGGATTTAATTAGGCGTTTAAAGGGTTAAGATAGAAGAAACGAGGGGTTGAAAATTGCAACGTGAGCAGTTTTATAGTTCACGTGTTTAAAAATTGATATGAGGGTGAATAAATCAATGTCATATTTCAGAGAGGAAAATGCGCGTGGGAGATAATTCATACTAAATATCTGTCACATATTTTTTTATCTCAGTATTTAACCAACTTGATACACAAAATTTGTTTCACAATAAGTTTATTTCATGCCTCTACATGTTTCGAGCACATGTGCTCATCATCAGGAGGTCAAAATTGCATTA
>Ga0136643_10014458_pt1 | contig 11839 bp, 9 predicted proteins | sample TergutLab28metaG_FD_96883 | JGI IMG/M metagenome (GOLD analysis project Ga0136643, IMG submission 96883) | Labiotermes labralis P1 segment gut microbial communities from Petit-Saut dam, French Guiana - Lab288 P1 (version 3) (version 3) | ecosystem: Host-associated > Arthropoda: Insects >...
GGGGGGGTGGAATCCAAAACAGGGGTTTTTTTTGTGGGGGGGGTTTGGACAAAATGGTAAAGGGCCGCGGTGTTCCCCCCCCCCCCCCATGAAACAACATACAAGAGGGAGATGTTTTAATCTGAATTTGAACAGGCCACATGGCTTAAACCCAGTAATTAGTGAAGAAGAAGAAATGAAGAAGACAGCCATGTCCTATATCCTGCAGTATGGTATGGTATTGTGACCACAGACAGTTCCAGAAACACTAACAATTCAGATACATACTTGCCTTTATCTTTCATTCTTTCATCCCACTGCCTTCTGAGAGCAAGCCTCTGTCCACCATGATGAAACACAAGCACTTCACATACATTTGATGTCAATTTTTTGAATGGCAACGGAAAACAGAAATACTACCTTTGTCTTTCTACAAAATGCTGAATTGTTTATTTTGAATCTTTATTAATATAGATGCACATATATATCAGATCCAACTAATTTAATGCATGTCTTTCACATCCAATTTTACTTCATTTATAAGACTGACTTCAATAATATGCATACTGAGGAAACTCAGAGGAGGTGTGAGACTCAGTCACTTGGTACTGCAATATACTATAGCAGTCCAATTGCAGATGTGTATAGAGTGTTGGTGGAATGGTAACTGGCAGGGGAAAATTGAAGTGGCCACAGAAAAAATCTGTCTGAATGTCACTTTGTATACCACAAGTCCTACAGGGATGGCACTGACAGATGAGACTGAACCTGAACTTCCACAGTGAATGCCTGAGATGTGTCAAGATGTGTCACAGCCCCACACAAAAGTTGACTTATATGTGGCGTTTCATATCTGCTTCACAATTTCATTCTCTAAGTGTTGGAAAAGTGAGGTTATGAGCCTACCTGCTACACTTGTATGCTAACAGGAACAAACCATACAATTATCATTCTATGGACTGATACAAAAAAGGTGCCTATGGAGAGAAATGCGAATAGTTTATTGAAAACAAAATGGCTTTACAAAAGGCACACAATTTGCAGGTATTAGTAATAAAATCAAAGAAGAACGGCCACTTCACTGTCACACTGTTTGCAGCTCAGTACTGATACATATATGTGTCCATAATTCTGGAGAATCTTTGCTTTCCATTTTTTTACATTAAATGTTTAGGAAGAACAGCAATGACCTTGAGCAGCAAGTACACCAGAGGTACTACAAAGTATGTCAGCGATGCTGTCTACAGGTTCATGTCACCTCAGTGAGGAAGCTGTGACAAATGTATCTCTCATACTGGCTAAGACTGTTTACACGTTTTACTTTTCCACTTTGTCTTGACAGCAACACTCTACACTCAACTGCAATACAGGAATTATTCCTATACAAAGTTTCTATAAGTTGGTTCTGAAATTTGCATTAACAGATTACAGCTGGGTACAGAAAATTGTCATGTTCATAATGTTTTGATTTAGAGCTAGTACTGTGTATCTAAAATACTGAATCAATGTAAATATATGGATGGAAAAGGATATCTGTTTCAATGTTAACCTCTTGCACTGGAATACCAAGTCTGACACATGAGGAAAAATGGTATTCATTCAAGGCAAAATTTAGACAAACCAGCCAAAATTTTTAAGTAAACCACATTTCCATTCATGTGATCCAGTGATCCATAACAAAGAGAATTAGAATATTAATCTCTTAACTTGTAAACATACGTTACTAACAAACTAACTCCATGGAGCAGACTCCTTCTTCAGAAGCTAACAGTTCCTCAGCTGGTCACAACCTTTCTCACATTTTAGAGAACCTGTAGGTTCATTACTACATTCACAACAGCATGCCACCTGGGAGATTACAGATATGTACAAAAGGTTTTGGTGGGCAAACCTCAAGAGCAGATTACCATTCAAATGCCAACACAGGGCATTAATTTGTATATGTACTTGTCTATAATATCATCCTCATTACTTCTTTCTAACTTTCCATGAACAAAAGAATATTGATGAGCAATCATGTTATTCTTGCAACCATGAAGTTCAGAAAGTTATTCTGTTATGCTGAAGAGGTTAGGTTTATGCGCTTTCTTGTCCCATATAATTTATACGTTACTAATTACAGAGGTGTAGTGTCAATAATGACCCCCTTATCACGGGCTGGTTTAGACCATCATCATCAATATGCATGAGGACACACATCAAGTTATCGGCGTGACCACCTCCTGGAACTATGCTGTTAAACAAGAGGAAGATTTCTTACGTGCCTTCAGACTAAACTATATATTCACAACATTAGCAGCCATTTGTCTAGGGGAAGAAATACATTACTTAACAGCCGGCTCTTCTTCACGAGGTTCGTGTGGTGCTGGCAATTTCTCCCAGGTAGGTTCAACACTCCATATCTCTCGCGCATATTCTGCAATAGTTCGGTCACTGGAGAATTTTCCAGATGAGGCAATGTTATGAATTGCCATCTCAACCCACTTGGACTGATCCTGAAAGCAATCAGCATAAGGGTTGTCTATTTAGCTTAAAGTAGGAAATTTCATGTATAACAACTGAAAACAAAGGTAAGACTCATGATATGATCCAAACGAACTAATACTCTGTTTACACAACTGTGAAGGAAGGTCATCTTACGTTAAGATTCACCCCAGATTTAGGTAAATATGGTACATAGCTGCAATGAACTACCAGTAGTTCAGGCAATCTCGCCACCATTTCTGAATGACAACGGAAAATAAAATGTCACAGTAAATCTAACTAATGGGAGAGATATATTGTGTCAAAGGACAGAGAGAATTACTGTTGCAGCTCTCACAAAGGGTTAAAGTTTAATGACTGTACACTTGGGGCTGGCAGTGTCACGTACCTGATACACTTCACTCACTCTGTCCTGGCACTTGATGTATGAATCAAAGTCTGCAAGCAAGAAGAACCTGTCATATTTCAGCAACACATCGACCACATCCCTGAACTCATCAGGGTTGCTAGGACTGAAGAAGCCATTCTGAATCTGATCAATACACTGCTTGATGTCTGGATGGTTGTTATAGTAATCATATGCATTGTAGCCATGGCGTTTCACAGTCTCAACTTCCTCCACGGTCATCCCAAAGATAAAGATGTTCTCCTGACCCATCTCCTCAGCCATTTCTACATTGGCTCCATCAAGTGTACCAATTGTCAGGGCTCCATTCAGCTAGGGACAGTAATATGAACACATGGTAAGAATGAAGGTCTTACTGACATCTGTCTTTCCGATAAATCAACATTTTCTTCCTGGCACATCAGCACAAATGGATATTTGCACCTACATACAATTTGAGTTAAGAAGTCAATTACTTAGTCCAATTTAAAATTAGGCAAGGGGGACTGTACATCTGTAAAGCTCCAAAGTGGATTAACAAACTAGAACAGATGGGTTTAAAATTTAAAAAGAATTAGTATAAGAAAAATCATGTGGTGTGCAAACTGTGAACCAAAGGGAAGGAAACATGGAGTCCTATCAAATAGTTTCCAGACTGTTTGTGTGATAACACTACTGCCACTATCATGAACTTCTGTGATAATATTTAGATACAGCAGAGCCTGGTGAGTCATTGCTTCCTTGGAATAAGGCTGCAGAACTTGTGATTCTTGTGCAGTGTCTTTTTAAATACAAGAGTGTATTGTTCTGTTTGAGATTATGTCATACCTAGAAAATGGCACACTTGAAAAAACACTATTTATGAATGACAAGGAAAAATCATTCATAAATGGTGTTTTTTTTCAAGTGCATCTTTATAAAGTTTGCTTTCAAATGGGAAAAAGTGTCAAAAAAAAGTACCAAAAAGTTCAAAATGGCTTTCAGAAAGCAGATAATGCAGAGAACACAATTTTCTGGTGGGTTTTCAAGTTTAAAAGCAGTGTAATCTCTGTTGAAGATGCTGGACAGTTGGGACATCCATTGACAAGCAAAACAGATGAAAACACAGATCACATGAAGAAACTTGTCCATGAAAACAGATGAATTGCTTCCTTTGGAGCTGCCAACATCTTGGGAAATTTACATGGGTAAGTGCATAGCACTTTGAAAGACAATCTGTACATGCATTGCCATACACCTACTCATTCAGGTTTGTCTGGCTAACAACAGAAGGAATGTTGTTCCAAGCCCTCTTTACTCACCACACTTCTTGCTGTGAGACATCTTTCTTTTTCAGAAACTCAAGATGGTGTTAAAGGGAAGGAGAGTTAATGACATCACCATGATTCAATTAAACCTGTGGGACATGCTAGCTAAGTGTCCAACATCACATTCCACCAAATGCTCTGAATGGTGATGCAATCACCACGCTCACTGTATATTGCCTCAAAAGACTACACTGAAAGGGACAAGACAGATCAGTTGGGTGTAGTTGTTATGGAGAAATAAATTCAGTCCAGAAAATATTTGATGGCACCACATGCATGCTTGGGAGGTACTGTGAAGTTGTGAAACTGGAACACATTTCTAGTTAACACCTAACACACAAGTATTCAAGGGAATAAGCATAAAGTTTATATTATTTTACAACACAATTATTAACAGTTAGTTCCCATGAGTAAACCAAAGTGACTTCAAAACATACCATAAATTTCATGTTGCCAGTACCAGAAGCCTCTGTGCCAGCTGTGGAGATCTGCTGGCTGAGGTCTGCTGCCGGCATGATCTTTTCTGCCAGTGTCACACGGTAGTTCTCCAAATAAATTACTTTAAGCTTGTCCCCAACAATTGGATCATTATTCACCACATTACCGACAGAACAAATCAGCTTGATGATCTTCTTTGCCATGTGGTATCCAGGAGCAGCCTGGGAAGTGATAAGCAACTTTGTGAGATCAATCAACTACCATGTATATTGCAGATTTTTCTTACATCAACACAGTATTTCAGAAACAGGTTCTGTCTCTGGACCAGAGTTGGCCCCAGATCAGTACAGTCGTGCATCACTTAACGATGAGGATGCATTCAGAGAAATGCGTCATTAGGCAATTTCATCATTGTGAGAACGTGTACTTACCCAACCCTAGATAGTACAGTATAGCCTACTGCACAAGCTGTGCATCTCTTTCCATAGAGGCCCCATTTGGGAAACCTGGAGGAGGGCTCATCGACTGGGGACTTTGAGAGATGGATGAAGGGGGCTCTAGGGATGAAGCATCTCTCTCTGAAGAGGCTCCATTGAGGGGGCACTGGGGGGGCCTCCTTCAATGGGGACCCTGGAAGATATGTTAAGAAAGCCTCTGGATATGGGCATCTCTCTCCATAGGGGCCCCTTTACAATGTAGCAGAACATGGAATCTGGAAGGGGCTCATATACCGGGGAATTTGAAAGATAAATGAAGGAGGGCTCTAGGAATGGGGCATCTCTCTGTGAGGGACTCCATGAGGGAGGGACTCCTTGAGAGAGGGGTCCTTTAGTGGGGACTCTGAAAGACATATTAAGCAAGGCTTGGAAATGAGCATCTGCTTCCATAGGGGCCCCACTAATGGGGAACATGGAGGGGCATTTCTTTCTTAGGGCCTTCTTATTAAGGAATTTTTATGAGACTTTCGAGAGATATGCAAAATGCCCTGTAAACGGATGTCTGTCTCCATAGGGACCTTGTGGGGAAACCTGGAGGGGGTTCATTTGCTAGGATTTTTGAGAGAGAAGAAAAACTATATCTTGGTTCCTTTCTTCGAACCAGAGGACATTAAGATTTTAAGTCTGGGGGCCAGCTGGAACTTTAGTAAATGAACAGTGCTCTCTTGAGTTGATATTAGATTATGGGGCACAAAGGGCCCGTCTATAAGGCCTAGGTGCATCGGGAATGTAAGGGATCAAACCCAATATTAATAAATGAATCAATTAATCAACAGCCTACTACACACCTAGGCTATGTGGTATAGCCTATTACTTCTAGGCTACAAACTTGTACAGCATCTTACTCTATTGAATACTGTAGGCAATTGTATCACAATAGTATTATAATATTATGGGACCACCGTCATATATGCAATCCATCATTGACTGAAACGTTGTTATGCGGCGCATCTGTAGGTGCTACTGTCATCTTATGACAGTGATAGAAACACTCTCAGTAACATTGTGCTTGTGCATCAGTCACAAGGCTTCTAATTAAAGTGTTCTGGACCGTTGCGATGCGTTGTTAGGTGAGTTATTCCTGATGTTTCAAAGAATCATGTTGTGTTCAGCATGCAGTCCAAGGTTTGGGCTGCTTGCCCTGGAAGATGAAGGTAACACAATCCTTCAGAACATCAAGAACTGTTTACCCAATGACAGGGTCACATCCCAAAACACAAATACTCAGCAACACTGCCATGAGAAACTCAGATTTCACAAGGTCAAACATATCCATCAGTTTTATGATGCGATGTCACTACCAACTTGACAGATTCTGAACACTTATTAACTGTTGTAAGCCTTAACAGATTATTTAAAAAGGTAAAGGTAAGTTCACCCTGGAACAGGCCACAAAGGCCCAGAGGGGGAGAAGAGGTACAGCTCTACTCTTTCTTTAACCTTGGCACTAGATGGGCCAGGCACCGGTCGCTTTACCCCCAGGAAAGACTTGGTACCCACTGTATAGGAGGCTGGGTGGTCCTCAGTGCCAGTCTGGTCAGGTGTGGAAAATCTCGCCCCAACCAAGATTCGATCCCCTGACCATCCAGCATGTAGCAAGTTGCTATACCGACTGAGCTATCCCAGCCCCTTCACAGATATTTAAATTTAGTATCAGCTTTTCATTCAGAGGACAAGTTAGCTAGTTCAGCAAAGTATCACTAACTGTTAGTATAGAAAAGCTCTGTGCTGTATGCGAAGTTGCAGAGTGGTAGTTCTGACAATGTGGAACTAAGCAGATAAGAAAGTCTGCTGATATTATAACAATCCAGATGAACCAGTTCCATACCTTCCCTCCAATCATGATGGTACGGGGAGTAAAACTGGCAGCAGGGTTACGTTTGATGCGGTTGTACAACACAATGATGTGCAAACAGTTGAGAAGCTGGCGCTTGTACTCATGGATTCGTTTAACCTGCGCTTACAAAAAGCAAATCAATTACATGTTTCAGCTACCAATACAATTATAAGGCCTACCAAAAGCTTCTGAGGCTGATGTATTGATTTGAGCATTGGTAATGTCAACGTAATATTCTGCTTGGCCATTGTCACACAGATAAGGGCATGTTGATGTAGTGTCAAAATTCAAAATGTCTAATGATAAAGGAGAACATGTGGGTGTTACATTTTGTGTTAAATTCATAAGATATCTTCAGATTATGAGAGATGCAGTAGAACATGCCTTAATATATTGACTGAGTCTCACTAATTTGTCACCCCCCCAGCAGGATTTCTTAATCTACTACAATTTCAATAAGCCAGTTTTGTATCAGCCAGTATGTACCACTCATGCACAATGCCATTTACAACATTTCCACGCTTAATTATGTCCACATAACATACAAATTTTTCACCACCTCTCTCACAGCCACCTCACTATTGAGCGTAACAGAATTACTTCAATTAAGACAATAATTCAGTGCACTGGCCTGTGTGCAAAGGGGCCACATATATCAAACAGACCATACCTCAAGACATCAGAAGCAAAATAGCAATCCGCAATACAAACACTGCAGCTCTGTACATAGCACATGTCACTGCTGGACTTACCTGTACGTCAAACATTGATGCTGGGTTCACCTTGACACCATAATCTTTCTGCAGCAATTGTGCCAGCTTTAGTTTGTTTTCCTGCTTCACTTTCTGGACAGCCCGCTGGAAATTTACATCCTTTGCAAATTGTTTCAGCTGCTGCAGCTGTTCCAAATGCACTATCCAGTCCTCGCCAATTTTCTGTGAATAATTCGTGGTTTCTACACTTTTGAGGTCACTAAGTGAAATACACTTCATAATTGTACTCCTCGCCCATTATTATGGCGATAAAATCAAGAAAAATGATATGGCAGGGCACATAGCATGAATGAGAGAGGACGGAAATGCACACAGGATTTCGATGGGAAAAACAGAACTAAAGAGCCTGCATGGAAATGTGGGAAGGCACAGACAGAAGGACAGCATTATGATGAATCTTGAGGAAATTAGGTGCATGGGTACCTATGGTTCACTAATGACAATATAATAATTGTATAACAATATTTCACTACACATAATATGTGAAATATACTACATAACATTCCATTGTACATAATATGTAACTTGTAACAGCCATTTTTCCTTGAAAATTTAAAGTGAAAAATGTTTCTGCACAATTGAATACTAAGAATATGGTCTTGGATATATAGTGCCACACATTCTTGTACAAAAACAACGTCCTTAAAGAACCAGCATGAAGCTGGTGTATGTCAACCAGAATTCATGACATCTGCATGGCACGAAAGTCTGTAATCTTTACAGTAAACAGTGTGTAAGTTGCATGTCCCCAGTGTCTGGTCAGTATGTAACTGTCAAATTACCTCTGCGATGAGATCAGCCAAGGAGGGATTGCAGAGCAACAGCCACCGCCTGGGAGTAATACCATTCGTCTTGTTTTGAAACTTCTCTGGCGACAATTCATAGAAATCACGGAAACTGTAACCAACACACACCTATTTAAAAACGACATACCTATAACAGATATGTGACTAACCAGACACCTAAGTACATATGAAGGTAAAGGTATAATTATTCACACTGAAGGGCAGCATATTGCTCCATAACACTGGAATCTACCTACCTACCTACCTATCAGACTACACGATGTCATAACCGAGAAATGCATGGAATGAAAGCAGTATATAACTTCCATGAGAGTGAGTGAACTACAAATTCCCTCCATACAGGAGACACATAATCATATCACACTCCATTGTAAGAAAGAGTAAATGAAGAATGTTACTTTTTACAGCTGGTATCACTGTAAATAAAAGCTCATATGACTGCATAGTGTACTGTTAGTTCTGTATGCACCACAGGCACTTACATATCACTCTTGAGGATATCAGAATGTATTTGTGCAACGCCATTGACTGCGTGTGAACCAACAATACATAGATGTGCCATGTTGACCCTCTTCTCACCTTCTTCTTCTACAAGTGACATGCGCCTCACGCGATCCCAGTCGCCTGGGAACTTCTTTTGTATCTCCTGTTAAAATCACAATGCACTATATAGCAACAATAAGCTTCACCCTCAGGAAAAAACGTATCTTACACATATGCATTAGATCAGACAATCAGAGCAAATGCTGAAGATTCATATCTTCTGGGATGTGTTTCTGCATCATTGCATAAATCGCTCCCAATGTACAAAAGGCACTACGTTCCCTCAAAGCATTTGAAACCACTCAACCAGTATTACAGTATCATATCCCAGGAGAAGCAAAAAAATTTTTAAATTGCTCTGAAAAAATTTTTACACACTTACTCTTTTTACACAATTGAAGAGTACCTTAGTCAATCGTGAATTAAGAACTGTATCACAAGACTTTATTATAGCGGTATGTTGATTTAAGGTTTCTGTCTATGTGCATTATGTAAGAAATCTTAAATTTTTTAAGTTCTGTCTAGTTATATTATGTAAGTATTTCATTAATTGTATATTCTGAACTGATCACATTTCCTTGTATAAACTTGATTTGTTACTTATGTATCATAATCACAAATTACTATCATATGTATCTTACTGTCAAAGACTCATTTTGCACTATGCCTGTTGTTATCTAATAACAAGTTCTATATCCACTCTGATGGATCTCTGGAATACTAAAAAAATGAATGAATGAATGAAAAAACTTAAATGATAACAAATTACAAATATAGAGGCGTACAAGCCTCATAATTGTCATATTGTATGTATATTTCCTAACGTACACTGAAGGGTTCATCACAAAGGTGTATTATCAATGTAAGAGATACAATGGACATCTTCCATTAAAAATGTTTATTATATACCAACATATGCACAAATCAGTAGTGTAAATTTATATTAAAATTACTTCAACATGTTTCAGTGTTAATACACCATCTTCATGGAGTTTAAAAGTTGAGTTAGCTAAAGCTAAACTCAACTGAAGATCGTGTATTAACACCGAAACATGTCGGAGTAATTTTAATATAAATTTACACTACTTATTTGTGCATAAGTTGGTATATATATATATATATATATATATATATATATACGTAGCATCCAGTCATTCTGCCACGGAACATAGGGCTTCCACTAGAATCCTCCACCTCACTCTGTTCTTGGTATCAGTTTTGGTGTTGGTATATAATAAATATTTATTTTTCAATATGCACGGTATGAACATAAAAGCAATCTTCCATTATCTTGTTTTTTGTTAAATCACCTTTCAGAGGCTGGTTATATGTCTGTCATCAGGTAAAACTATGAAAAACAAACATACTTTACTGGGTCTATTAGAATGATACAGAAAAAAAGATTGGATAAATAATGTTGTCATTTCTGTGGGTACAGTGGGTCAGAAGAAACATAAAAGGAAAAATTAAGTAAAAGAAAACAAAGAAAAATAAAAAAATAAAAGAAAGGTAGGAAGAAAAAAGAAAGAAAGAGGGTGATAAGAAGAAAAGAAAAATAAAATGAAGAAAAAAAGGAAGGTTGCAGGGGAGGAAATATGAAGGAAGAAAGAAAGAGAAAAGAAGGTTAGACTCATAAGGTTAACCCCTTTAAACATTTAAACATTCATCTTACTATCTCACTTCACCTGCAGATGGAGGTGGTTGATGTCATAAATGATCTGTAAATGGCGTGGCAAGATGCTGTGCAACATGGATGTGGGCCACCGTTCCAGTGCTTCTGGCAGAACAGTGTGGTTTGTATATGCACAGGTTCTCACTGTGATGTCCCAAGCCTGAAAGATATTGCATGTTACATTACAAAAAGCTACTGTTGTTCTCTATGGCAATGTGTGGCACACAGTACCACCCCAATTGAGATGTTATGTTTCCCTCTCCAGCACACTAACCTGTAACACCCTCGAGTCTTCTAGTTGTGATGTTAACATTAATGTTGCTAGTGCTAACCTTCACTAGTGACAAACAAAAGAACAATTTAAGTGTTCAGTACAAGGCAATTGGAGAGCGCTGAATAAGGTACCACAGAAGGTTTCGTTTCTCACCTTCTCCCATGGCAGACACTCCACATCAAGAAGGATCCTCATGAGCTCAGGAATGGCAAGAGATGGATGTGTATCATTCAGTTGAATTGCCACCTTTTCAGGGAAGGTGTCAAATGATGTTCGTACAGGATCGCGACACCCAAACTTGGAGGATTTGAAGCGCCGAATAATATCCTGTAACAAAAATGTCATAAAACATCTTCCAGGAATTTCAAATAACCACTACAGTACACATAATTCACAGTGCTTCATCAAGCACAGACAAACTTTACTTTACAGAAATGGAATTTCTGCAGTACTATAATAAACTTCCTATGTTTCTCTGGACAATTAAAATTATAAACACACAGTCATAGTGCTGAGAGGATCCAGAGTCCTTTTTATGGAAAATTTTAACTTCAGTCAGTTGCCAAAAGTCCTACTCTCTGCCTTGCCAAAAGAGAAAGTAGCTGTCTTGTAATCTTCAGAATAATGCATGTTGATTAGGAGCTACAGGTACACAAATTTCTAAGCAAGACATTTAGCACTCCAACCAGTAGATATAAGTTTGATTCGGGGGGGGGGGGGGGTAATTATTCCTTTTCACCCATTTTCTTTTTTTTTTTTTTTTTTAATTAAACCATTCTTTTTGCAATTTTTTTTCAATTTATTTTTTTCCATACAAAACAAAAAATAAACAAAAAAAAATTAA
>Ga0136643_10014459_pt1 | contig 11839 bp, 7 predicted proteins | sample TergutLab28metaG_FD_96883 | JGI IMG/M metagenome (GOLD analysis project Ga0136643, IMG submission 96883) | Labiotermes labralis P1 segment gut microbial communities from Petit-Saut dam, French Guiana - Lab288 P1 (version 3) (version 3) | ecosystem: Host-associated > Arthropoda: Insects >...
AGTATATACCATGTTTAAAATATTCGGTACCTATATTTGTTGAATAAATATATAAAATGCAACTTTGGAGGTTAGCGGTGCGGTACGTCAACTATAGTTGACATTAGGCGTCAAAAGGTTAACCAAATGAAGATAGAAGAGAATACTGAATGAGTTAATTAACTAATTAATTGCTTTAAAATGATTAATGTATTTTAATTTTAAATAAACTTCAGCTACAGGTATTATTGTACAACTTTAGGGAGTGTTTCTCAGTACGTACAGAGAACTACACCAAGGGCTGGACAATCGATGATCAAGGTTTGGACTCCAGGCAGCAACAAGGAATTTTAGAGCGTTCGAAAAATTGCGAAAAGCGACTTTTAGTTACGTAATTCTGCCCGTCTGTCCGCATGGAAAAACTCGGCCTCCACCGGAACGATATTCACTACATAAATTATTTGAGTACTTTTCGAAAATATGTCGAGAAAATTCAAGATTCATTAACCCTTAACTAGCGAACGTGGAAAATATGGTGAGCTCCTAATAATACCAGCAGATGGCAGATGGGATATAACTTGGCGTTTAAAGGGTTAAAATATGAAAAGAATGACGCGTACTGTAATTAAGACCTGCGCACATTTATGACAATAGCTCGCTGAATTCTTCTTAGAACGAGAAATTTTTCAGACAAAAGTTGTAGAGAAAACCGAAACACACACTTTAAGTTCAATAAATTGAATAAAGAGAGACCAACTTGATGTCACTTGCTTTATTATTTCATTATTTAATGCTCAGCATGTTTCGGATGTTAATACATTCATCTTGATGAGCTTGCGACTTATTTGTTGAGTTATTTCATGGGTTGTATTGCTCTAGTACGAGTTACGTTGTGGTTTGACTGGGGTGGTGTGGTATCCGGATGCAGGCTTCAGGATGGATGTATTAACATCCGAAACATGTTGAGCATTAAATAATGAAATAATAAAGCAAGTGACATCAAGTTGGTCTTTCTTTATTCAAATATCGAGATGATGCACGGTCCAATAAACATAAGATTCAATAACTCATTTCCGAAAATCTTGATGTTTATGAAATAATATGTTACAGCCAGACAGGACACGTTTCACGCTGCACAACTAATGCTACAGACACCTACTAAAAAAATGGAATACATACTGTTTTCCCACGGCAACGCCAGATATATGAACGCGCCTTTGTGTTCCACTTATATGTATATTACCTGTCTTATTAGTGACAATAACATTTTTGTCTCAAATGTGACCCGCCCAATTCCTGTATGACATCTAGACGTAATTTCAGGCTTCAAGTGTTCACTACTTTCCACTGAACTGCAATACCTTTTAATTCAATCTCTCCTCCCAATCTTCTCCACTACAATTAGACGCGGACAGAGTGTTTTGTGTATGTCTATATGTTAAACAGAATGAACTGGGAAATATACATGAAGTAAGAGCGATGGAAAGCCAAAGGAGATTACACGTGATTTAACTAGGATTCGAAAAGAAAGTGCACTGGGCCAGTACTTTCTGAGGGAAAAGCGAAGACAAACAAACGGTAGGAGCCTCATCCGCAACACAAACAGCAGCTAAATTCTTTTATTCCAAGCGAGTTCCCCTTACGGTCCGGTTCATTGGGAAGGCGGATTTAAATCGCTGGGAGTGGCAAGTGGATGTATGCAGCCTTGACGTAAGAACGAATAACATGTTTTAAAAGCTAAGGTGGTGCTTTTAATTAAGATCTTCCATGCGATTTCGAAATTGGTCAAGTGCTGATTTTTTTTTAGAAGTCTTTACACTAATACTACCCAAAATAAACGTTTGGAAACAGAAGCTAAGAATTTATTCATTATGCACTTAAACGTTGGTTGTGTAAGGGATATAGAGTCCACGTAAAGTGTTAAAAATATCAGAAGACTGAATACCGCCAACGTTTCCGCCCGCTAATATACGAGATTCTTAGCCTCTTACATCAAACGTCCATCACCACACAAAAGTACGGTATGGCTGAAATCTTAAAGTGTACTTAGTCCGGCCCGATCGGAGGAGAATCCGACACGACTCACAAGTTTCCTTCACTTCTGTAAACCTTACCCAATTGAAGACAGACTTCGTTTTGTTCTAGCCCTATGAAGCGCATTCCTTCCACAATTCTCACCGACAAACGTGTCATTGATGTGGTTGGGTTCAATTCAAAAGAACTAGTTTTATTTGAATGAATTATTTAGGCTAAATAGGCTCTAAGGATATTTGTCGTGATTTCGGCTTTGAGGAATGGAACTTAGATTCTAACTCCAAATATGTCAGATATTGTCTAGAAATTTCTTCCTTCCGGGAACGAGGGGAGATAAGAAAACACCTGAGAAGCAAGAGTCTTGTGTTTCGGGTGGAGCATGACCGAAGCCAATTTGGCAAGCTGTCTCTTTAATACACTCTCCTGTCGCCACATTACGTGCACGTGCTGTCTGTCACACAGCAACTTGCTGGCCAATTCACAAAGCACAAATAGCGTCACAGCTCTTAATGTTCTGACTTTGCCACGAGCATCAGGTGAAGACAGTTACAAATAAGTTGCTCTTTGCGAGACACGAATGGGCCGAGAAGGCAGGAAATGTTCAGTATAAACTTTGACTCCTTCCACTTTAGGCAGCCCCGAATCGAAATATTACCTATGCTACCAGGCACCGGCCCAGTCCTAGCAGGTCCAGTTCATCACAAACTATTTCCGTGATATGGCACTCTACAAAGTGACACCTGTTTTCAACGGAACCTGAAACAGCGAAAACCACGCATTTAGAGGTAAAAGTTACAGTCCTAAGGATCTAAAGAGTCTCGAGGTTCCGGACTGCAAGTACCTGTATGAAAAGGAACCTGCCAGCAACGGAAAAATTTTCGTTCCCTCGAGGTTCCGTTACAGGCAAGTTTCACTGTGTTTTTTTGTCCGATCTTCTTCGCTATATTTCAAATAATGAATTTCATACTAACACCCTGTATGCCCTTGTATTTGTTGTCCATCCTGATCCCAGCTACGTCGAAATACCTTACCGTCCTCTCTCTGATTATTCCAACAGTCACACGTAACGCGTATAAATTACGATCCCTCCTTATCTACAGCCGCTCATTGTTAGCTCCTTCATCCTTCTCGGGCCCAAATGCTGTCCCAAGCACTCTGATTCAAACACCTCCAATTTATACTGTACCTTCACAACAACAGACCAAGATTTAACTCACAGTAAAACACGTGGCAACAGTTCGTCACATGTTGCTACACATTCAAGGAAGTTAAGTACCAAAAAGCGATACACATTAAGGGACACGATATTTGTCATGTTCTTATCAACTCTGTCAAAAATTAACCCCACTTATGTTAAAATAGGGGGACCGCGGTAGCACAGTGGTTAAGGTGCTGTGCTACAAATCGGAAGGTCGCTGGTTCGATCCCAGCTGGTGTCGCTGGAATTTTTAATTGACATAAAATCCTTCCGATCGCACTATGGCCCTGGGGTCGACTCAGCCTCTAACAGAAATGAGTACCAGAAGTATTTCCTGGGGGTAAAGACGGCCGGTGCGTAAGGCTGACAACCTTACCACCATCCTGTGCCGTTGTCTCGAAATCTGGGAACCTTAACTTCCTGTAACCCTCTGGGCCACTCCGGGCCTGTAATGGGAATGCTTTACATACTTACTTTTGTTAAAATATATTTTAACAAAAATGCGCAACCGGAACTGTCATAATCTGTACAAACACACTCTCTGTGTATTTCAAATCTCTTCACCTTGTGTAATACTAACAACTTCACTTCACTGGTTGCTTCGTTCCTCAAAATCGCCATTTATTTCCGTCACAGAACGCAGCCGAGCCACGTTCTGCACAATATTGAGAGCAATGCTGATAGGTAAATGAATAAAAATAAAGTTGGATATTTTTAAATTGTCAATATCGAATAATTAATTCAAATCTCAAGCATTCTAATGTCGGCAAACAATCACAGGCCTAACATTTTGGATATTTTCCATTATCTGAGACTGAGAGGGCCACAAATTTTAGAGACTGTGTCAGCCAGGGCTTCAGATTTGTCGTTTTGTAAAGATCCAACCAAAGCGGGTTTTCCAATTTCTCAATTTCAATGAAAGAAAGAGGCAGATTTAGCCTCCAAAACGTTGAGTCGTTTAACCTAATATGATGGACAATATCGAATCTTTTAGTCACAGCTATAGGACTATGTGTGTTAAAAATAGCTTAACTTAATGAGTCTAGAAGGTAATTCGAGTCACACACACTAAAAGCAGCGCGGTTTAATCACGAAGCCTCGTCTTCTCACTGTTTAGTAAGTTTCAGCATCCCATGAACTGGACAATTCGTGCAGAAATGAGTGCTGTAAAAGGTTTTATTTGTCACTCGAAAGAGATCTGAATTCAGATTTGTCTACTGCCATGTAGCTTCTCACATACTGATACAGCATTCTGTTCACGAGTGGCTAATGGCAACGTACAACAACAGAATGTACGAGCACAGACAGAGGTGTTATGACAAACAGTTGGTCACCCATACCTCATTTTCCAAGCCAAGCGCATAATTCACGACCCCATGTTTGTTTTTGTCCTCTGAGCCGTTTTAAGTGAATGACAAAGTAGTATGTATGTATGTATGTATGCATGTATGTATATATGTATGTATGCTGCCAATGGACACGTGTGCTGGGGCTGTATTCCTGCAGACTGTCCTTAACGTACAGGTCAAACAGACGATGTATGAGATTTCAGGTTACGGTTGACACAAATGTTTTGGAGCAGCACGATACGATTGTTTGAGAAGTATGTACGTTAAGGTCATCAAGAGCTGATATTTCCACACAACTTCACAAAAATATCCTGATCTCGTCCTACTAAAGTTAACACTGAAAATGGAGGCAGAGTTTCATCCGAAACAGTGGCATATATAGTCGATAAGACCACACGATGTCACAATCCACAAGATCAAAACATGAGCACACACAACTGTAAAAACTTCAATCTGACGACTGTTATTTAATAGTGAAGGCTACAAGAACAGCCTTCTGTTGGACATAACAAAGGCTGTACTGAAGATTCTGTTGGACTCAATAGAGGTTATACTCTGAGGGTTCTGTTCGTTTTAACAAGGGTTTTCTTTATCTGTGTTTCCGGTCGACTTAACAGATTCCATACTGCAGGTTCAACTGGACTTTTTTATATATTGGAATTCTAATGGGCTAAACAAAGCCTGTAATGAGAGGTTCTGCTGGACTTAAAGAGGCTGCTGTACTGGGGTTCCGTTAGACTCAACGAAATCTCCATTGAAATTCTGTTGAACGTCAGAAATGCGGTACCGGCGAATCTGCTGGTCTTAAATATTTACGCAGGAAGTTTGGTAGCCCTTTAAAAAGGCCGCTAGACAGAACGTCACATAGGCGAGTACTAAAATATACGGGACTGAAACACACATTCCTACTTGAGGAACTGAAAGTTACTCAGCTGGACAATGAATTACAACACATTTATGGAATCTTAATTAGTGTGTCACAAAATTGGCCATTTGACACAAAATCCTAAAGAAATTTAGAGCAGTTCACATTCTCACCCTCCATTAATTTAAGATCCACTTTAGTATCATCCTCCTATCTATACCAATGTCCCCAGAACTGCATTTTTCTGGCGGGTTTTTAGATTCGCCAGAAGGATTATTCTTAGACCGCTCGACCTTCCAAATCATATGGGTATGTTCCTTCTAACCGTCCTAAACTACTGGCGTAACGACACAGCCTTAACATTCCAGGGAACTTCAAACTTCAGCAAGGCCCTGCAAGAATCCCAAATATCGGAGTGCATGTGCTAGCCACAACGTATCTGGGTGAAACACTGGCAATGTGAAACGGGAACTAAAGTTGAGGCCGACCTCTTGTCAATTATTCCTCTTCAGTCCTTTTCATTTTCGCAACCCAAGATGTTTGGTTAACCTAAGCAGCATTTTATACTTACTGTTTCAGAACAAATTACACAAGATGCAATCACTTCGTCTTATTGACCAAAAAGTGATAAAGTTGGGCAATCCGTTCGCAACAAATCCATTTGACATAGTATCATCATCATCATCATCATCATCACCGTCACCATTACAGTATTCATTGTCATCATTAGCAGGTAGGTGCATGCAGCTATTGTGTACCACAGCCATCACATTTTGAGTGATCTTCACAAACCTCTCTTACCCCACAGTTCACTCTATAATAGGCTTTGGTGTTTTGATTAATTCAGTATTAAATCTGTAATGCAAGTATTTTAAATTTTGTTCATGTTTTCTGATATTTTCTTTAACACTGCACACAGAATTTATATGAAAGTTTTAATGTATATGTTTTATTGTGAGGCATAACTGACCCTTTGACGGTCTGCTCTCCGAAACTCCTCGATGAATATCAGGTACTTACGTTACTGTGATATATGTGCTGGTGCAGCCAGTCGGTCGGATATGTATGACGACACTACGTACCAGTACAACACACAACTACACTACATAACCCGGCTACCCATTTGTCCGTTTTCTCCAAAGCGGCTTATTCTACAAGAATCTTATAACCTACACGAAGCACATCGATGTTACGAATATTTAAAATATTTGTTAGGGATATCTGTTTGTATATTATATATATATAGTGGGCCGGGTAGCTCAGTCGGTATAGCGACTGACTACGGGCTGGACGGCCGGGGATCGAATCCCGGTGGGGGAAGATTTTCCGCCCGTCCAGACCGGCCCTGGGGCCCACACAGCCTCCTGTAAAATGGGTACCGGGTCTTTCCCAGGGGTAAAGTGCGGCAGGGGCGTTCTGCTGACCACTCACCCCCCTCTAGTGCCTCGGTCATGGAAGGGTAGAGCTATACCTCTACCCACCCTCTGGGCCACACCGGGCCTGTAACGGGATCACTTTACCTTTACCATATATATCGTGGAATTTGGAAGAAGTTTGGAGAACATAAATAGCTTGCTTCTTGTGACAGTACATTTCGGCTAGGAATCGGCTTCAGAAGGAGAGGTCTCTGACCACAGTGGGTTATTGTGTATTCAGTAAAATATATTCCATGCCAATTTGTTACGCATTTTTCTTAAAAAAAACTCTTTTGAAAAGAGGCCACTGCGGAATCTAGTGACAAGTGTCTTTACGCCGTTTTCAGCCACATTTTACCGAAATTTCGACAAGTGTGTTTCAGTTTTCTTGCCAAGACAGAATAAATTAGTGATATCTTGGTAGTCCCTATATGTTGTAGGGTAGCAGTGTAAAATCCCGTGTTATTCCAACAAGGAAGGCAGTTATCTCTAAACTCTGCAAACCTCTGACACTCCCTCTAGTCAAAAGGGATAAAAGGGAATTGAATCCAGCGTTTGGATATGTCTTGGGGGAAATTCTGTATTTTACAGCGAATGTAATAGATTTTTTTTTGTCTAAGATGTGTAGATTAATTTTGGCGTTAGAAAATTAATTAATTACGCGAAAATTCTTCCTTGAAAACATACCAATTTCACAGATTTGTCAAGAAATTTCCTGCGCTGTGTGAAAACAAAAGGTTCATTAACGTGCTGGTAACAGCCTGCCACTTGTCCGTATTCTGAGAGACACTAATCCAGTTCACAGTCTTGCATCATATTCCTTCAAGCTCCACCTTAATAATGCATTTCCATCTACACCTAGCTCTCTCAAGAGGCAGGTCTATCTGTCCTTGAGGCATCCCCACCAAACAGACATGTGCTTTTTTTCTCTCTCCATTGTCAGTCAAATGACCGTCCAGTCTCATCGTCTTTCATTTGAACATCTGAGCATCCCACTAATACTTGGCGAGGATTACACTCATGCAGCTTCCCATGCAATTATCTAGAACCTTATTTGTACAGTAAATTGTTGAAAACATAAAAGTTCTTATGGAAGAGAGACCAAAACACCAATTCCATAGACAAACTGTATCATGTACAATTACTGGCTCCCATGACTAATGCCTTCCGTAGTCTTCCTCAGATCCGTCGAAATTAAGATTGCTAAAAGCTGTCCCTGTATAGGCCTGGAGAGGCCGTAGAGCTCCAGGAGCTTGAGACTCAGATTTCAGGACAGTCGGTACATAAAGGTGGATAGGCTGTCAGGCCTACACACCGGCTACCTTTACCCAGAGGAGATATCCCCTGGTAATGATTTTTTAGGCTGAGTCGACCCCAGTGTCATAATGCAGCTTGAAAAATTAAATTAATCACAAATCTCAATGATCTTATCGGGAATCGAACCTGTGACCTTCCGGCTTGTAGCACAGTTACTCAACCAACTGTGCCACCGCGTGACCCAACTTATGATAGCAAACAAATCTAAAGCCAGGCACACTCACAGTTCTGACACTACGCCAAACCTGCATCTAATATGTTCTCTTCAAATTTGTGAACAATCAATACTGTTTCATGTATACGAAGGTGAACCTCACTAACAGAGGCACGTGGACTACAATTTGGATTTCCTGAGAGCAAGCGGTGCTTTATGGCGTCGAGATAGCTGATCGTGTAGTTATGTGAAACCCCCCCCCCCCCCCCCACAGATAGTTGGCTGTGAGACCCATAGGAATTAGGCCTGGCCGACCAAGTAGCAGGTGTATGATTCATTCACATCGCGAGTGATGGTGTTCAGACAAGATACAGGCGGTACTTCAAACAGAATGGCCCTAGTTCCATGTCACTTGCAATGATTTACTCCCTCTCACGTTGAGGGGATGAGAGAGGATGTTATATGCATCACTCAGGTCACCAGATGACCTCCATCCCTGTCACCATCTCCATGTTACCGCCACCCCCCGGAATTACAAGCAAACCAGAGCTTGTAGGGTGCTGCGTGTATTATTTTAATGATCATGTACAGGACTGTATTGATTACAGAATATTGGTTTCGATAGCAAAGTGCACAGACAAACTATGTGCAGTGGGCAGCATCCACAACAGAAATGACAAAGTTGTAATTTGAGCAATGTTGGACGAAAAACGTGGAAATATCAGGACAACAAACCAGGCAAAACCAACAATTAAAAATAATATTACAATATTATTGCATAAAGCATACACACACTTACACGGATTCTTCTTAATAAAAGTAATATTACAATAATATTACATAATACATATATATACTTACATGTATTCATCTTAATAAAAGTAATATTACACAATACATACACATACATGTATTCTTCTTAAGTGAGAAAATATAAAAGAAAACAAAATCGGATGATACTGCCACGCAAGGCTCTCAAACTATGATTCACGACTATCTGAAAGAATCAATATATTTGTGCAAAAACCCCGATGAATAAAACTAATTAGAGATAGGCAAAGGTAAATATATCACTAAAATGTACCCATGTCAATATGCATACCATTAAGTGTTTGGGGGAAGTTGAAGTACAGTCCCACTCCCTCATAGCTCCGGTAACACACAGAAGTGAACGGTCAGCCTCGTGCCGCGGTCGCTTCAACCCCGGGGAAGGAGCCCCCCGTACTAAATTAATACGAGACTGAGTTGGCCGAACAGCCGGAATGTGTGTTTTGTGTAAGTGATTAGAACCCCGGAACGTTCGGGCCGTAGCCTACTAACTGTACTGATAACGACGTCCCTACCTCCACTAACTACTTACACCACCCTTAACAATATCTTAATTTATATACCAAATAAAACAAGAAATCCCCTTGTAAGGTACACTTGTACACAAAACCCTTCCAAATCAATTCGTATTAGTATCTCTTATACTGCAATGAATCCTACTAGTCAACGTGTAATGGGTACTACCACTTACAATGAATGCTATTATGATTCCTATTCCTACTGGCACGTAAATGCGGACTAGCATACGTAATCCCACTCATATTTTGAACAACAAATACATAATTACAAAAAGAAAAAAAGACATTTAACTTGAAGACCAGGCGTTTCCAATCTGAGCAAGTGACTGGCTGTACTGATACAGTGACACAATTTTCTACGCCACAACACATTACTGGCCATTCAAAATGCTGATAACGTAATGGGGTTCTGTCTGGAAATGAACTGCGTATCGTGGGGTCACACGATCTGTCTCGACAAATCAGAGCTCCTATTCCTAAGCGAAACAAATGCATCTGTGTGATATGAAAATTAAGATGAGGTGAGCACAAGAGTATAACGCGGAAAGAGAAAATGTTTACAGATTTTTTGGGGGGAAACCTAACAGGGAAATTCCGACTTAGAAGGACAAAACAAACTTCTCCTGAGTATATTTCATAAATTTAAATAGCGGTTACACATCTTGCTATAATAACTGACAGTGTTCTGCTGAACACTTTGCAGATGGATATGGACACACACACACACACACATATCTGTGCACATGTAAGTGCAGCTTGCGCATTATGGAAAGCAAACTGTCCCCAATACAAACACCAACACATTAGTACTGTCTGGGGTAATAATTATTTTTACATGTAAAAACTGAATACAAATATTTGTGGGCAAAAAAAAGGAGTTTTTAAATATTAAAAGAAGCGAAAAATGTAATTCCCATTTGGGATTCAAAAGGTTAAATAATTTCCTGCCATCTTTCTAGTTTGGGAGCCATTGGGCCAAACAAACGAACACCCACATGCGCATCACTTAGATTGTTACAATTTCCATCATGAAACGGTGTGCACAACACAAATCATTATTTACACAGGCCTGTAAGTAGATTTAAACATGAAATGTGCTGATTCTTTGGGTCTAAATCTTCAGTTGTCAAAGATGATGCAGCAATTTCCGTTTCCTATACGGAAACGCTGCAACAAGGTTCTTATTGCTAATTTACCGATATGATGTAATTAAAAGGTGGCAGAATTGTAATAAATATACAACACAGCACTTCTGAATTACGCCATTAGAAATCAGAACCGGGTAGAAGAAATGAATGATCCTGATTTCGGAAGAAATTTATCTCAAAAGAAATTATATTACTATAATTTAGGGTAATAATGTAACATTATCACACATTTTAAAATGCTATGAATTATCACCCAGACATTCATAACTAACCAATTTAAGCACATTTTGTTAATAAATCACATTTTGAATAATAAGCCTTCATATAAGAACTAATTTTACAGCTGAAGGACACAAGTTTCAGTAGCCATCTCAAATCACGCTTACGGCATCGAAACTTCTGTAACATCTATAATATTTTTCACCACAAAACACAAATCTCATTAATGTCCAAGTCTTCACGATCAGCACGGTACTTAGCGCTAATGGAAAATAATGGCACATACATGATGGAGATAAAGCCTGGATTTTTTGTGCATTTAAGTAAATAATTAATCATTTTAATTATATATGGGATGAAAAGTCTAAGCAAACACAAAAACTAGTAATTAAAATGAGCTTTCTAAACAGTTATTTGGAAAGATTCCATCAGTCTAATATCATATTTATACATCCATCTAACGACGCTCTCAGTAGCTCAAACTATGGAGCGTCGAATGAAAGGATGAGCGTTCTTGGAAAAATGTGAAATGTAATCAAAGGTTTCTGACGTAACTTAGGAGGCTACTCTGGCATTTTCCTGGAATGACATGAAGTATCTGAGAGAGTACAGTCTGTATCAATTCCGCGATTCGAAAAGGGCACCTCAAGGTAAAAGTAACAGAGGTTACAGCCCAGTCAAATTCCTACATGCCTTCATTAACCTTTTGGCGCCGGAATTATTTTTTTAATTTTAGCACACCCTGTATATAAAATGTGAATAATACAGGAACCAAATATGTTAGAATTATGAAACAAACTGCATTTTGAAGAGAA
>Ga0136643_10014461_pt1 | contig 11839 bp, 6 predicted proteins | sample TergutLab28metaG_FD_96883 | JGI IMG/M metagenome (GOLD analysis project Ga0136643, IMG submission 96883) | Labiotermes labralis P1 segment gut microbial communities from Petit-Saut dam, French Guiana - Lab288 P1 (version 3) (version 3) | ecosystem: Host-associated > Arthropoda: Insects >...
ACAAAGACCTGATGATGGCCACTACCGGCCGAAACATGTAGTCTTTTGACCTAGAATATAACATCTAATTAACAATAGTTGTGTTATTGACTTCATACCTACTGCTAGTACATTTTCTATTCGACAGGATAAGGCCTCACCTTCTCCTCTTCTTCCTCACCTCTTTCCTCTTCTTCAGAAATTCGACTACGATTGACGTAGGCTTACGAAAGGGCTGGTTGAAGCTACATCCGACCTCACAGCAACAACAAATTTGTGAGCCCAGGCTACTCATCGCCTTAACCCCTTTAAACGCCGAGTTAAATCCCATCTGCCCATTGCTAGCATTATTCGGAGCTCACCATATTCTCCACGTTAGCAGGTATGGGGTTAATCCGATTTCGACAAAAAAAAAGTTGTAAATTCTTCGCGCACGCTCAAAGCCAGCAGCAGTCGCATTACAGCTACGTTTTGGTCGAAAAAACAGTTGGAGCGAACATTTTTTTGTTAAAACCAGGAAGTTAACAGATTGCTACCAAAAAAAGAATCACACATGAACGCATTACTGTGCATGGTGCACACTAACAGAACCAAGTACGACGCTTTATCACTGAACAATCCATTTTGAACGTGTTGTATATCTCAATAATATTCATATAATACTTCAAGATTTTTCTCTCTTCTGTAATTAAATTCTCTAAACAAACACAAATTCACAGTATTAGATACTGACTTCCTATCAACCCTTTAAACGCCGAATTAAATCCCATCTGCCATCTGCTGGCATTATTAGGAGCTCACCATATTCTCCACCTTAGAAGGATGGGGGTTAAACTTGCAGTGTTCAACAGAGCGCATTCCTGCGTGTTTATCCGAGCCAAATTCATATACAGTATTATCGTGGTCTGTCTTAACGGTCCCTTTCGTTCCGGTTTTCCGACTAAAATTCTGCGAGCATGCCTCGTATCTCCCGCCCATTGTTGTATTCCCGTGTACAGTCGCTCCTTGTTTTCATGCATTTCAAATACAAACTGCGTGCAACAGAACTGCAAAAAAAAAAACCTCAATCAATTTCCACGCACTGGCGAGAATACATATCTGACAGTGGCAGAGTAGGATTGGCATGCGAACGAAAACAGATGAACATAGCTAAATTTGTTTAGGGGAGAGATAATGGTCAATTAACACGTTTCCGCCAGAGGAAAGGAATGATATTTCACATTAAATTAAGTATTATTATTAGGCAAAATATGTTAGAACCAGAGCAAAAAAGCGCTTTAACAGAACTGCTGGTAAACAATCACACACACACAGAGCGGTTAAGGTAGCGACACAGTTCAATTTCTGATTGAATGAATTCATTTAAACATATTTATCGCACAAATCAATTGGGCGCCTTCACTAGGCCTGGAAATCTACGTACGTAATTACTTTTTGCAACGCCCAATTTATGCGCAATGACCATGTCAGTAAATTGACACTGTGGTCTTCAGGGTTATAACAAAGTGCAGCACGGTCACAGATGTTTTAAAAAAAAACTGGCTCCTCCAGCGTCAGTGATGATGGAAGCAGCATTGTCATCCGAAACACTGGTGACCGCATACCGTACAGCACACGTCATAACACCAAATTACAGACGACCCAAGGCCACCGGCCTTCCCATGCAGCCACGGAGTGAATAAAGAGAGAAAAAATTCAGTTTCAGGTAACGTATCCTAAACATTTTCAAAGCAAAATACACGCGGCTTTTTAACTATACACGCTTGTTACATTTCAAATACAAAATCAATGTCACGTGTACTGGAGCATAAATTTTGTTGGCTTGTGTTCAAAATACTTCACTGCTACAATTAAAAAGACCATCCTTCGATCCCAGGCGACACAATGTGGCAACTGAAGAATAAAAAACCAACTAGATGCCATTTATTATTTTATTGTACTTCTTATAGGCTCAACATGTTTCGGGCACTACTATGCCCATCATCAGGAGCTCGCTACTATAATGTTGATTACCACATTGGTCGTTTCGTTCTTGGTTTGCTGTAGGCTGGAGGTTAGGTTCGGTTAGGCTGGAGTAGTGTCCGGGCTACAGGATGCAGCACGTGCTTTAGCCTGCAGCCCGGACACTACTCCAGCCTAACCGCACCTAGCCTCCTACCCATGCTTTAGCCTGCAGCCCGGACACTACTCCAGCCTAACCGCATCTCATCTCCAACATACAGCAAACCAAAACCGAAACGACCAATGTGGTAATCAACATTATAGTCGCCAGCTCCTGATGATGGGCATAGTAGTGCCCGAAACATGTTCAGCCTCTAAGAAGTACAATAAAATAATAAGTGGCATCTAGTTAGTTTTTTATTTTTCAGTTATCACAATGACGACCGGTCCAGCAAACATGAAAGACACAATGTGGGGTTCGTGATGGTATGGGGTTTTCTCCGAGTATCTCGGATTTCGCTTGTCAGTATTACTTCAACTGCATTGTATTTTCATTCATTCCTCTCTCTCTCTCTCTCTCTCTCTCTCTCTCTCACCGACACTACATAACCTTAACAACTTATAGCATTGTCAAAAACTTCCCCTTGATAAGTAAGACAATCGGTAGGGCTTAATTTATTAATTTATCAACTGTTCCTTGTGATTTTCTACACGTGAATTGATTTATGCTAGCTGCTGGAACTGTTTCCTTCGCTAAACTGAACTGGAAAGACATTATGTATTCTGAAGGTCGAGGTTTATTTTTGAGAGACCAAAGGTTTTGGAAATGTTGTGTGACGTCGGTTCGAAAGAAGGTTAAGAAATTTCGACACGAATATGGCAAAGTTAAAAAATAATGGCTATAGGAGACGTTTATCACTACGAACACAGTACCAGTATATTTATGTTTGTCCGACAGCAATACCTGCAAACGGTTAAAAAAGGCAAAATTATCCCTATATACAGCATAGCATACAGAAGGAAGTGGAGGTAAAGCTCCACTGATACCTGGCCTCGGCACTAGACGGAGATGGGTGGTCAACCTCGCGTCCCAGTCCCTTCCTTCCCGGGGGAGTGAGCCCCAATACCCCATAAACATGAGGCTGGGTGGGCCACAGGGCCGGTTTGGCCTACTGGAGGGCACAAAAATCGTTCTTCTGCCGAGATTCGAACCCCGGATCGTCCAGCCAGTAGCCAGTCGCTATACCGACTGAGCTACACAGGCCTACACGAACACAACATGTCAGTTACATAATTAGGCGTGGGTCGGCCTGGGGAATGGAACTGTTCGCCTCCGTCCAAACATCGTCAGTAATGCCACAGACAAAACGTTCACAGCAAGTTTTACGGCCAATAAATTTTAAACGTTGATGTGTCTAGAACTAGCATTCATGCCCAATATAATCAAAACTAACCCCATATGCATTACATCCCAATAAACCAAACACATCTGGTAATTTTCGGCGTCACTAATCCAGCAGATTTTGATGCCGTTCCCTGCTGCCTGTGCAGTCATCTGAGTATGAAGTATTGCGTACAAACACTAGAGTGAAATCATCGTTGGTTCGGGGTGTGAACGATATGAAATATGCTGATCTGGAAGAAGTAAGGGATTAAGGATATGTATATTACATGATTACGTTGGGTAATTAGTTGTGTTAAAGCCGTATTTGTACAGAACAATTCATAAAGGCAAATGACAGAATGGAGTTATAACTCTACTCATTCTTAACCTTCGGCTCTAGACTGAGGTAAGTGCTCAGCTTCGCGTCCTCTGTCGCTTGACTCCCCGGTTAAGAACCCAAGTACTAATTGTACAGATGGTTAGGTGGGCCCCAACTGGACGATTTCGAGAAGAGGTAGGCTAAACTTTTTGTTCGGACAGGAAATCGAAACGCGATCTCTCAATTGTCCTAGTCCATAGTCTATAGTCACTCTAATGACTGAAGTATTTCGGCTCAAGGAAGCGCTGTTATGACTACTGCGCATGTGTCTAGAAACAGTGGGACAAATAATGAGCACTGAATTTGGGTGAAGAAATCACTTTAACACAACGGGGGAGCTACCAATGTCCTCGGCCTATGGAATCTGCTTCAAATCTACCAATCAATAAATTCAGGCATTCTAGGCGGTTAGATACCAACAGCAAACTTTTGTTTGTTTTGGCACAACAGCCACCAGTGGCCATGGCCTCCTCATTTAAGAGGTTTCTAGATCACACACAACAACGCACCACAGTCGGTAGGACTCCTCTGGACGAGTGATCAGCTCGTCGCCGAGACCCCTACGTGACAACACACAATACTCACAACAGAGAGACATCCATGACCTCGGTGGGATTCGAACCCACAGTCTCAGCACGCGCGCGGCCGCAGACCTACGCCTTAGACCGCGCGGCCACTGGGACCGGCAACAGGTAGCTAAGTCATGGAAATAAATAGCATGTCTTCCTCCAAGAAAAAAAACCAAAAAATTATGGTCTTAATTTGGGTTTCTGCAACATGCAGTAAGTAAGCGTTCCGACCTTTCCGAGGGGGGGGGGGAGCATTTACCCAATGCTCGGAGCAGCAAGCCAAACACAGACCAGCACTGCATTAATAACCGCCTTGAACACCTGAAAAGAATGTTGTGCCCCTTCACTAACACTAACTTTCATGTTATCCTCTCTTAGAATCCTTGATTTCTTTATATTCATTTTGGACGCAACTTCTGAAGACACAGACAAATTGTTCTCCCAGTATATTCTGTATTTAACATTCAGAGGTCCGTGCATCGCTAATATATTCTCAAAGAACAACCAACAAGATGCGACTTTTCACAATTTATTTATTTCTGTAAGACGCTCTACGTGTTTCAGACGGTTTTTCCGTCCATCGTCAGGAGCTCAAAACTGCACATACAGCGTCAGGTATTTGTCATACCGTTACTGCTACCTGCTGCTAGTCTGGACGGGATGGATGTGCAGTTTTCAGCTGCTGATGATGGACGGAAAACCCGTCTGAAACATGTAGAGCGGCTTACAGAAATAAATAAATTGTGAAAAGTCGCATCTTGTTGGTTGTACTTTGAGAATATATTTACTGTGTTTTTGATCCAGCTGATTGTCTGTAATTTAACGTAAAACGAAATGCATAAATCGCTAATATCAAAGCTCCGTACCGTGCGGATGGGTGGCGGGGCACTGCTGACGGGTAGAGATCCAGTGTAACACTTACCTGAAAACATAAAGAAACAACTAGTATCAGACACTGTTGTAATGAACATGACGAACAACAGTAAAACAACAAACATACTTTCTTACTTACTTACTTACTTACTTACTTCCTTACTTACTACTTACTTAGTCCATGGAGCAGGGTACCTCTTGAGAAGCTAATCGGTTCTCAGCTAGTCAAGAAATTCCCCACATTTTATGAAACACCAAGGTTCATTACCGTATACACAATTGCCCGCCACCCGTCCCTATCCTGAGCCAGATCGATCCAGTCCATACCCGTACATCCCACTTTCCGAAGATCCATCTTATTATTATCCTCCCATCTACGCCTGGGTCTACAAAGCGGCTTCTTTCCCTCAAGTTTCTCCACCAAAACCCTGTATACACCCCATGCTATCCCCCATACGTGCTACATGCCCCGCCCACCTCATCCTTCCAAATTTGATAACCCGAAAAAATAAAACTAATAAACATATTTTGCAGAGGGCATCCCGTTGGGTTTGTGAATTTAAAAATAAACGGTTAGATTTCAGTCAAACACAACTACTTTATTTTGTTTACAAGGATGACAACATGTTTTGGCCAGAGATGCCATCATTACAAAAAATTAAAAAAATAAGGTACAATGCAGTACAAATTAATTTGTCCTGCACCGCATTTTGTCATTTTTCTCAACAAAATAAGGTAGTTGGTTTTTAAATCTAACAGTTTGTACTTAAAAACTAATATGGCTACGTTTAAACACGCCTGGAAATTAACTGCAAGCAGCAGATTTCTATTTGAGAACCCCCTCAGCTGGTCAATATATCCTTCACCTGTAACAGAACTAACAGTTGTTCACAATGGACTCGCAATGGATCACAGCCTGAGCTAAACTGATCACGTCCACATCATCAGATTTACCTCAGTATCCATTTTAATATTACACCGACGTCTACGGTCCGGTGTGTCTAAAATTCTTATCTTCCCTCTGCGTACCTCACACACCACTCAAGCTTCTTGATTTATAGCCCAAATAACATTTGGTTGCAAGCGGACATTATTATGGCCCTAATTGCAAGGCGCCTGAGATTTGGTGTTTCAACATCCTCCGAGCACAAAACCGCAAAACACATAAACAAACCCAAATAGCAAAAACAAAGCTTGGTAAATGTTAAAAATAGAGAGCACTCAGAGTTCTGAATTTGCTTCCTACGATCAGGAAACATTCTCATCTCTTAAACGCCATGGATGACCACGAAGCCCGTGACGTCACCGCAAGTCAGTGGGCGCTGTTCATTCTCTGTGCACAGTCAAATTAACAAACAGTTCGCAGTATATAGGCTACCGTCAGCGACGGAATTATTCATGAACTGTAAAAGGCGCGGAAGAAAGCGGGCGGAGCCTAATTTGAGTTACTGTAAATGATTCAAAACTCGGTGAGCCTCAAAACATTTACAGCTTTTGTAATCGGATCATACAGGCGGAGTTTTATACACTGGACATTGTCTCGCGTACGCACGACACGTTTTCGGGATTTCACGCAGTAAACTCTATGACAAAATCAGTTCAATTCACACGCCTTGTTTGAGTTCCATTATTTGTTTATTTTGCCTTTATTTGGCGTTAGGATTGAGGGACGTTAGCTATTTATTTTATTTTTTGAAGTAACGACCGAGAAAGCTACATGACAACACCGCAATCCTTTCCTGCCTCTTTTCCACACTCCGAGAAGAAAGACAACCTGCGTGCATGGACAGTTTATTCAACACGCATAACATTTTTTTTCGGCAGAGACTCGCCTAGTTTGAACGCATCTATATTCCAACAAGTGTCTGGTCGGACTGAGGAAAAACGAAAGAAACCTCAGTACTTAAACACAGGACCTCCAGAGCAGACGACAGAAGGGCTTTTTGACGTTCAGGTGACCGTGCATCGTGATACATTCTTATAATAAAAGTAAACTAGATGCACTATTTCTGAAATTTATTTGATAAAGTACTCTACACGTTTCGGACAGGTCCACTGTTCATCATCGGGAGTATCTCAACACTGTATACACAGTAATAGGTATTTATCATACTAGTTCTGTTAGCGCCTGCTTTCAGACGCTAACAGAACTGCGTTCCACCTCATCCTGGTCACCAGCCGGCAGCATCGGCGGTGCATTATAACACAAGCTGTAAACACAGTCTAGTGCTCCTGAGGATGGGAGAAATTACGCCCGAAACATGTCGAGCCGATTGAAATTATCAATAAAATTTGTTATTGTTGCATCTAGTTGGCTGTTTATATTATTGTATCAATGATGTACAGTCACACTAACATCAAACCTCTGTGATCAGTTCCGGTCTCACATTCGTAACACAAACTATAAATATAAGGGAGCCTCATGATGAATTCAACACAGGAATGAACTCTTGAAAAACAGTTACAGAGTACTTCGGCGTGAAAAGTTTTTGTAGACCTTTTGCTGGGAAACGTTCTGTTCAGTTATGGATGATTAAAAAAAGTTATAATGAATATATTTTATTTCATATGACATAAATAACGAACTAAGGAAATACAACTTACATGACAAGCTGGCATTAATCACAAGATAGGCAATGTACATAAAGCGTAATGCCCGATATTATTGACAGATTTTAATCAAATTTGGAATTTGTGAAATTTTTATAAAAGCCCCCCAATATCAAATTTCATGTACATTCATACAGTGGGAGCCTCGCTGATACATGCAGAGAGACGTACGGGCAACAGTCTGACAAAAATTACAGCAGAACACTTTCATTGCGCTATTGTCACCGCAACAACAAAATCGACTTATGTGTCCGCGTAAAGCGTCCGATTTTTTTTTGCCCGATTTTAACAAAGTCTGGATTTTTCTCAACAGATTTTCCTAAAAGTCACAAATATCAAATTTCACGTAAATCCGCCCAGTGGGAGACCTGCTGACACACGCGGACAAACGAACATGACACAGGTATCGATGGACTTTCAATACTACGCCAACGCGCCTCAGTAATGGCAAAACACATTACTTTATGCAGGCCTATGTTCCTTCGGAACCCGTTAAAACGCATTGTTCCAGCCTTTGCATTTGTCGTACTGTTTTAATTCGCTCCTTAATAAGCTAACATTTTTAAAAACAAAATGAAAATAAGAAGCAAAGTTAAATTAAGCTTCATAATGTACATGATAGGGGTGAAGAGGTTAATAGCTAACAGCACGGTGGGAGACACGCCTAAAAGCACTACAGTTTTCGTTGTGCTTTTAGAGAAATGTTTCCAGCAAGCGTGAACCGCAATTAAGTGCAGCTTATTTGACGTATTTCGTAAGGAAAAACGCATTTATTTAATACAGCTTTTACCGTCCTTGAAACAGACCAATTACTTTTTTGTTGCTCTAAAAAGAGAAGGAAAAAAATCTCTTGTATCCAAACACACAGGAAGGATTATCGTCTGACCTGAAATTACATCCAGTTTCCTTACGTAATGAACAACAATTCTTTATAAAGTTTAAATTAAAACAGCAATTAACTTGTTGAAATAAACAAACCACCAGAACGTTTGGTTAGACCAATGAGTTGGCAAAATCAATTTAAGGTGTCAAATTATTTCTACACCTTGAAAGACAAGTGTTTTATCAATTTCAAACAACGCAAGACCACGCATTGATGACTTATTGCAAGAAACAGACCAAAATGTGCAAACATAATTTGTAATCTTATGTTTATTCGACCGTGCATCACTGCGACCGTTGAAGAATAGAAGACCAATTTGATGGCACTTGCTATTTTATTTCACTTCTTATGTGCTCAACATGTTTCGGACTTTAATATATCCATCATCAGGAGCTTGCGACTATTCTGTTGAATTACCACATTGGTCGTATTGGTCTTGGTTCGATGTGTGTTGGAGTTTCGGTGTGGTTGGTCTGGAGTGGTATCCGTGTTGCAGGCTTCACTTCTAATGTTCTCAACATGTTTCGGACATTAATATACCCATCATCAGGAGCTTGAGACTATTCTGTTGAATTACCACATTGGTCGTATTGGTCTTGGTTCGATGTGTGTTGGAGTTTCGGTGTGGTTGGTTTGGAGTGGTATCCGTGTTGCAGGCTTCACTTCTAATGTTCTCAACATGTTTCGGACATTAATATATCCATCATCAGGAGCTTGAGACTATTCTGTTGAATTACCACATTGGTCGTATTGGTCTTGGTTCAATGTGTGTTGGAGTTTCGGTGTGGTTGGTTTGGAGTGGTATCCGTGTTGCAGGCTTCAGCCTTCAGCTGTTCGGTGCGGCTGTCAATTGTCGATCAAAAAACTCAAAGAATGTAGAATTTTAATCATAACTTTCGGCTCAATGTAATTAAAGACAATTTGAGAAGGAAACAAGTAATAATCTTATACAGAAAATGATCACTGCTCCTCTGGTTGGAATGGATTCATTAAGTCCTGTATATTTCAAATCGTTGTATCAAATATTTAGATAACCATGCGTCGAATGGGAGATTTGCTGCAAATTTTAAAAGAGGAGAAGATACAAATGTAATATGTGGTGGTCTATCGCAAGGTACCAAGTGTTTTCTACCTGGGGGTCTGGGAGAAGCCACGACAAACATTTCCGTTGACTATAAGGTGAGGTAAATCCAGTCAAACACACAACTATAAATATATGGCTAAATGATGGTGTTTATTAGCAATGGAAAAACTACATGTTTCGACCTATAGCGGCCATCTTCAGGTTTTGACAACTTTACGTGCTTTTGTTAAGCTGCTTAACAAAAGCACGTAAAATGATGATGATATCTCAACATCACCACGCGGTTTAGGCGTATTATATAAAACTCTTTTAGCAAGAGAGTTGTCAAAACCTGAAGATAGCCGCTATAGGTCGAAACATGTAGTTTTTCCATTGCTAATAAACACCATCATTTAGCCATATATTTATAGTTGTGTGTTTGACTGGATTTACCGCACCTTATAGTTTAAACACACTACGGGTTTGGCACACCTCAGAATTTCCGTTGACACTAGGGACCTGGGGAACATTCAGGACTGCCAATAACACAACTCTGATGTTCGATTTAGCTATGTGGATTGTCTTGACTGTTAACAGGAATACCGTCTCTCTAACTGCCGCGATCGGCCGTGTTCCGGCTTTCGATTACCGAAAGCAACATATCTGGAATTAAGACTACAAACTTCAGTTCAGTGTAATTAAAAGAGGAGAACAAGAGAAAGCAGAATAACGTTTTTCCCTCGGACAAGTGGGGGAAGGGACCGTGTAATTTCGTTTCCTGTTAGTAAGGCTGGTTGCATAGCGACTGGGTATAGAGCGGCAGTAGGATATCAGGAAGAGAACATGAATGTCCCGAAAGTCTCAATACAGCTTAAAAAGAAGCCCCACGGTGAAGATCCTGACGGACTGTGTACTACATCAGTACGCATCACCAGCTGCAGGTGTCGGACATACACCGACGGCAGACACCATAACCGGAATACACAGTCAGGTCTTTTGGGATGTCATGCCAAGGAAACAGGTGTGGACTTTGCAAAGGAAAGAAACATCTCTAGGATTATTACAACTGATAACCAACACGATGCAAATATTTTGACTTATTTACTTCTAATCGGCTCTACGTGTTTCGGGCGATGTTTTCGCCCATCATCAGGAGCATATCACTGTAATTACAGCTTCTGGTATTGTCTACCGATGTTGCTGCTGACTGATGTTGCGTGTTGGGTGGAATTGACTTAAGTCAGTTCCACCCAACCTACAGGACGGAAGGTCGCGGGTTCGATTCCCGATAGTGTCATTGACATAATCCTACCTGCCGCACTATGGCCCTGGAGCTGACTCAGCCTCTAACAGAAATAAGTACCAGGAGAATTTCCTGGGGGATAAAAGCGGCCGACTGTCTTGAAATCTGGCAGTCTCAACATTCTGGAACCTTCTGGGCCTGTCCTGGCCTGTAACGGAATTGCTTTACCATATCGGCCATATTGGACACTGCACACACACTATGGAGAGTGCTGATGTGAAGGTACAAAACATGTTTCACAGTCGAAATAACATTACTTGTAGCACAAACTGCAAATACAGAAAAGCTGCAACACTGTACCCTAGAAACGCGGTAGTTTCACGTATATAATTGTAAATACCCTGCATAAATGTGATGAAAAGGATAACAATAATAATAATAATAATAATAATAATAGTAACAGTTAGGGTTTAGGGCCAATAAATAAGACCACGTTTGCCTCGAATTTAATATGCTCTTGGCCTCTCCAAATCACAGCATCCGCTGGGACGTTACTGCAGACCCAAAACTGACAGATGATCTCCTACCATTCCCGCAACACGCTTCCTCCATTTATTTTGGTCCCGAACAATTTATTCAAATATACTCAATACTTGCAATTTCTAACGAATGCTTGTGTTTCTCTTCTTGTCCAGCCCGGTTCAACACGTGAACCCGAATTTTAATGCCAGAACGTAGCTTCGTTTAAGCTAGCCCCGTCAGAAAGCTATCCGTCCGGACTCACACAAACCATTCCCCGAAATACTGCTCTCCATTCCAATTACCCTCACCTCCCACTGCAGTATAAAACGGTAAATTCCACCTGATTAGCTCAAATAACCATATAAGTACGTAAAATTAACCAAACTAGGAGGC
>Ga0136643_10014463_pt1 | contig 11838 bp, 9 predicted proteins | sample TergutLab28metaG_FD_96883 | JGI IMG/M metagenome (GOLD analysis project Ga0136643, IMG submission 96883) | Labiotermes labralis P1 segment gut microbial communities from Petit-Saut dam, French Guiana - Lab288 P1 (version 3) (version 3) | ecosystem: Host-associated > Arthropoda: Insects >...
CTTAACCTTTTGGCGCCGGAATTATTTTTTTAATTTTAGCACACCCTGTATATAAAATGTGAATAATACAGGAACCAAATATGTTAAAATTATGAAACAAACTGCATTTTGAAGTGAAAAAAACGGAGAGTATATACCATGTTTAAAATATTCAGTAACTATATTTGTTGAATAAATACATAAAATGCAACTTTAGAGGTTAGCGGTGCAGTACGACCACTATAGTTGACATTGGGCGTCAAAAGGTTAACTACTGTGCTACCGCAGTCCCTTATTAGGCAGTGTATAGTGGTAATTCCTTACAGACGTTCCAGCACCACTTATCAGCCCCAACAGCAAGAGTCAAGAAATCCACTATAAGATGCATAATAGCCCAGTAGGGTGCAGATCTCATATATTTTGTGACAGAAGACTGAAACCATGTATATGCAGATAACGTTTCCATGTTGTTCAAATACATTACTCACATTTAACATCAAGCAATAAAAACAAATGTCACTGTTTGTAAATAACAGCTTTCTAGTTAATTCAGACCCACCACTTATGATATATGTACACACAAGTGTGGCCCTTGGGCAAGTCCTTACAAATTATGTGGCCACGCTGAGAAATGGAATTGGCCAGCCCTGCCACAAATGCACACAGAACAGCAGACAGGTCTTCATACAAAAGACACATTACAACAGCCTAATTTTAGCTGAAACTGAAACAGGTTAACACCTTGTAATACTAGCCAATACCAAATTTCATGAGAGTCCATCCGACAGTTGCCAAATGCAATGTACTGACAGAAGAATGGACATCAGATAGGGAAATGTTATCACACAAAAAATGCATACTTTACAACCTAAGGCAAAAATGAATATAAAGGACATAAAAATTAAGATGCACCTTTGTCAAATGCATCTCAAAATTAGCACCGTCAGCATATTACGGCAAACGGTCCTAGCACCGCGTTCAAATTCCACAAACCACCACCTACTGCTGCCACTAACGCAAATTAAATGTAGAGAAACATCCGATACCATGGGTACGTAAAGTTTCCTGTCTAAACCAGTTAACTAAATTCAACAGATGCTACAGACAAACTAGCCACTTGGTTTGGGACATAGGTCCACTCATAATGCAGAGAGATGCTTTATCCAACTGCAGCATAATTAGGTAATGAACACAAATTCACACACAATATACAGTACACAGATGGTGGTACTGTCTACATCAATTTCCTTGAGTCCTGCACTCTATGCCAGTGCTGTAGCATGCAGCTCAGTAGAGTACTGCGGATATCACATCAAGAAGTACCTTTACTCACTACAGGTACACAGAAAGTAAAACAGCGAAGCAAAAGCACACAATGCTCTGACTGTCATAACATGTTCAGGCGGAGGACTGGTTGTGACAAATGCAGTACATAGCCATAACATTACAAAGACTCCACACATTCACAATAAATGTCTACACTTAAGCTGCACAAAATCAGATTCTCTATATTGACTTGACCATGAATAAATACCAAGGCAACTACAATCTTATTTGTTGAACTGAAATTATGTAAAACTCGAACTGCATAATCAAACTGCCATACGTAGGCAAAAATATTATTAAATGTAAAATGTACAAATGTGTTATTTTCACAGCCAACATATTCAAATGCCATACCACATTAATTCCTTACCGTCTTTTCCAATTTTTGTCGTACCTTCTTCTCCTTCTTTATCAGAATCCATGTCCATTTCATCTTCATCACCTTCTGAAGAGGCAAATGAAGAGGTCATTTTTATGGCTGTAATGAAAGTTTAGTTTTAGCAACACAGCTAAATTCTATCTCGGTATCCATACATACTTACTTACTTACTTACTTACTCCATGGTGCAGAGTCCTTCTTGAGAAGCTAACTGGTTTGAAGCTACTCAAGAAATTCCCTGCATTTCACAGAACCCATAGGTTCATTACCGCACTCACAAGCGTCCGCCACCTGTCTCTATCCTGGGCCCACCCAATCCAGTCCATATACCCACATCCCACCTCCTGGAGATCTGTCCTAATATTATCCACCCATCTACACCTAGGTCTCCCCAGTGGTCTCTTTCCCTCCGATTTCCCCACCAAGACCCTATACACCCCCCTCCTCACCCATAAGCGCCACATGCCCAGCCCATCTCATTCTTCTCGATTTTATCACCCGCACAATATTGGGTGAGGAGTACAAATCATTTAGCTCCTCGTCACGCAATCTCCTCCATTCCCGTTATGTCATCCCTCCTAGGTCCAAATCTCGGTATCCACACAAAATTAATCTATTAATAACTCAAGTTTGTATGTTGTTTTTTGTTTGTTGCTGCTGCCACTCTAACTGCCACAAATTAGAATCATGACTCACATTAACATCAGCATATGAATTAGTACTGTACAATCTGATGTAAGAGATCTGATCAGCACACTAAAACGTCTACATCACAACATACCAAATTTATAGCTGTTAACACATCTACCACAGTGGCTGTTCCTGCACCATACGCAACACATGGTTACGTTTCTAATGTTATCAGACAGAACTCAACGTCACACCACCAAAGGACAAACATGAATCCTACAAAAACATGCATGAAAACCCACCAACAAGGAGCTGCCTTCTGTCTTTCAAAGTACGTAGCTGCTGAAGTTCAAGTATTAAGTGTAACTACCATCATCATCATCATCATCATCATCACCACCACCACCACCACCACCAATGTAGCAGCAGAAACAGCAGCAGCAGTAATAGTGGAATAGTACTAGTGCCGTAATTGTTGTATCAACAAAATATTAAAAGGACAAAATATAATCAGGTTTATTAAAAAACAAACACTAAACTGGCTAGGCCATGTTGAACACATGGCCAAAGATAATAATGTGCAGAAGATCAGGAGATGGAAACCCATGTCTAAAAGACCAATTGGAAGACCTAAAACATGTAGGGAAGAAGTTTCGGAAGATACATAAAGAGCATGAACGTACGCAATTGGAAGAAAGCAGTACAGAATAGAGATAGCTGGAAGAAAGTGATTGAGCAAGCCAGAACTTTATACAGGTTATAGCACTTCATGAGAAGATGACGAAGCAGTAATTGTTGTAGTAGTAGTAGTAGTAGTAGTAGTAGTAGTAGTCGTCCTCTCCTCCTCCACAACCATGGCTCGTTTCACCAGTCACACAAAATTTCCAATCATCACACGTTTTTCCACAGGCAACACCATGCCCACCCACAGCGCTACAACTGCTCTGCACCAGCCAATTACCATCACATAAAATAAAGACATAGAAATACCACCCCTTATGAAGTTTTACACAAGATATTTATCTTTCAACTGCTGAGGAAACAAAAGAGAGGATTCATAAAGTAACAAATAAATGCAAAGCTTCCTTTCTTACTTGTCAACACACAACCACACAGAAAGATTCGTTACGTCCGTGGGCCATCTTGGCTTCCAAGCCACAATGTTATCACTCACCTGATGTGGTAGTTGTAGTTGTGGTTGTAGTTGTAACAACTTCTGTCATGTGTTCTGATTCACCAACATTTGTTGTGGTTGTTGTTGTTGTTGTTGCCATCGTCGTCACAGTGCTCACCGTCTCTGCAGTTTCCTATAAACAAGGCGGTACAGTATCAAACAATGGTCTTCTATGCACCGTGATCTGCTGGAGGAATGTACTGCGCCACCTTCAGGCTGACATGAATTTGGTTCAGACGGCTGCCATTTCAGCCTGAAGATGGAAGCAGCAAGTTCCTCTGAAACAGCAAAACACACTACACAACATTATGTTATATAAAAACCCTGAAGACCATCAAATGAGGAACAGCGGCTACAAAGAAACCTGAAAGTGTACATAAGGATTATTAGGTGGGTTAACTACAGTCAGTAGCACAACTCATGTACGGGTATGTCTAACAAATGTTTTATTATAGATAAAAACTACATGTTTCGGCCAACTGTGGCCATCATCAGGTTTTATCCGAAATTATACACTAAAAAAGGGAGTGTTTATACAATGTGCGCCACCGCGTATCAATGTTGAGATCTCGTCATATACGAGTCGGGCAAAGTTTATTCCTACGGCCTAGGTGTGGACTCTTAGAAGCTGGAGTGGTCCTGTGGACTGAGTGGTATGGCCACACCTAGGCCATAGGGATAAACTTTGCCCAGCACGTAGATGACGAGATCTCAACATCGATATGCCGTGGCGCACATTGTGTAAACACTCCCTTTTTTAGCATACAATTTCGGATGAAACCTGATGATGGCCCCTGTTGGCTGAAACATAGTTTTTATCTATAATAAAACATCATTTATCAGACATACATTAGGTGTGATACTGACTGTAGTTACCTCCACCTAATAGTTGCTACACACAATGGGGATGGCACACCTCCAAGTACACAAAAAAGTACCATATTTAGACTAAGGTCTATCAAACAAGACGGTCCTCACAGCTGAGCTGCCGAGGATTTAAGTCTTCTGCGATGATACACTGCGTCACTGGTTAACCAGCTCCTCATGTTTCAGACAACTGTAATGCCATCACCTTTGGGACGAAGGAATCCAGACACAGAGGACTGCCTGATCCCAAACATGATGGCACTACAACCCACAGCCACAGCAAAACATCCCGAAAACTTGAAGCTGTTGATAAAACTGGAACACATTCCTCTTTCCATCTCTGGCTGAGAAAGCAAAATGATGTTCTACACAGAATGTTTCAAAAATGATACTTCATTTTCCAATACACCATAATTTATGTTCTATGCAGAATGTTTTGTAAACAATACTTCATTTTCCACTACACCATAATTTCAGATGCAAAAGCTGCTATTGATATACATAACAGAAGAGGCAAAGGGAACATTCCTTCTTTGCAAATCAAAAATAATTAAAGTACAGTACTCCCAATCTGGCCACAGATGCAGCCAACGACACCAGGATCAGGTTCTCCACATGCAATCTGAGGCATATACCCAACAGCAAACTATTTGCTGTTTTGGGCCACATTCAGTTTGTTTTAACATAGCGTTTGATTTGCGGACGCACATTTAGTAATTGATGGACACACCTGCTATCTCATTTGCACATAAAACACAGAGATAATGCAATTACAGTAACACTGCAGATAATGTAGCAAGTAAAAGGCGATAAAATTGTAACATAACAGAGTAAAACTTGGACTTCACATTCTTTGAATCTACATTTTTCCTTGATTCAATACATGCTTTATTAGTCCCACCAAAACTTCCATCAGCACAATGTTATATTTGCTGGGAACACACATCTGTGCTTTCTACTGACTCCTTGACTACATGTTCCAACTAAGCATAAATTCAACTGACACTGTGCTTCTGAGCACATTTAACTGGAGACAAATAAAATTATTTTTAGTCACAATTTCCTTTCTCTCCTATAGTCTTTGGGGACCACGACAGCACAGTGGATAAGGTGCTGTGCTACAAATCAGAAGGTCGCTGGTTCAATTCCAGATGGTGGTCACTGGAGTTTTTCATTGACATAAACCTTTCGATCGCACTATGGCCCTGGGGTCAAATCAGCCTCTAACAGAAATAAGTACCAGGACTATTTCCTGGGGGTAAAATCGGCCGGTGCGTAAAACTGACAGCTTTACCACCATCCTGGGTCACTGTCACGTAATCTGGGAACCTTAACTTCCTGGAACCCTCTGGGCACCTCGGGCCTGTAATGGGACTGATTTACCTTTTACCTTACCTATAGTCTTTATGTATGCTTACTCTTCTATGGCATGTTCTATGGCCATTTTCCCTACCAACACCAATCCACTGCAGTGACAAATGACTCACTATGCAAGTTACAAGTGACTGCCAGTTTCATGTGCTTAATTAAGTCAGTGTGTTAGTTCTGCTTTTTTATCTACTGTCCAATGAACTGACAAGCAGTTTTATTTTCTGGCCAGGATGAGACAAAAGTTCCAAGCTCCTTAAAGTCGCCATGTTACTGTCGCCCCATGAATGCACTGTAAATTAAACTAACAAACAGTTTTATTTCATCGGGGTAATTCCCCAGTCTGAATTTATATGCCATCATTTTGAAACACTCTGTCTGTTCCATCTTCATAGGCAGAAGAATTCTTCATACCTTGGAAATCGTATATAGTCAAACACAACTGTGTCACATACGTATATTTAGTGGCTAAATGGACAACTACATGTTTCGGGCTGTACTGGCCATCTTCAGGTTGTCTTAAGAGAACTGGTTTAGGATTGTACTACATGCATTGCGCGCGCACACGTGGTGTAGAGATCTCTACATATGGGCTTTTTTTTTATTTGCATAAGTAAAGCTACTGTGGAGGTGTGCTCGGCAGGTATGTGGTACCATTGTTGTGTGGAGGCCTCTTCTCCGTCCTTCTCCGTAATTTGGCCATTAAATACACCTAAGTGACACAGTTGTGTTTGACTACATACAATTTCCAAGTTTCACACACAACGGGGATGACACACTTCGTATATTCTTCATACCTACCTGCATACGAAGATGGAACAGTGTTCTGAAAATTCCGCATATAAAATTCAGATGCTGGGGGAATTTACCCAAAAGAAAGCATACCACAATCAGAACAAGGTGAAAAAGTTTGAAATCAAGAAGCATTTTCTTACAATTTCTGCCATGACCCACTTTTTCATCACACTGGGTGAACTGAAGAAGAAGAAGAAGAACCTGTTCTGTATTAAAGACAAAATACCCACTCTTATCCAGGTCAATATGAATAAGGAACACCTACTGTACTCTCAGCCAGATCAGAAACTGCACCATCAACAGTGAACACCACTGTTAAAAACAGAAAACACATCAAGAAGTGTCATGCACAATGTAGTAGGTTCACCCATCAAAAGAGATAGCATGAGTCACCATTTCAACAACTGAAGACTTCGTTAAGCACAATTTCGAGAAGCTAGGAAGCGATGCCGTTACCAGTGGCTCACAGCTGACAGCAATGTAGGTGAACAAAGTGAAATCAAAACAACAATTTTGTCACAACTCGAGGAAAGCAACATGGAGAAAACACTCCACAATGTTTGAAGCTAATAGCAACATGAAGGCTACCTCAGCAGTGGAGCAACAGAGGCAAACAAAGAAGCAGCAGCACCTAATTTTAATGGCCATGTGGAAGAAGTGACCTAGATTACATTTGTAATGAAATCTCTGCTAAATTAGCCATTTAAGTAACTATGCAAAATTTCAGTTGCTTTATTATTAATGTAGCGACTTTAACCAGCAGAAGCAGTAAAGTACAACACATTTTTAATGAAATACTGTACAAACCCCTTGGCATCTAACACTGGGAGAAGTTTCCAGCCAGTGTGTCCAGACAGCCAGACAAGTCTGTGAGACATGTTGATTTTTACCATGAGACTGTGCCAAAAGCACAAGTTGCCTGTCCCAGACAGCAGAGCTGTTCACTCTTTTTCAAGCCTTTCACAACTGTCTGCACAATGCAAATAAATACTGTGCATTCGGCAAGTCGCTGTGCACTTAGGCACAAGGGGATCTGCAGAAAGTGTTTGCGAATAAAATTAAATGGATTCAGGCCTGTATAGACGCTTGCGGACATCGCTTCCATCACCTTTCACAAGTGCCCAGCGACATTCTGAACTTCCCCACCCGTGTGTCACTGTGTGCCACGACATTTCAACTGAACTCTACTGTAGCCTAAGTGCACAGCAACTTTCCGAAATTCACCACCCGTGCGTCATGTGCCATCACATTTCAACTGGGCTCTACCGTAGCCTAAGAGCACGGCGACTTTCCAAACTTCCCCACCCGTGCGTCGTGTGCCATCACATTTCAACTGGACTCTACTGTAGCCCAAGTGCACAGTGACTTAACTTCCCCACCTGTGCGTCACCATGTGCCATCACATTTCAACTGGACTCTACCGTAGCCTAAGTGCACAGCGACTTTCCGAACTTCACCACCCATGTGTCGTGTGCCATCACATTTCAACTGGACTCTACAGTAGCCTCAATGCACAGCGACTTTCCGAACTTCCCCACCCGTGCGTCGTGTGCCATGACATTTCAACTGGACTCTACTGTAGCTTAAGTGCACCGTGACTTTCCGAAATTCCCCACCCATGTGTCATGTGCCTTCACATTTCAACTGGATGCTACGACAGCCTCAGTGCACGGAGACTTTCCGAACTCACTGTATATCCACATTTTGGGCTGATGAGAACAACGAAATAGCCTTGAAACCTCTACGTGTTTTCTGACGAGCACGCGCATGCGCACACACACACACAGTACAGTACCAGTACCAGTACAGTACCCATCGCGGAACTGCGTCATCCACAAAAATTGCGGAGCTTGAGTTACAAAAGTGCTTCCATCTAGCGACCAATGTCCGAACTTTAAGTGAATAAAGAGGCATCTCACTATGTGATGTTATTTGGTGGCAATAAAATAGGGAACCTTACTTTCTGACTTACCCTCGTACATATTGCCCTTGTATTATACCCTGGTTGTGTGCCAAAAAAACTGGGCATAATTCAGAAATTTGTAAATTAAATATGATAACCCTACAAAAAATAATGGAATAGCTAGCAGTTAGGGCCATTCATACTAATAACAGCCTATCAATACACATTATATGTATTTATTATATGATTACTGTATAGTGATAGTATATCAAAATAAACGATAAATATCAATGTTTAGCCTGTGTAAATTAAAAAGGAATTTTAAACAACCTGTCACAGATGCTACATTCCATATCGTGTTACAGATGACTAAATTCACTTTTACAGCCCTTACAACTCAGTCGGCATCCAAGTGCGTGTGGCAAAAGGAAGCAAGTGAAGAACCGGTGTAAACTGGCATGTGGCATTAAAGCAAAAGGACCTGTAACACATGGTCGTAAAACAAGGGCTACGTGTATATGACAATTCACTTCCGTATCCTCCAGTAATTTTTAGTTTGGGCATTGGTGACAGTCCTTCCATAACAAATGTTTGCATGGTTTATGCACAGTTCAATCCTTCAAAATATGCTAGAACTGGAATCAAGACCTGTTTTTGCTCAGTAAATCAAATGGGTATCTTTGACCTCAGAGGCAGCCACTTAAAACCATATCCAAGAAGTTAACTCAGTGTACTCAATTTCAAGAGCCACATAAATTTTATTTCACATTCCTTTGACACGGTCACTTCAAAAGCATTAAATCCCAATCCCACTCTAAAACATAATACTCTACATACCTTGAGTCCTGGCAGGTGCCAAAATGTTGGAGTGTGGCAGAATATACAGGGAGAGTCTCTCGCTAGAGGCCCAAAATTATTGTCTATAAAAAATTATGTTATTGAGATAATGACTTGAAAATTTATATACACATAACTGGGAACGATGCAAAACAGGACCTGCTCAAAATCGATGCTGAAACTGGTCTGCTTTCACATCCAAGCACACTTGAATGCGTTTCTCCAAATTCTGGAATACTTTTCCCAAAGTGTCGAAGTTGATGGCTTGAATCTCTTGGCGTATAGCGTCTTTGAGTTGTTCGATTGTGCAGGTTGTATTTTTGTACACTTTGCCCTTCAGTAGACCCAAACAAAGAAGTCGGCAGGCATTAGATCGGCTTCCCCTTGTCTCTAGCTTTTTAACCAATTTCTGGATGGAACACTTCGATAGTGCAAGTCTTTCACCAAATTCCGTTCGAAATGCCGTCTGGCATGCTTTAAATGAACCTGTTTGCCAGTATTTACGAACGAGAAATCCGCACTGTTCGACTGTATACATGGACAATAGTTTGGGGCCTCTAGTGACAGACTCACCCTGTACAACAGGGTGTGAAAGCAATATGGAATTGGTGTATTTCAAAGCACATGTCCATGCAAGACCATGCATACAAAAACTTTTTCACTGCAACTAAAGAACTGAGACACCGATCGCAGACAGTGGAAATATGCAGGGCCATTTCGGAACCTCAGATAAATGTTAACCTATGAAAACTACCACGTTCTTATAGGAAATCTAACCAACTTGTCACACCCATTTCGTACAATCAGCAACCAGCATATCCTCCAACAATGTCACTTAGAGACCAACACATCACAAAGTTATAAGACTCTTACAATGCTAACAGGTGATACGCAAGAAGCAGATGGATCTAGATCCTTTGGCAGATGAAGATCTGCTTCAACGTGTCCCTCTGAGATACCCAAGCCAGCTCCTATAGAAGAAAGTTCGTCACAGGCATCCTCATGCATACGACGCACAAGCTCCTCTGCCTCTTGTCTCTCCCTCTCACGACGTTCCTCCTCTTCCTTTGCTCGACGTTCCTGTCTTTCCTTCTGAAGCTTCAGAAGAGCAGCTGTAAAATAATTCCAAGTGAAATATATCAATCCTTGGAGAAAATTACTGTACTTCAAACATTACATATTCTGATAATCTTCCAGTGCATCAAAGGAAGCAAAATGGAGAACCAACGAAAGGAAAAAGGGTTCCTTGAAAAAAAAAAACCTTTTTTTTTGCACCCCCATACACACAGCCATGCAGTTGCAGCATTTTATATGAGCAGTACATAAAATTCGGTTCTACATCCCACAGAACACCTGCAATCTACATTATGAAGACCATGTTATTGTAGGAAATAATCAGTATCTTCTTTGTCTTGTGGTCCAAGATCAAGGCATACTTCCTAACTCTCATATCAGACCCTGCACCAATAACAGCTGAAACTGCCAGTGTGGTAATTTTGTACCACAGGAAGCATGAATAACGGAACTGCTGAGAATGTACGGTCCAAAAGATAGAAAAATGGCTTCTTTGTCCATCCCCTCTCTGTCTGGTGATGGTATAAGAGTGTCATGCCTTCAGATCTGCCCACATGCCCCATGTGTCTATTACAGTGATGTACAGCGGCCAGCTGCACAGCTCTTCCATGCTGGTCACAGAAATAACCCTCTGGTGGTGGAGAATGCATGTTTTTTTCAGTACATTTACATTTCATATGTCTCTCCACACTATGGCTGTCAAATCACCCTTCACCTTAGTCTTTACGTTCATGTCGTCTGTTGTCCACAATTCTTTGGGATCCCTTTTCTATATGTCTAACAGTCCCATAGCATTGTGTTGTCTAAGTATGCCTATGTAAAAAGTGCACCCTTGTAGAGGCACTGTGGCTCTGTACAGGCCGTATGGCCCATAGGGGGAGTAGAGGTATAGCTCTACTCTTCCTTGACCATGGCACCAGAAGGGGGTGAGGGGTCAGCATTATACCCTTGCCACTCTTTACCCCCAGGAAAGACCCTGTACCCTTTGTACAGGAGGCTGGGTGGGCCTCAGGGCTGGTCTGGACAGGTGCAGAAAATCTCGCTCCCCACCGGGATTCCATCCCCGGACCGTCCAGCCCGTAGCCAGTCACTATACCAACTAAGCTGTCTCAGTATGTAAACCATCAAATAACACCACACATGAACAGAAATTACCCATGTATATCTTATGCCCCATACTTTCAAGCCTTGCAGTAACTGAAGTAACAGTTGCATTAGCAATCACAAAGTATGTAAATTCTGATCCCAAACCTTTTATGTTTCTTTGGTTACATACTGCATGAAAATGGCTCTACCTCCGAGCAGGAGAATAATTTTGTCACCTGCTAAATATTCACCCAAGTTGTAACATTTAGCATATGAATCTGTCAAATATACTTTTCATTTTCAACAGTTAGTCTCAACTACCACTCCCCCCCCCCCCCCCTCCTTCTTTTATATAAATTTACACAATTTCTCCTTCCCCCGTCCCCCCCCCCCATAGGTTATATGTACACGCACCCCCCC